>Ga0180433_10000900_pt1 | contig 50531 bp, 58 predicted proteins | sample SS_ome_8_FD_132980 | JGI IMG/M metagenome (GOLD analysis project Ga0180433, IMG submission 132980) | Hypersaline lake sediment archaeal communities from the Salton Sea, California, USA - SS_1_D_1 metaG | ecosystem: Environmental > Aquatic > Non-marine Saline and Alkaline > Hypersaline >...
AAACCTCCTTTGGTGGTTATTTATCGACAACTAGATCGGCTTCTTTCCCATGGTTCATCTTGTAAGACTGTGGTGTTTCAGCCTTGGGAACGTATGGGTTTTGCAACTCGGGCCATGTGTCGCCTGAGCCCCACTGTCCGGTTGCATCATTGGCTTTATCAACGCCCTTCTCGCCTTTCATGGTGTACGTACCAAATGGTTTAGGAACGTATGGGTTCTGCAACGATGGATACGTGTCAGAACCAGCTTCGTTGCCCCAACTCCTGTTTCTCATTTCTTGGGCATCACCGGAGCCTTTACCCATGGACCAATCGCCTTGGCTTACGGGGGCCGGATCATTAAAGTTGCCACTGAAATCGCCTGCGGGAGCGTAGCTGTGACGTGCGTTTTGAGCCATTCTGGGGTGATCGCCAGTTACCGTGATGTGCGGCGTGTTGGAGATGTTCCAACCTTGGGATTCCAGATTTGTTTCGACCAGCACTTCTAGCCACTCAGCAGCGTCGGCAGCGAGTTCTAGGGTTGGTTCTTCGTCTTGCTTGATAACAGCGGCGAGATCATCGAGATAAGAAGCCGCTTCTACTTGCAATTCTTCGTTGCCTGCTTCACCGGCCAGTACGTGAACTTCACGGATGGCCTCATAAAGATCAACGAACACCTGCATTTCCAGCATGTCGGATTCATCGAGGCTTGGATAAAACTGAGAGACGACCTGCTCGAATTGTTCATATTGGTCACAATCTTCGCACGGTTCGGCACCAGCCATTTTCATAACCTTGCCTACTCGATCAACATAAGCCTCGTGGGCCACACGTAGGATGCCTTCGGCCATGAAATCGCAGGTTTGGTCGTCGTAGTTCGTGGCCCCAACCGTTTCTAGAGCTTCTTTGATACTCGAAGCAAGCTCTCGACGGGTTAAGAATAGAACGTTTGGCCAGCGACCAACAATGCTTTCAATGGCTTCTACAAGTGCGTCATTATCGGAGAGTGCGTTGTGCCTCTTGAGATCGGCGACGGCCTTGCAGAAATCGATGTCCTCGGCAACGGTCTTGCCGTTGTTCCTGAGAACCTTGGAATTGGCTTCTAGTGTTTTCCAGTTGAAGGACTTGAGTTCGTTTTCATTCCTAAGCTCTGTGTTGGGAATGCGGACGGCGGTGACACCACCTTCCTCATCGTGACGAACTACAGATTCTTTGATGGTTGGGCCGTTGATTTTGATGTCTACGTAGTCCAACACATTACTGGATAGGTTTGCCCACTCAGGCAAAGTTTTTCTGATTCTTTGTCTTTTGGCTCCAAGGTTCTTTTTGGCAGACTTGCTTCTTTTGCGGCCTGCAACCTTTTTGCCCCTCATTCTTGCGATGGTCTTGTCGGATCGCTCTCGTTTCTTCGGAGTGGTCTGCCAACGGACTTTCTTGTAGCCCTTGATGTTGCCTTCGCTGTCCCTTTCGGGCGCAACCCGCAATTTCTTCACTTCATTGAAGGTTCTGCGAACAAATGGCATGGACAGATATTCATCCAACTTGTGCTCAGCTTCCTTTTCCTTCTCTTCGAGCAGCGAGTCTAGCATGTCGGATAGGAGTTCCCTAGCAGCGACTCGTTCTGTGTCTTCATTGATGACCAGTTGCTCAATGTTGTCAAATGTAATGTGCTTATCCTGCATGCCATAACTGGTGTGGACATATGAGCCGTCAGCAGCCTCATATAAGGCGGCTTGCGGACCAAAATGACGAAGAGTAAGCCCTTCGACCTGCAACGCACGAGCCAAAATAGGCTCAGCGGCAACCAGTTCATTTTCGGCACGGGACAAGGAATCACGCTCCATTTGTTCAAAAACATCGTAGTCGATGAGCTTTCTTTTCATAACGTAACTCCTTAATATTGTAGCTTCGAGTTTGCAGCACTCTCTATTAACCGTATATAGTCGGCAGAGGCTTATTTTGCTGCGAAAACATGTTGGGCAGCTATAAATATAGTATCCACGAGGTCACAAAAAAGGGTTGGCTAATGATAAGAAAATTCGACGACTACATTAAGTTTCGTGAATCTGAAGGTTCTGCGGACACGGGATTTGCATTCGGAAATGAAGATGATTATGAGCCAATTAAGATCGCATGGAAGAGATACCGTGCCCGTGTAATCGACTTCTTGAAGGAGTTGGATGACCCGGAAATTGCAGAAGCACTCAACCAAGTTGAAGATGGCGGCGAGAATAAAGAGCACAGACCTAAGGGCATCGGCGATGATGATAACTCCGTGGTCGTGCCCAAATCCGATGGGAATCCCGGAATGGAAGATGGGGGCTGGGATTAAACTATTTCGTATTCTCGCCTGAGAGTGATGTGAATTCCCGGCTCGATGTCATCAGCGGTTAGATCCAGTGGTATCACCTCTATGTCTTTTCCAGGATCTAGCCCTCTGTCCCTAGCGGCGAAAAATCTTGCTGAATCGGGATCATCTGTCAAATAAGTTCCCGGTCGCAGTGTCTTATATTCGCTGCCTTTTGGCCTTCCATGGTATAAGACGAATCTGCCGTTTGACTGAACGGGTATCTTATGTCTGCTCAGGAATTCCCCAACAGTTTCTTTGCCGTAGGCGGGGTGGTCTAAATACACTCTGTTTAGGCCACGGTTTTCCATCCAAGTCTTGAATTTCATTGCAATTATCTACCCGCACTAGCTATAATATCCTTGGACTTAGCCGTGAGGCACGGCGCATTTATTCAAGGAGACTACCATGTTGGACATGGCATTCGGTTCTATTCGTTTCCCCCGTCTCATTCACCAGGGGGAAGACTACCGTCTTAAGGCTAATTGGCCACAATTAAGCAACCCCCATCAGCCCAATGAGATACCATCTGGCTATGAGAAGAAAAAAGTTCATTTATATAGTCTGGACTGGGGCTCGTTCGATGATAGGAAGAGGGAAAAGTTCTGGGACTGGGTAAAGAAACACCATCCTAAAAACGGGGATCTTCAATATGTCCCCTCCCTCCCAGAGAAGTACACGCAAGCTATCGATGATCTTGTGTTCTGCCTGGACACCCGTTATTTGGATGAAATCCACCGTTGTTCCAGAATGGCGTTTATGGAATGGAGCCAGCAGCGGCATTTTGATACCTCTGTGCGAGACATGTGTTTGGAACCGGCCAAGGCATATGTAACTGTGGCTTTTCGATTGATTTGTGACTGCCCCTTTGATAGGGCCGCACACAGGTTCAGAGAGCATGATTGGGTAAGACGCATTGCCTCCCATGCCATGCTGTATCGATTTTGGGATGGACAAACGGGTGGTGGGTTACTTTGGGATAATGCCGAAATGGAAAAGCTCAACCCGGAGAACTGGCCTGCCGTATGGAAGCCGATGGACCCAGAAGTGGCTCAATTTTATGCAGATATGAAGCTGCACGAAGAAGAGAAGTTCGAGAAAAGCAACGTTGCTCTTGAAATCTAATCGCCATCCCAGCCGGTTTCCCACCCTCGGGGCCCATACCTCGTGGGTGGCTTGCCGGGCGGATTGGATAAATCATGCCACCACTTCTCCGAAGATTCTCCAGGCTTAGGTCGTTTTATTTTGGGGGTCTTTGGTGGAGGTAGTGGTATGTTGAATTTATCGGGTGCGCCCAATCCGGTGACTTCTCCGGTTCTTATGATGGCGTCTTTTAGTCCTGCATACTTGAAAACCCCACCATCTCTTTGAGATCTGACATATGCCTTTTTGTCATAGGGTTCCACACTGATGATGTTCTTCTTGACTAGAAGGTCTTCGATTGCAGCTTCTAGTTCTGCGTTAAGGATAACATTGACACTGGCCCAGATTTGCCATTCATGATAAGAAGCGAAGCCACCCTCCTCAACAAACGACCACCGCCCCATCAACAGTTGTTCTACCTCGTGGAAATTTTCGGCTGCCGCTTCAACAATATCGAGTTCCCAAGCGTCGTCATCCGCTTTGGGGTGTGAAGCTGGTATTTCTTCGTCATCGAGATCATAGGCGTGCCTCCCCGAACTGTAGGCATTGACATAGAGGATGGGCAGTTGTGTTCTGCCCACGCTCTCCTCTATGAAAGTTCTGAAATTAGCCCAACTCACTGTAGTCGATTTCCTCGTCGTCTATTTGTGAGGCGTAGTTTTGAATCTCAAGATCGTACTTCTTGATCTCTTCTTCAGATGGCGTGGCCAATACGGCTGCCGCTCCAGGCGCTCCGCCTTGCGGAGGCTGACCACCGGGTACGGGCGCACCGCCTGCTTCAGGCCCACCTGGAGGCTGCTCACCTCCTGGTGGCGGGCCACCAGGAGGTGGTTGCCCCTCCGGACCCAACATTGGGTTCGGCCCACCTGCCTCTGTGCCCATTTGTGGTTCATTTTCTTCGCCCGGCGAACCAACACCCAAGAGTTGTGGGTTTTGACCGACGATCTGAAGTTTAAGATCCTCAAGTTTCTGGATTTTATTGCGAGAAAGCATTTCTTGGACTTCATCCTCGCTGTACTTCATCCACTTGACCAAAATGTCAAAGTCGGACATCAGCATTGAACCTTTGAGGGCATTTGCATTGTTTATTCTGTTGGTGATGATTTCTTGGAAACTCAATTCCCTCCAAGCAGAGGGGGGAGTCATCACAAGTTCCAAGTCTTCGTAATCTTCCTCAGGATACCCCCGAAGCTCTAAATGCGTTTCGGCAATCTGAAGGAGACCATCAACTAGGTTGCCCTGAAGTCTCTCAATCAGCTTGGCGAATTTCACATCCTGTGCCGACAGGGTGATCCTTGTGGCTTGAGGATCTTCGCTTGCTTGGTAGTTCTTGGGGAAGTTCAATGCTGTGTATAGCTTGTTCCTGAAATAAACAGCATCGTCGATCTCGCCCAAGTTCTGTGCGCCCGGTAGGGTTTCCACTCGGGTGTTGGCGTTGGGTCGAATGGGAATCCAGTAATCCTCATCCGCCGAGGGGGCGTGCCATCTTTCTTCGACAGCCGAGGCACCTTGGCTGCCGCTCCTTGTGTTCGCCACTTTCTTTTTGCGGAACTGATCTTTCATTCTTTCAATGAAAGCTTCGGCCTTAAATGGTGGCAATTGGCCAACATCAATGTAAAAGACTCTTCTTTCCGGCGCTCTGGTCAGTCTATAAACGACCATGGCGTCCTCCATGAGCCTCAATTGATGTGCTGGGCCACGTGCTGGCTCGATTAAAGAGACGCCATAAGGATAGAAGGTCTTACGGTCGTCACCCGTCTTCATGTGAACCACTTGTCTGGCTGCGAACCTTAATGCGGTAGCTTGCTGCAAGTCAGCTTCGGTGGCTTGCGGTACGGGCGGGCGTGTTAGACTTTGATAGTCGGGGCCTTCGTTCGATTGTTGGAACTCAATCAGTTTCCCCTTGGTTGTCTCGATGCGATACATGCTGTCCGGTGGAAGCTCTGTCATCTTCAGGATACCATCCTTCGGACTCTCTGGATCGATAACCACCTCCAAGAAAAAGTCCCCGAAGATGCACAGTTGTTTCATCCAGTGCCATGCACGTCTGTCAAGATTGAGCATCTTGCGGTGGAAGAACAACCATTCAAGTTCTTTTTGGATCTCTTCGTTGTTGACATTCACTTCGAGAACGTGATCGTTCTCGCCTTTTTGACAGTTGTGGTAGATTACAGATTCGCCGCAGAAGTTTTCGTGCTCTTCAACCGACAAATCATAAACGTCTTGCTCTTCCCAATCTTCCACGTGCAATACCCGGCGTCGATCTTCGTATTTGCCCAGTCGTCTGATCTCTTTGAGGGAAAACCCTTCTTGGTGAATCCACTTGTTGATGCTGTTCCACTGATGTTGCATAATCTTGGCACATTCCATGATGGACGTGCCTTCTGCTAGGATGCGACAAGCTTGATTCACCTTTTGGAGCTTTTCTTCTGTTCTGCCCAATCTCCATTCATCAATAAACTGCCGTTCGTGCTTCCACCCGTCTTTGGTTGTGTATATTCTGGGGAATTGTTGCTTGACTAGACCTTCTTTCTCATTGAAGTATCGAGCAGCGGGCAGTCGATAAAAGGGCATCAAATCTTCGCCGTACTTTAATTCTCCTGCCATCTTCCATTCCCCCGAACGCAAAAGCATCCGGTGGTCATAGGTAACTACAAAAGTCGAACCATCATCTAATTTCACCCGAATTGTCTTGGCAGTTTTTACTTTTCGAGGATCGTAGGCCCAACCCAACGTGTAGTCCTCTTTCTCAAAGTCCCAGCAATATACCAAGAAACGCTCTTTGGCCTTGTTGTCAGCAAACCATTTGATGGGCTGAAGCCCGTAGAAAGGTGTGGCAATTTTCATATGCCCAGCCAAACAGGATTCATCTGCGAACACCGTCATGGCCGTCTCAATCTCTGGCACATTACGCAATCGCTCGTATTCTTTATACCGGCTTTGTCGATTGGTGACTGTTGACAAGTCGATGAAATCTTGGCTATCTCGAAGCCTGACTAGGCCCCTGCCGCCACCCCAATAGCTTCCATCTTGGGCACGAATGTCTGGCAAAGCATCTGGTTGGCTGTGACCTGCGCCCGTAAGATCTCGCATTTTCCTGAGTTTGGTCTGCGGATCTTCCTCAAAGCTGTAGGTGAATAATTTGTAGTAATCCCACCATGCCATAGTAATTTTTCCTCGTGACTGACCTTTCTAATGAAGTTATTTAGGCCGACGATTGCTAATTTATTACAGAAATGAACACCGTCCTCTTTATCACAAGTCACTTAGGGGCTCGGCACAATCGCCTCGTAGCCCAACTGAATGAACACCCCCGAATCCTCATCCACAGTATCTTGGGGACGTACAGCCACATCGGCGAGTTAGAGATGCTGGTAGCCGCTGGGCACAAGTCTCCAGGGCCGAGGGCCATTTATGGGGATCACCTGCTCTACAATTACCAGTTCTACTTCAAGCCGTTATTGAAATGGTGCAAGTTCATCTATCTCATACGGAATCCCAAGGATGCTCTCGAAAGTATATTGGCAGAGGAAGAAGCGTACACCCCGCATACAGCGTTCAGGTATTACGCCTACCGGCTGCGGCGAATATGCGAGATGGCCAAGCGAACCCCAGGGGCGGTTCTTTTAAGATGGCGAGATATGGTAGAGGGGGAAGCAAATACTTTGGTGCGAGACTACTTGAAGGTCAATGATCTTGATCTAAAGAAAGAATCCGCCGACGAAACGTCGGCGGATTCTGTGCCCTATGAAATCATTCGCAAAGCAGAAGACTGTTACGAACGACACTTCTATTATCTCAAGCACCTAGAGCTTCGGCGTGCCTTTTAGTCTGATCCTGGTTTTCTCTCCATTTTTGGAACTGAATACGAGGTGGTCCAATTTTATTTTCTCACCCTTGAACGGGGCCATTCCAGTGTATTGGTCCGCCGTCCCCTTTTTCACGTAGGCTATCGTGCAGTGAGGTTGATACTTGGGATAGTCACTGGTGAATTCCAGACTCTCTTTTAGTCTTTTGTTGATGCGCCGAAGATCGGGGCTGATAACGGTTATTTTGATGACATCGAATTTGGGGTTGTTGGTGAAAGCGGTTACTTCGCCTAACTCCAATACTATTGGCCTCTCCTTTTCCACCACTTCACGAGTGCCATCTGGCTCTTCATCGTGCAATCCATATAAAACTGTTACGTGAATCTCATCTTCACGACCGAACTTCTCTCCCACCTCGTAGACATCCTCGTCTGCGATTTGCTCCTTCCCCCATGCGATGATCCTGTTGGAGATCCGAGTGGGCAGGTTGACCTGTGTGGAAGAGAAGTCGTACTTCACCTGGGTTTTCTCACCCCAGAAGCGTTCCCATGTCCGACTGCCCTTTAATTTGCTGGGGTATGGTGTCATCTTTTTTCTTTCTGTCAGCTAAATCATCTAACTTTTGTTGTTCGGCACTTATCATGTTGTCAAGAATATTGACGGCCAACTTTTGATCGTAGTCACTCACGAGCCTGCCCGTTTCCAAATCCAGCCTTTTCCTCCATTGATCCCACGGTGTCGTTTGATCCGTTTTGGCGGCTCTTACCTCTTGTCTCTTGGTCAAGTGCCGTGCTTCGTTGAGGGCACGCATTATGTGAAGCCTTACGTCTCTGGCTCGATTATTGTCGGGCCCAATGTCTTGCAATGCCTTCTCAAGGAGGCCGATTGTTCTATGTAGGTTCATATCAAATCCTTCGTCACATGCTTCCAAGACCTGCCTTTAAGAATGTTTTCTATATTGCCAATGCTGATGTTTTTTGTGCTGGAAATATCTTTCAACTTCATTCCATTTTTTCTGAGGGAAATGATTTCTACAACATCATCTTCACACAGTTTGCTGCTTGAGTTTTTGCTACCAGTTTGGTTCCCTCTATATCTTCTTTTCTCAGTTGGAGCGTGATCTGCGACCCCTTTATTGTTGGCGATCCATTTGTTCCTGCATCTTACACAGCAAAATCTTTGCTTGGGGTAGTTTCTGAGAAACATATTGCCGCACAGTTCGCATTTGTTTTTTGGTGCAGGCAACCCAGGCAAATCCCTGTCTAGATCTATTCCCAAATATTGCAAGTTCTTTTTTTGTAACACAGTCAGTTTGATGTTTGGGTGTTGTTTGCGAAAATTTGCAATGCGGTTTCTGTGTTTGCTTGTGAACCACCCTTTGATTTCAATATATTCATCATCATCTTCGATGTAGAAATCTGGTGTATAAGCAGATCCGTCACTTAAATTAAATGTGCGTGATTCGTATTGCCACGTTTTTTGATTTTCATTTAAGTATTCTGCGAAAGCCACTTCCCATCTGCTTCTCATGGAAACCACATTTCCATTCGGACATTTGTACCACAATCTCTTTCCGTGAATCTTGTTCTTGCCGCCAAAGTTTGGGTGGTTACTTCCTCTTTTTGAATTGCTTATTTTCCTTCTGTGCGATGCACTAAATTTTGTTCCTTTTGGGAAACCCGGTTTTCTTGCGGTGATTCCATGTCTTTTTATCCATTTACATACAGTGCTGATTGCACATCCCTTTAGCTCAGAGATTTCTTTTGTGTTCATGCCACACTGTACGTACAACATCTCTAGTTCTTTTTTGTCTAACATGGCGTCTCTAACATAACATTTGTGACATTGTATATATCAAGCTACCACCCAAAAAGAACCAGTTTATCATCCACCCAAACTCCTTAAGTAACTTTTCGTGTTTCCTGCGGAATCCAAACGCTTCCAATAGGTTGTCTTCCCGCTCGGGGATGAGAATTGGATCTTCGACATCTTCTTCCAGCCAATCTTCGGGGGATTCGTTCAGGATTTCCTCTCTAATTTTCTTGAAAGTGTCGCTGTCAAAAACCTGTGTGATTTGCTCGGGCACATCTGCGCCAATAGGAATGTCACGCATGCGGTCTTCCCTAACTACCAAGGCAATGCACAGTGCCATAATTGCATCATCGTGTTCTCCCTTGCGTGCTTCCGCCCTTTTCTTCTTAGCATCGAAAATGAATGTTTTCAACTCCTGCACCAATCGAAGGCTGTTAATCCTCACAGTGCCATTAACGATTCGGTGTTGCATGGATTCGAGATACACTGGTCTGTTGGGTGCTGTAATCTGAACACCTGATTTGCCAGATTTAGCCTTTTTGGCTTCGTAATAGAGGTTCTCGTAAGCCAAATCATATTGAAGATTACTGGCTACGGCTCCACCAACGCCATTATTCTCCACTGCTACCAATGCCATATTGTAATAGATTCCTATTTGGTAAACAATCTGAGCGAAGACATTAGGCGGCACGGTGTTGCTGTAAAATTCAGCGACCTGTTCCAAGTTAGCCGCATCAAGAACTTGAAAGCAGTTGTAGTCGCCATCTGCTCCCACACCTTCGGCGCAGTCAACACCGATTATGTATTCATGCCCGTCAATGGGCTCTTTCCAAATCCAAAGGGCTCCTGCATCCCACCTCGCCTGCCTTCTTTTACGTTCGCCAACTATGGGCTTCCACTCCTCGAATGCACAGCGGAGCGGCTCCATATCTTTGGCGAATTTCTCCATTGAAATGATAATCCTGGTTGGAATATAAGTTTCGCCCGAACCAAGGAATGAACGCAGAACTTCTTGGTCCCAGCCTCGCTCACCCAAGTTTGCATAGGTTTTCTTGGCCCATTCAGGATCACAATAATCGGGGTGTTCCCAGTAGTCGATTTCAATGACGTTGAAGTCGTTTTCCCCGGCTTCGGCTTCATGGTAGATCTCTTCATACCAGTTACCGACACCATTCACTGTGGAGATGACAACGCATGAACCACCAGTGGAGATGACTGGGTACATAGCTTTCCAGTGCGTTTGCATGTCGGGGATGAACGCCGCTTCGTCGATGATTAGAATTGTAACGGACTTACCACGAGCAGCTTCGGGCGTGTAGAACTTCAAGGCTGAATCTGTTTCAGCGAAATGCTTCTCGTGCTTGCTATCTTCGGCCAAATCAGGTTTAAGCCATGCTGGCAATTTTTCAATACCTCTTTTCGCCACTTCTCCTGCGGATAGGGCTTCACGGTCTGTCTTGGATAGAAGCAATATCTGCTGGTTTGTTCTGAACATACATCGCCACAAACCCCACAACACACCCGTTGTGGTCAGGCCACCCTGACGACATTTGCTGAGGATGTTAAATCTGTGAGCTTCGTAGTTTTCGATGCATCGTTTCTGGAACTTGTAAATGATGCATGGCAAAATCCCGAAGACGGGATGGAGGATCTTTACGAACCGGTGGCAGAAGTAAGAGAAACTGGTTGCGCACTTAATGATTTCCCGTTGCACCCATCGAGGGTCGTAGTCGGGATGGTCTGGATCGCCCTTGTTTTCGATTTCACTTTCGGTGAGGGTGAGATCGATGTCCAACTCGTAATCATCAAAGTCAAAGAATTGTGAATATATCTGCTCCCACTCTGGTGTGGCAACGATGTCTCGTGGTGTTTTGAAACGACCCGACGCTACTCCTTCTGCATAAAATTCGTAGAAGGGTTCCGTGGGAACCTTCACGTCGGCTTCTTGCAATCCTGGAACTTTAATTCCTGCTTCCTCCAGGATCTCATACATGCTTTTAGTGGTTTCCATTTGATTCATGTGTACTGACCTTTCCCTAATAGACTAATCCGATTCTATATATGTTGGGGAGAGCCCATTTGGGAGGTAATATGAGACGCTACATGAAGCCAAATAAGAAGGATTTTGTTGAGGTGGGTGCGGCAGGAATTTTCATGTTCCTGCTGCATCACGCAGTCAACGCTGCCTTCGGATTCATTTTCTGGCAATTTGTTAAAGAGTTGTGGGAAAGGTACTGTGAACAGTGGTGGAACAAGTGGTGGGGCAAGGACGATGTGGCAGAGAATGCCACAAAAAAAATCGACCCAAGAGAATAACTAATTGCATACGAACTTGGGGGATCACATGGGGAATGAAGTGAACAAGTTGTTAGTTGCGCTGGTGCTTCTGATGACTGTGACGCTGGGTGGAGCCCTGTATTTCAAGTCTCAAGTTGGGCCATCCACCACAGCCGAAGAAGCAACACCTCGACTACTAAAGCCAAATCTGCCTGAGAAGCCATCGGAACCTCAGGTGACTTACGATGACGCTCTTCAATCTATCACCGAAGAAGAGCTTAAAGAGATGCTCTATCATCTCGCTGATTATGAAAAGTATAAAGGTCGTGCGACCGGTCAGCCCGGTAATGCTGCCGCTGCGGCATGGTTGAAAAAACAGTTCGAGAGCTATGGCCTTCCAACCATGTACGACGAATTCCGCACCAGTCGTGGGAACACGAAGAATGTGTACGCCTGGATTGAAGGAAGTGAAGCTCCCGAGGAGATCATTGTTTTGGGTGCCCACTTCGATCACATCAGTAGCTCTCCAGGGGCCGATGACAATGCATCTGGGACCGTGTTAGTCTTGGAGACAGCAGAGGCGTTGGCAATGTTGCCACGAGAAGAGATTCGTCGAACGATTGTTTTCCAACTCTATTCTGGGGAAGAAATGGGCCTGTTGGGAAGTCGCCATTATTGTGCGAATCCAAAATTCCCAAAGAAAGCTCCCAGTATGCAGAAACATGTGTTCATGTTGAATGCCGATATGGTGGGTCGCCTCAATAGCCAGCAATATCTCATGCTCTTTGATGAAAAGATGGATGATGTGGGCCAGATGGTTCAGGACTTGAGCAACAAGTATCCATTTGCTCTTTCTATTACCCGACGTGGGTCTGGCGGTAGCGATCAAACCCCGTTCTTGAACAAAGGGGTGGATGTGGCTTGGTTATTCACTGGACAACACAGAGACTACCATAGGCCAACCGATACGGCTGACAAAATTGATTATGATGGTTTGGAAAAAATCACTAGATATGCATACGAGCTTATTTACAGGGTGGACCACAACAAGCGACACTTGTGCATGTGGAATACGGACTATGGAGATCATATGGAGAAACCCACCCAGCATAAAGCCATGTTCGATCATGACAATCCTAACGTGCCGTTCCCAGAACCGCTAGAGTAGAAAGGCAACCAGATGACCTTGATGGCCAGAGATAAAAGAAAGGATTTGGTTGACCTGCTAAAGAGATGCCAATCCATTCTAGGAGAAGTGTGGGAGTGCGGTGTGTTTAGGGGCGGCTCGGCAGCCATCATGTCTCGACACACCAAAAAAGTCATGCGACTATTTGATTCTTGGGAAGGATTGCCCGAGCCCACCAAAGAGGATAACGCCCACAAAAAAGGACACTTTTCCAATGTTGATTTCAATGCTGTCAGGGCACGTTTTAAGGGCTTGCCAAATGTTCATTTGCACAAGGGATGGATACCAGAAGTTTTTGAGGGACTGGAGAAGTCACGAATTTCTTTTGCCCACGTAGATCTAGATTTGTACCTTCCCTATCTTCGCACCATGGAATTCATTTACCCAAGACTGTCGGAGGGTGGGATTATGGTGTTCAATGATTATGGAGTCCCCTCTTGTAAGGGGGCCACCCAAGCTGTAGATGAGTTTTTCGAGGGCAAAGAAGAGATCTCGGCTAGGGGTCGAACACGCTACATTCTTAAAAAACCGTCTTGATTCATCTTTTGCACAATGGTAAAATCTTAAAGAATGAGACCTTTGTACAGAGGAGATGAATGATGTCGTCTCAAAAAGTGAAACGCACTTTTCGTAGGAACCAGCCCGTAGCAAGGTTCTACTACCAAGGAAGCCATAGCCATCCTGTACGTCGCACCGTCCTCATCACCGAGTCCACGCCGAGGTACATTAAAGGTTATGAACTTCGGGAAGGGTCCACCGTGCGGACCTTTTCTCAAGCACCTGTCAAAACATACGCCAGAAGCAACATCGCTAAAGTTGGCCAGTGTGGTCGTCGGCTAAGGCGTCGAACGCCTAAGAAATACCACAAAGACTCGACATTTCAGACCCTACCCCTGGTCGATCTGGTGCAGTCGGGTGCGTAATCCCAAGCGGGTAGCGGGCAGTATTCAATCCTCGCACGGCAATGCCGTGCGAGGATTTTTTTTCTAATAAGACTCGTAACTAGTATATAAGGAAGGATATGACAGGAGAACAGCATGCCATTTTACCAAAATCCATTTTCACGAGACTTCCGTGGCAACTGGGTTCTAGCTGATAGAAAGCAAGTTATCACATTTCCGGGCGACCGCAATACTTTCCGTAATCGTGGCCGAGGGGACGAAATAGTGATTGCCTGGAATGAGGGTCCATATGATTTGTCGGGAAATGATGTAGATGGTAACCCCCGCCAGGACTTGTACATCAACTTTGCTCTTGATGTCAATGACTTTAGGAATTGGGCCTCCATCTCCGTGGACATCTCAGGAGCAGCACCAGCTACTACGACACCAGCAGAAATCGTGGCAGCATTAAATGCTGATACGGTTTTCGCCAGTTATTTCACAGCCGAGTTGGGTGAATTCGCCAGCGGAGCGCCCCGAGTATCCATCAGGCAGAAGTTGCCTACTACAAGGCTTTGGTTCTACATGCCAAACGGTAACGCTGAAGAAGCCCTTCGGTTCAATGCACGGGCGGATGTGGCCGAGATGCCCGATTACTTCGACAGACACAAAATTTCCGAAGTGAATAACTTTCCCGATTGTCTCAACATGCTCATTGAACTAGATGTCTCCGGTTGGGCCACCGAGGGCGATAGCGTAGATGGCGATGTTGTTTACCATGCGTTAGACGAAAAGGGTAGACCAGCGGGTCTTGATCCAACTGATCCCACAGAAGATTGGGAACACCTGGAAGGCCGCTCTGGACTATTTGCTTTCCATAAAAATACTGTGGACGGCAGTAATAGGATCACCGAGAGTATCCAATATCACGCTGGAGCCAAAGAAGGCGACATGGCGAAGAAGATTAAGTACAGTTACACGGGTGCCAATACGGAGCCCGATCAAATGACTGAAGAGCCATACGTGTTGACCACCGGTGATTTGGTAACTCCTTAATTGTCCGAAATTAGCACCTATTAACAATAGATATTTTCTAGGGTAGGCCCATACAATTTTCATAAGGGGGAATCCATGGACGACGTTAAAGTTGAACAGATCTATCTTGAAGACGGTCGTGAGGCCGAACGTCACGTCAAGGAAGAGGGTGATGAACGTGTCTTGGAGCTTTACGTAGAGCCACCGAAGCCCGTACCTGTCAAGAACCTGGAAAAAAGGGTTATTGAAAAAAGGCGTCCGGTAGTTTATGAACGTGTTATCGAAACCATCGAGGGCGACAAAGTTCTTGACCGCAAGGTCGAAGCTATCGATCCCAAGGTAGAGATGAAGCTTCTTGAACATCACGTCGCTGCGCAGCCCAAAGTAGAAGCCCAGGCGATTGCCGAGGCACCCAGGGAAGAGGAAAAAGAATATGTTACCAAGGAAGATCTGCAAAAGGCTATTTTAGCGGCAGTCAAGGCCGTGAAGAAGCAGCGAGTCGTCGAGGAACCAGTAGCAGAAGAAGAGCCAGCAGAAGAAGTTCCCACAAAGCTTTCTATGCAGCAGGTCGTAGGTGAGAGGGTTCAAAAATCGAACACAGCAACACTCATCAACATCGGACTTGGAGTGTTGATTGCAGCACAAGTCGGAGCACTCGGCTACCTTCTGTTCTGGATGTAAACACTTGGAGTCAATACACGCTTCATAACCAGCCGTGGTACGAAGTCGCCATTTTCATGAGCGACAGCGAACCCGGACTACACAAGCGAGTCACATATAGAAGCCTATACGAAATGCAAAGACCGATCAGCGAAGCTTCGCTGATCGGTCTTATTGATTTGGGGTATCAAGGATTATAGGCCCCACTTCTTACGAGTTTCTTCCCACCAACCTTCTTTCATCTTTTTGGCTTCGGCAATATCCTCTTTGCGACTTTCCATCTTCTTGTCCATCTCCATGGGTTGGGCGATTTTGTAGAGCCGGTCGATCAGATCTTCCCACATGGGCGATGGAGCATAGGCATACAATTCACCAGCTTCTTCTCGGTAGACTTCGTGTCCCTTAAATGTCACCGTAAGCAATTTGTTGAGATCTTCAAATTTGATTTCTAGGTGCATTCCTCGACTAAGGCCATCAAAGTGCCAGCCAATGTGATCGGTGCCGAAATAAGTTCGGTCATTGGGATCATCCCATTCTTTGCCTTCAACATCGGGGATGGGGTTGCCCAACTCATCAAGAACTTCCATGGTGGGCAATCGGCGTTTGAGTTCATGCGTTGTTCGGAGATGTTCGAGAGGGGTGTCATTTTCGTAGGCTTCTTCATAACCAAATGTGGGGCCCACATCATGCAAGCCACCACCCTGGCTGTGAGTGATAAGTGGTTGGCCAAGGTTCCTGACAATACACCCCAATTTGCCGTTGAACCCCATCAACTTCTTCTTTGTGGCTTCTATACTCCGCTTCTCTTGGATGCGTCTTTCTAACTCTCTCATCTATCCAGGGCCTTTCTTGAAACCAGGAAGTGCAACTTCCGCAATACCTGCTGTTATATAGTATCCTGGCCCCACATGTAGGACACGGAACTGTCCCGTGGAGTGCAAAAGAATCTCTTACGCTCCGCTCCAGTCTCCTTTTCACGGAACCCACCCTGGATCTGAATTATGAATCCTATATATCTACGTCTAATAAACGTGAAAGGGGTGCCGATGTTTAAGTGGCTTTTAGAAAAGGTGAAAGAGTTGTTGGTGGAAAAAGAAGTGCCCGAAGCCGCACTCATTAAGCCCGGCATACGGTTCAATTATTTGATTAACGATCCAACCACTCCGAACCTCAAAACACAGGTGACAATTCCTCCTCCTCCAGCCGAAATGAGGCTGATAGTACATGGTCACAAATTGCACAGTGGTCCGCCGAGAGAGGGGTCGATGGAAGAGTTGGCTGCCAACTGCTACTACACCCTTGTGACAACAATTTGTGCGACCCGGCGAGCCATGGTGAACTACAGAAGGCCAATGGCGAAGTGGGCAGCAACCAACAGGCTGAGCGTCTTTCCGGCTGCGGGGAAGGACTTCAATGCTTATTACAACCGAAGGGCGATCAAATTCTTTTACGACACCGACCCAGTGACTCGCAAGAGGGTCTACACCGCCGCTTCTTCTGACATTGTGGCTCATGAGTTGGGGCATGCCATTTTAGATGCCATCCGCCCAGATTTTTGGAGTGTGCAGGCCATGGAAATTTGGGCTTATCACGAGGCTTTTTCGGACATTACGGCCCTGCTTCACGTGTTGGAGTTTGATGAGGTTTTGGAAAGAATGCTCAAGGAAACTGATGGTGACATTAGCAAGCCCAATGTGGCCACTCGCTTGGCCGAACAAATGGGCAATGCAATCTACCATGTGACCAGAGGCCAATATGGTTACACGCCCGGAGCCTTGCGTGATGCCACAAATGATTTTAAGTATGTGCCTCTCAAAAAACTTCCGAAAGACGCTCCAGATGATAAGTTGGCCGCAGAATGCCACAGTTTCGGCAGGGTGTTTTTAGGAGCTTGGTACGATATGTTTGTGGGAATTCACAGACAGGAGGTTGAGGCGGGCAGAGAACCAATTGAAGCTCTGAAGATCGCTCGTAATGTAGGGCGTGACTATCTTCTAAGGGCCACTGGAATCGCCCCACGTGTGGCCAGATTCCACAACGCCATTGCCAGAGCGATTTTATCTGAAGACAGAAAGCAAGGCGGTCCTTATCAACAGGTTATTCGGAAAGCCTTCACCAACAGGGCTTTAATTGCCAAAGGTGTGCGAGCCTTATCAGGCAAAACTTTCGATGACGTAAAGACCCAACTCAAGCCCGGCGATGAAGTGACTTGGGAGGATGATGGTGCAATTGTTCGCATGCAGGGTCTTCAAACCATTAAGCTTTCCGACTACAGCAAGGGTAAAGTGAGTATGCTTTCAGTAAACGGTGTAGATCTGGCAGATGTTGAGTTGGAAGTGGCGATGGACTCCTACTATGAGTTCGATGGGGATGGTGTGATGGTTGATGAGATTCTGCCGCTGCAAGAAGATGCAGTGGATGCCGCTAGGGCGTGCGTTCTCTCCATCCAGGCCGCAGGCAATATTGGTCCCAGTCCCGAACTAATGTGGGAAGTCGAAGATGGCAAGCTTGTGCGAACGTTGATTGAGTAATCAGTCTTCGTCTTCACAAAAGACGGGTTCGCCACGTTCGTTGAATCGGATTGTGCTGAGTTGATCGTCCACCTTGGTGTAGAACAATTCAGCATAATCTTTGTCGCCCATGAAGTTGACCCGCAACCTCAATTCTGATATGTCTTGTTTGACATTATCGACGTTGATTTTAAAGCGGTCCTCTTTCCCGGCAACCAAGTAATGCCCATCGTTGCTCTTGGCTTCATCTTTCGTGATTTCCAGCCCCATGTCGTCAAGGGCTCTCTTTGATGCTCTATACACCACATCTGCATCGTATGGGTAGTATTTGTGCGCTTCGCCTTCCACCCAAGTAAGCACACCAGTTACAACAGGCCCAATGAATGGCACAGCGCTACAGCCTACCAAACTGAGAAAAATCAGAAAAATCGGAATCGTTAATAATTTTTTCATGGTTCCTCCTTTTATATGTATTGAAATCCCACAAAAAAGGAGAAGATAATGTGCCTTAGATTTGAAATCACCGAGCCTGTTCGCAGGGTGCGATATAGTTATTTACAAGGGGCTTTTCAGGCCATGGATGCAGATGACGATGGCTGGTATTACGACGATGAAGATGAGTGGGAAGAAGAATATGAAGACATGGATGATTGGGACGAAGGCGGTGATGATGACGATGACGACGATGAAGAAGATGAGGAGGATGAATGGGAAGAGGAAGAAACAGAAGATTGGGACGAGGGAGATGAGGAGTGGGACTAACAGAAAGCGATTGGGTAGAAAAGATTGAGGTCTCTCTGAAATCTCTTTCTTACAGATTGGTAGATTTCTTGGGTGTAATGATTTCTCCAGTTTTTCACACCGGATCGGTTGGTGTGTTTTATGTCTGGAAGAATTAGCCCCCTACTCGCAGAGAGTGATTGTATTTCCTTCCATGCAGGCGTCAGGTTTTCAAGTCGATACCAGTGTGTCGGGAGGAATTTGTCTTTGAAAAACATGCCGAAGTGTTGGCTGCGGTAGTGCATGTTGCTGTTTATGTCTTTTTGCTTGCAGACAGCTTTTGCGAACTTTTCAAAAGAACACCGGAGGGGCACATTGAGTTCGGGCATCCGTAGGGGCGACTTCCACATTTTTGAGCGCCAACAACTAGCAAGGCGGGCGAATGGATTGCGAACTATGGCAATCATTAGTAGATCTGGCACTTTTTGCCGCAAAGAATGAATTGCGGCGAGTGAGTGTAGGGTCCGATTCTGGAAGTATGGATGTTGGTGAATGTTGACTGGATGTTTCTTCAACTTTTTGGCTTCTGAAATGGCGAACTTAATGCTGGTGTTTGCTACTTTTGGTAGACAACAGAAAATAATGCGTTCTTTTTTTAGGTAGATGTGATTGTGGACTACTTTCATTGCGGCTCCCAATCAAGTGCTGAAATGAATTCCTTTGGATTTTTAAAAAATCGCTCTGTGAGATGCATGTGGTCTTTTCTCAAAAAGCCACCCCCAAGGGGATCGTGAAAGTTTTGTCCCTTCCCTTTCAATTCTTTTTGTGTAAACCGTAGGGTTCTTGCGCCCGCCCCGTGATGGTAGAAATGATGGCCGTATATACCATAAAACAGAGGGTGTAGATTAACTCGATTTGTGCGAAAAATTGGCAGCAGTTTTTTGGTGGGCCAATCGACGCATGGATCTTCAACCCAATGGCCCAATAGATCTTGAGTGGGACACCCGATGAAGTTGACCCAAGGGGGAATGCCTTTGGGTTGGCTTCTAACAAAGACCACGGATGCGTGGGCAAACAGGTTCCAGTTTTCTGTTCGCACGATTGCCGATACTACTTTATTGGTCTTTTCCATTATGGATGTTAGTTTACGTTTCCATCCCTTTTTGTGCGGAAAGGCATCTATGTCCAAGAAAAGGAGGTCATTGTGGGGAGCCGCTTCTTTTTGGAAGTGTTTAAGAAGTTCTTGCAGGCCATGTGCGTGTTGATGAAAACCCGATGTTCCATCCGGCCACTTGTAAGATCCAAGCACCTTGTCGTTGCGTTCCACCTGCATCGCTGCTTCTTCTGTCCCATTGACCCACACCCAACGTTCCCACTCGCCATCTACAGTTTCTTCCAGGAATTGATGTTGTAAATTCAACCACCGCAAAGCATGCGGGTTTTCGTGCAATACTGTTCCTATCCAGATTTTGTTTTGGCACATTTAGAGGCCCCCTTTTTCATCTTCTTTTTAGACCAGCCGACAGGGGGTTTGTCGTCATTGCTGTAGTGCGGGAAAGCGTTGGTTCCCCGTTCCAAAGGATTAAGACGAGGGGGAGTTAGCCCGCCGCCCACGCCACCGGTTTGCCCCACTTCTATTAACCACGTCTTGAAAGATAACTTCATCACACTCCTATATATGGTATCATGAAGCATTTACTCAGAATCGAAGAGATCCGACATGTAGGCAGAAATGGCGAAACCCTATGGATCGCCCGCAATTTGCCAAACACTTTCCACAATGATGGAGAGGAATACATGCTCAAAGCCATTTTCACTGGTGATGAAGACATCCCCACCGACTATTATTTCGGGCTGGATAAAAGGACAACCATTCGGGAAGAAGACAATTTGGCATCCTTGTTAGATGAGCCAGAGAATGCGTTCAATGGATATGCTCGCCAGCCAGTTGCTTCTTCTGGCCAGTTTGTGGTAGATACGTCGGAGGGGCACTATTATGCAAGAAGTCCCATTCTCCACTTTTCTGCAATTGGCGGTTCTTGGGGCCCGGTAAGAAACCTGTTTCTTTCCACCACTATACAAAGTGATTACGACGGATTCCTGGTTGCCTCTGTACCGCTAACTCAGACCGTAACCGTCACTGATGGCCAATCCATAAGCGTAAGGATGGGCCTCTCTTTGAAAGATTGTTAAGACACAAGGGATTTGTGTAACAATTCTATGGGCTTTATCTCAACTTGGTGGGATTGTTTGATGGCAAACTTAGATGCGCCTTGGATTTTCTTCATGCCCTCAAATTCGTATTGAAATTTCAAGTATTCCGCCCCTCCATCCAATCTATCTCGCAGCAATTCACCGTTGATGGGCGTCGGGTTTTCCCCGTACCATTCATCCTGCTGTTTCCTTGTCATTTTTCGCCACTCTTCGTCCGGAATCCTCTCGGGGGGCTCGTAATCTTCTGGCGTTTGTGGGATGTTGATTTTGTAGCCGCTTTTGATAGGATAGATGCGAGCGATTCCCGGTTTGTTGGTGAGTGTGTACTGGCAAAACACTTCTGTGGCCGGTTCAGAAGTATTGAATTGATAGAACCAAACTGGGACGCTAGGTGCAATTACTTTTACGCTCTCGCCATCGGCGAGAGCGTATCTTTCATCTCGGGTTAGGTAGATGTTGTGGGAAACAAATAAAACGAACATTTAACCCTCCTACATACATATTCTATATTAGTGCTTGTTAGGAAAGTAGATGAAATTCCACGAATATTGCTTAATGAGAGAAGCCATGGAGGACGACATTGTAATCGGGGACATCCGTGTTCCTCGTGACGAACTTGTTTTTCGGTTCGACGCTAGTGGCGGACCTGGGGGACAGAATGTCAACAAAGTGGCCACAAAAGCAACCTTAAAGTGGAATGTAATGGCCAGTCAGGCGTGGATTGGGTATGAAGACGCACGGGTGCGGTTTATGGAGTTTTTCGCCAAGCGGATCAACAAGCAGGGCGAGGTGGTCATTCAGTCCCAAAGGCATCGTAACCAGAGACAAAACATGTATGAATGCATTGTCAAACTGGGCGAGATGATTACTCAGGCGGCAGCCGCCCCAACCGTGCGAATCGAGACTAAACCTTCACGACGCCAAAGGGAAAAGCGACTGAGACAAAAGAACATGCAGGGTCGCAAAAAACAAGAACGACGTAGAAACAAAGGTGGTTGGGAATGATAAATTTTAATGAGTGAGTTGCGTTACGAGAAAACGTGTTGGGATTTCCGATAGAGATGAAATGGATGAATACGCCTCTTCCGATGTTGAAGAAGTATTTACAGCAGGCGATAGATGCACTCGAAGGCGACGACGACAACCCTCACATAATTGATCTAAAGGCAAGGTTGCGGGACATCATCCCTCAAATGCGACAACAACACGGCATCGCTCTGGATACAGAATTGAGCATGTTGGATGCTCTATGTAACTCGTAGAAACGGGCAAATCTTTCTGAATTTACATCGTTTGCAGTGATCGCCAACATTCCCCCACGCCTTATCGGGCGGCGTATTTTCGATCTCTCTGTAGACTTTCAGTAAATCCTGTTCGGCTTCATCGAGGCTCTTTTGACTGAACTGCGCCCCAATCAGATTTCCGCCTTCAAGGTAGTACAGGGCGGCGTAGATTTTGTGCGCCGGTACGCCAAATTCCTTTTGGACTACTTTGGCGTAGCATCTCAACTGAATGTCTTTTGTAACAGTTACAGGTGTTAATCGCCAGGGGCCTCGCTTTGTTGTCTTGTAATCCACGATGATCCATTTGTCGTCTCGTTGAATCAAACGGTCGATCAGCCCAGTTACGCATTTGTCATTTGGAGGATCGAGATCATATCGGAACTGATGCTCAACGATGCCCTCAGTCCCCAGCTTGCGAGTTAGTTTTCGGATGGCTCGCAGCATGCCCGCCATACGTTTTTTTGCATCGGCTGGAAGTTTCTTGGGAGCGAAGACTGGTTCTTCTACCACTTTTTCTTCGCCGTCTTCGCCGATTGATTTCACCCGATTCATTTCGATGGGTATTTTGCCATTGATGACATCTCTTGAGACCTCTTCCAAGAGAAGTTCACCTCCAGATCTCACATACTCCTCGGCAATTTTGTGTAGGATTTTGCCGAATGTAAAGTAGAAGGGCTCTGGCTCATCGACTTCTGTTTTCAGGTGGTACTGATACTTGTACTGCTGCTGGCATTGTCTCCAGACGCCCCTACGGGAGACGCTAATATGTTGAATATCCATCAAGATCTCCTCTTGAGTATTTCGTGTAACCACTGTACCATAATTGCTGGATACGATCCAGGGAGATTATCACATGGCTGTTGATTTCGACCGCTTTCTCGATTGGGTGGAAAATCGATTTTCTACCGTACAGGTCAAAGGAGATGAAATCAAGATTGATTCCATCTTCGCCGAAGACACTAAACAACACATGTGGTGCAATCCTTACGGTGGTAAACACAATCGGGAGAACGGCGTATTTCACTGCTGGAAAACTGATAAATATGGCAGCCTCGTCACACTGGTGATGATGGTCGATAAGTGCAGTTACGAGGAAGCCCTTGAAATCCTCGACACTGGCGATGCGACCATGATGCAATTGGAGCGGGAACTGGACCTGTTCCTGAATGAAAAATACTACTCGGACAAAAAGACGGAAGAAGAGGCGAAGCCCCTTGAAGAGCGAGCAAAAGGGGGGTTGCCGCCACACACCCACCTCATTGCCGACTTGTCACCCAATAATCTCCATCGAGTCCAGTCTGAGGTTTATATGTTCGGGCGGGGTCTTGACACGAAAGGTCTTTATGTCTGTACGGCTGGAAAATATCGCAACCGCATCATCATCCCATACTACGACCGGGAGGGAAACTTAATCTACTGGAACGGTCGCTACACCGGTAACCGCAAGGACATTCTTCGCTATCAAGGCCCCGACAAGGACGAATTTGGGGTCGGCAAGGACGATGTGATTTTCACTCCTGAATGGCCCCCTCTAGGTGCGAGGCTTCGCTTGACTGAGGGCGAGTTGGATGCTTTAACTTTGAAATTGGCGGGAATGGCGAGCGGGGCATTTGGCGGTAAAAATCTCTCTGATCCACAACTGGTGATGCTCAAAGGATACAGAATTACGCTTTGCTTGGACAATGACGAGGCGGGCAAGTATTCACTGCCAATCATGGGTAACAAGCTCAAAGCGTGGGGATTCGCCGACGTGCGATACGTGCGCCCGCCCGTGCAGTACAAGGACTGGAACAAGATGCTGGAAAGCACTAGTGCCAAGTTGATCGCCGCCTATATTCGCAGAAGAGAAAAGCCCTACACTGCATGGACTGGCGAGGAGATGGTTATCGAACAAATCCACTAGACCAAGCTCTCAGTTGCTCTTCAGCATCTTTTCTTGAAGCACCCATAACGGTTTTGACCGCTTTGTCTCTGGGAATGCCTCTTTTGATCGCCATTTTGATGAGTCGATCACGCTCGTATTTGTCGAAGTCTTGGTCGGTGGTTCCGTATGGGGTGGGAGGCAATTCACCATGTCTTTTCAGGAATTTCATTAAAGCGGTGCCCCGAATGAAGGCGTCCCCTCCAGCAGATTGAGCATAGTAGTCTCCTGGTTCTGCACCTACGGGCGGGTCTTTGTATGCCCACTTCATATCATCTGGATCATATTGATCGTAACCATCCTCCCATTCATCGTGATCGGAGTCGTCGATGATCTTCACCAGGAGGCCGTGGTTCCTGATGTCGGTTGCCGTTACATCATGAAAGCCTTTGTTGAGCTTTTTAGAAATGTGGTGAATCATGGCGTTGACCGCTTTGCCGATTTCGGGCTTATCGGTCATGAAGATGACGGCTTCATCTTCATCCGGCTCTATACCCGCTGCGGAATACTCGCTGCCATACATATCTTGAACGAACGGGCCCATAGCGCCATGCCAACCCCCTTGAAGGCCGTATTTTCTTATGGAGTCTTCATAGTCCACTATGGTTCCATGGTACAGACTCTTCTCCTGGAGGTTTAGCCATTGTTTGAAGTTCATTTCTTTTTGTTTTTGGCATGTTTTTCACATGGCTTATCTGGTCTACAACCGCAGCTTTTCTTGGATCTCATATCAGGCGCTTTGATACCTGCTTTTCGGGCGGCATCAAAGTGAACTCCGCTGCTTCCAAACACACCCTCTTTCTTCGGTTCGCATTTTTCGCAAGTCTTGTTGCCAATACACCCGCAAGGCTTGGGTTTTCTGGCGGCTTTCTCTTCCCGGTCTTTTTTGTGCCATTGCACATATTGAAGTGCTGCTTCAGAGAGTTCCGGATCTTCTTGTTCTAGGTAATCTAAAAAATTTCTCATGATTGTTCCTTGTTTTTCATTTTAAGCATAACAGCGTAAGCGAGCGGTCCCATACCGTTAGGTCGGGACATGCGCTTCACTTTTTGTGCTAATTGGAATGGGGTTAATGTGGCGATTTCATCTGGCGAAGGGCCCATGGCCTCTTCCAGGGGCAACTCTTTTTCGGCTGCCCACTCCTTGAATGTCTTTAATTTACCCTTTTTTTTCTTCTTTTTTGGCTTGTCTTCGTCCTTGAATTTTTTCTTCTTCTCGGGCACCTTGCCTTTGGTGGTGTCTTTGTCTTTCTTCTCTTTGTAGTGCCACTCAGCACCTTTTTTATGTTGTGCCCAGGCGATGGCGTAGGGGTTGAGCTTTCCATCCTTTCCCTCGGGGTCGAACTTGTCGCCATGTTTCTTTATCATAGCTCGAACACTCCCGGAACTTCCCGGTGGAGCGACTTCGTTTATTTTTTTCTCATCCATCAGTCCAAAAACCCCGCACGTTTCATGTGATCTGCTAAATTGGCTAACGCCTCCCATCCGGAACCACCAGTGGCAGATGTGGTGAGCCCCATGCCTGAGAGATACCGGTCGTCCGCAGGTTTGCCATCCAACTCGGCAATCTTGGCCATCCACAGTTCTTGGCCACCTTCCACTACTACAGTTACAGACGTTTTCTCTTGTTGTTCTCTGAACTCACGGAAACTCTGCATGCGACCTCCAATCGTAGAGTTATTTACTAGTTTAGGGTATGAAAATTCCAAATGAGCATCGACAACACTTTCTCGGCAAGATCTGCACGATCTTCACAACTCCTATGAACCGGGACTTTCAGCAGGAAGATCCCCAGAAATACCCAGAGCAGGTTTTCAAGTATTTTATAGGGGTAATTCATGACATCACGGATTATGGCCTTCTGATTCAACAGGTGACGACCGGCCTGAAGTCCTGGATCTTTCTATCTCACGTTATTTGCATTGCTGAAGAGCAGGTGGAATATCTTACCGAGCAAGATGTAACTCATATGCAGAAGCCCGAACATACGGCCAGAACTTCGGATCTAAAGAGGCAATTTCCCAACGAATTCCCCGAATTGAACTCTGACGACCCTTCGGCTAATGTTGACGCTCTGAAAAAGATTGCTGATCTTGTGAAGAAGCAGCAGAGCCAACAGGGGCAGTTACCGCCGACTGGGCCATGAAAAACCTGGGATGCCAAGCTAAATAAGTAGTAGCTGAGGTATCACGTAGATGAGAGAGTATTTCACCACCTCCTTCGCAGATTATTATGACACCAGGGAAGAATTGGGCTCTGCGGATCGACAACTTCGTATTGAAGAGCTATTGGTTCAGACTGGAGTAGTGGAAGATGCGGAGGAGGCATATAGTCTTCTGGGGTATATTGATCTCCGGGAAATGGCCGCTACAGCGACCTACAAGGGCCAGGAATATTGGGATACGCCCAAGGTTCCTCTTTTCATGGACAATGAAGACATCTACTACCTCAGGCAGTTCCCGCCCATGTTCTGGAAACAGGCCCTCTCGAATCGGTATAATCATCTTATCATCGATACACATCAGGCGAGGGCCCAAGGCCAGGATGTGCCTGATTGGCAGTGGATAGAACTTCGTAGTCGTGGAGCACAATTTCGTTTCTTTGTTGATACAGGCGCTAACGCACTCTACGACAAGTTGACCCAACAGATGGACGCCGATGCTTTGCGGCAGATGTCCCATGAAGATAGAGATGCTTATGAAGGCGGCAACAGGCGATATTGGAACTTCCAATTCGATGATCCAGTCTTTGTAGACACCGAAGAAGAAATGGAGAGGCGTAAAGAGACACAGCAGGGGGAATCTTCGGGGAAAAAGAAGCCTAGAAAGAAGCGGGCGAATCCTGTGTGGGTGACCAAGGATTTTGTAGGCGTTGGTGAATTCACTGCTGAAAAGAGGTTGGATCAATGGTTGTCTGGAATTGCAGAAGGTTGGCTTGGGAAAACTGGACCTCAAACCATGCGACATAGTGATGCGTGGGGCGGTGGCGGCAAAAAAGAACGAATCGTTCACAGTCCCGAGTGGGTGGATCAATTCGTTAATGCATGGCGTCGAAATATGAAGCTTGCTCTTTATCAATCTTATCTTGCCCAAGAAGAGGCAATTGCATCTGGGAAAAGACAGAAGCGAACCCTCAGTAAAAGAATGATTGAAAGCATGCTTATAGAACATGATGGCCAAGGCGGCGTTATTTGGAAAGCCTTGAGGCCCGATGGAAGGATTTACACTTCTAAAGCTGCTCGACTCCCCGTCCTCTTGCCAGCCAAACTCATAGATTCCAGGGTTAAAAAACAACACGATAGGTACATGAGTGCTGCTGATGAAGTGCGTGAAGCCCTATCGCACCGAGGGGAGAGGAACATTCCGTCCGATCAGAAGCTCAAAGAACTGCTCACTCGCATGAAAGGCAAGAAGCTTGTGCAGTGGGTAGAAGATGAGCAGTCTGAATTGCGAGATGCCGCAGGCCGACTCAAGCCCGATGTGTTGGAAAGGCGGTTGGACAGCTTGGCCCGATCTGAAGCACTTCTGGCAGTGAAATATTGGCTGAAAGAAAATGACGTTGATGTAGATGAAATCAATGTGGAAGATCTTTCCAGCAATGCAGAGATTCGCAGGCTCATTCGCAAGAAAATGGCCGAATTTCTTCTCTATGCAAAGAGAAGAGCCGCTAAGATCAAAAAGACTGCTCAAAGATATGACGCCTGGGATTATGCGCTGGGAGATCACAACGACAACTATGATCGTCTGTACCACACAGTTGGATTTGGCACTATTCACCCCAACCGTCAGCAAAAGATGCAAATGATGGACAATCCCGATGATTGGTGGAAGATTTTGTATCACTATTTTGCGCACTCTACCACCATCAATGGAACGCCCGTTGTCCTTCCTTTTAGCGTAACAGACGTGGAAGATAGACACAACTTGCCAAGGTCATTGAAACATTGGCAAGAGAATGGTGCTATCCGTTCTGGCATCGATGCAGCCTTGAACAGTGAAAGAATGCAAGGGCATGTGCCTGAGTGGGTTGCTCTCAATAATGCCCGAGGAGAGTTGTTCCAAGTCATCACACATTGGATGATGTTTCAGACTGGGCACGGCACGTTCCGAAACTTTCTCGATGCCTACAGGCATCAAGATCCCGAAGAGATGGAAAGTACGGGAAAGCGTTTGCGACAAAGAATTCGCACCATGTCTCGCAATTTTGTTTATAGCCTGTTCCAGCTAGACATTGCGGGCCGAGGTTCCGTGCGCACACGAGATGCGTCGTTTGAGGGAGGTGAGACCGCAGCGTTGGGAGACTTCTTGGCCAGCCAAGAGGCTGATTTGCAGGACATAGCCAAAGAATTGCACCCTCACCAGCACAGACGCACACGGCCACAATCTCAGGGGGCTTCCATGCGAATTGGACATAGCATTGAAGTGGTTAGGGCGCAATCGAGAGCCGTAGAAATTGCTCGTCAATCTCCAGAACTAGGCCCAGCCTACGAGAAGTTGGCGGCTAAACTCACTGGCGACCTTACACGCTTTATCATCTACCGCAACCTTTACATCTATGACGCCAAGCGACAAAACAAGCGGTGGACTATGGATGCTGCTAATAAATATGCAATTGAGATGCTCAAGAAAGAAGCTCAAGATACGGCAGCCGCAGCAGGATACGGCGCAGAGGGCGAAGAAGAACGTGTTGTCCTCCAAAGGAAGGTTGCCATGTTCGACCGCTTCAAGGATGTGGTGGATGGCAATATCACTGATGATCTAAGCGGCCTGGATCAGTTCGTCAAGGCGGGCGTTGAAAAGATCAGTGGTATGTCCGCCAAAGAGAAGGGTGCCCAATTACGTGGTTTGCGTGAACGCTTATCATCCCAGGCGATAAAGCAAACGGCCCAAAGATTGAAAGTAGATCCCGAACAGGCACAAACGGCCATGGAGTTTATCTTGTTCTACTTTGGGAAACACGAAGGTCCACACAAGCGGTTCCAGCAATTGCAAAGTCAGGTTCCTCCCGAGAGGCAGGGGGAGATGGATCGAGCATTTTTGCAAACGTTCTCCATGTCTCTTGTGGGCGAGGGCTTTGCCAAGAGCGGTGTGCCCAGACAAACGGTGGTAAGCATCGCCCAAGAACACGATGGGTCTACTTATCGGGAATTGCGAGACTACTTACATTCCAAGAGGCTGGGCGACATCGATTTGTCTCAACACCCAGACTTCTTAAAAGTTCTGCAATCTGTGCTTACAGCCGTTGATGAAGAGTTGAGAAAGACCGGTGGACGAGTGGGTGGAAGTGAGCCCGATGTGGGACTGGGTGGCGCTCTTTAGCCAAATTCTTCTGTTTCTGGTTCCCCTAGATCATAATTGCCGGGCTCACCCTCTGTCCCTCTGAAATCATATCCCGATTGCTCTTTTTCTCTGCTAAGCCGCTCTATTTCTGCACGGATTTCCTCAGGTGTGGCATGTTCTGGGTCTTTCCCGTCCACCCCTTGAATGCCCAGGTGGGCTAAAATAGCTTCGTCATCATTGGGGTCCAGTCCCACAGCCTTACCATAAAGTGCCAACAAGTTGCCGCCGTCTTCGTATTTATCACTTGCCAGTTTTTCTATTGCGTGGCGAACATCAATTGGGCTGGTGATGTCATAGCCATGTTCGTGTAGAAACCTTAACGCCGCCTCTAGCTCGCTTGCTTTCAACGGTGGTCTCTTGCGAAGATGTTTTCTTGATTGAGGGGTTAAAATAGCTTGCAGGGGGTTTAGGTTTTCATTAGGCTTGACGCTTGGTTCTTTTCGCCTAGATCGTTTTTTCTTTTCTGGCTCTGTGGGCTCTGGTGGTGCTTGTGCGCCTTTGTTGGTTGGCTCAGGTGTTATTGGTCCCTCTTCACCTTTTGAGACGGGCGCAACATCTTCGGGCGGCACATCCGTTCCTTTGGTGGCTTGCATGGCATTTTGTTGGCCCACTTGATACAGGGCTATCATGTACCTCTTGAGTAGTTCTGCCAGATTCTTTCTGAAGTCGTCGAAATATCCTCGAATTGCGTCGGTGAAGTTAGCCTCTTCAAGCAACTCGTCTATTTCTTCATTTACAACTTTCTCTAAGTGAAGATACTCTTGAATGGTCATTCGCCCCTTAGTCCAATCCATTTTATCCCAGTCTGGGTTGTTGGGGTGATCTCCGTACCACATTTTCCTTAAGAACCCTCGAACGCCGTGCTTGAACCACGGAAGAGAGCCAGTGCGGGTTTGTCTGCCTAATGGGGTGGGTTTGCGTGGTGGTATTCCAGACGGTGCCTGTTGCGGCTGAGTCGGTTGCGCCGACAACAGTCGCTTCTCTAGTTCATCGACGAGGTGATTTGCCTGTTGAACAAGTTGGTTGAAAAGATCATTTCTAATGGTCTCAAAAGGGGTTCCCTTGGGCCATTCGGTTCGTATATTTGCTTCGGCCATAGTACATTCCACGGTTTCAATTATATACGAACCCAAAATTACCTTTTGTCTGGCATATATTCGCCGATCTTCTTCAACGACATTAAGCAGGAATCGAAGCGGTGAAAATCGCTGGAAAGGTATTCCATGGTGCGTTGCTCAAAGAGGCGGACGCCATCTTCTTCAACCTCAAATACAATCGACTTGCCTTTTCTGCCGATTACCTTGTAACCATGCATCATAAGGTAGGCACCTGCTCCTAGATCGCTCACTTCTTTTTCTACTACGTTTTCATTGTCAGACATCGTGCTCCTTTTCTCTCATTGCAGCATAAGCTCGCCCGCCCATAGGCGGGCGAGCTATACATAATCTATTTACATGCCGCCATTTTTTTCAAGAGTCTCAACTCAAATTCCAATTCTTTTATTTGATTTGACATCAATCTGGAATACTCTTGGATACTCTCTATTAGCTTGTCGGCCTTGTCGAAGCTGTTGGCTTCACGCTTCAGCCCTGCCAAAATCTTCAGATCGGCAACCCCCTTGTTAGCATCATCCTCTGCTTTTTGCCAGAGCGTGGTTTCCTTGACGTGTTCCAATTTGGCGTCAATTCCCCCCCAATGAAGCTTTTTCTTTTTTGCTCGTTGGCTGTGGGCGATACGGAGATCTACAACCGGGTCGGCACATATGTCTTCAATGCAGGAGTCGTCCAATTTTTGGGGCTTGCGACTTTCTTTTTTGGCTTTCACGCCTTCTACCACTTGCAACGCCTCTTGGCGAGCAATGCCAAGTAGTTCCGCCACAACATCTAAACGTTCAATTGTCTGAACACCGCTGTGTTGTTGGGGTGTGGCTAAGGGCTTTTCCATCAGGACGGGCTCTTTCCAGAAGTAGTGGCTGTCCACATACCTTATGTTGCCCTCATCATCCCTGACCAAACAAGAAATACCGCAGTTGTGTGTGCCGTATGGATTGCGACCACTGCCAAAGATGCTCTCTTTATCACCGGGCAGGTAGGTTAGCTTCTCGTCAAAGATGCTGTAGGTTTTGCCCTCGGTGAATCCGGGGATTGGTTTTAATTTCGTACCGTCTTCGAGTTGGGGGCGGTACACCTCCCTCTTCAAGACCTTTCTAGGCTCGTTCATGATATAGACCTTTCTAAATATAGCTGACCTTAGCCCTGGTCGGCGGCTTCAGCCGCTATTAAGCAACCACGGGCTACGCTATATAGAGGGTCTTTTGGACGAATTATATTACCAATTTCAATTGGCAGGTTGGCTCGTCCGACCAGTTCCTTGAACATTGTGTCGAAACCGGGCGGCTGGCTCGTTCCGCCAGCAATCACAATGTCAATGGGATTATCGTGGCGAGCTTTATTGCCCTTCTCTTCCAGTCCACCTTTGATGCCGGTGATGGTTTTGGACATCATTATCTCGTACTGGGCCTTGATGGCTCGCTGCACAAGCGATTCGGGCTCAATGGTGAGATCCGCTTTCATCTTTTCTTTGTTGATGAAGGTTGGCGTTTCACCAGTGGCTTTGGCAGACATCTTGTCAATCCAGTCGCCGGAATTTACGAGTGAGAATTGGAAGATAGGAGCGCCATAGATGGCAAAGCACAGATTGACCATGCCCGCCCCAAAGCTGATGCCAATGCCTGTGTAAGCCTTGTCGGCCAATTCGGCATACACCAATGCTAGACCTTCGTTTATGGGGTGGGCGGAAATCTTGCGACCTTCGCCATCCTTGAAGGCTCTAAAGATCTGTTCCAACACTTTGGCGTGGTAGTCGGCATCCGTTTCTTCGTTGATGGCATTTGCGGGAACACTGTAGTACAGGGTTTCGCCATCCGACTTCACTTCGTCCAAGAGGCTGTGAATCATGATGCTCATTATTTGCTGGGCACTTTTTTCTTGTGGATTGAGACATCCAGCATTCATGGGTCTGCGGAGTTCTATGCCTGTCATGGTGTAGGCCATGTTGACGGCGGCTTCGCCCAATGCATAGGCCGTGTTGTTGTCTTTTCTTTCAATGAGGGGCACGCCAGCCTTCTTCATCATGTTGAAGACGAATCTGTTTTCCAGAGGCATACGCAGGAAGGCATTGACTTCTCGTTTGTTAACGAAGTTGCCCTCATCATCCCTTTTGCAGCAAACTAGGTTGTATGTGCCGCAGTCAAAACCGATTGCCATTTTAATCCTCCACTTGTTTTCCGAATTGAAGCTTTTCGCCGCCAAAGTCTGGAATTGCCCAGTTGATCTCGTCATCGTCAGCTTGTTGGGCCTTAAGGGTGGAGGCGCTAACTTTCACCCCCTCGGCATTGATGTTGATGTCGAGATGTAGGTTAATGTCCAGTTTTACTTCACCATTTTTCGTAACCACTTTTTTGGTTACAATTTCTTTGGTGACCTGTGATCCTCTAACGACGTTTGGCATGTTAGTATCTACTGTTCTATCGGCAATAATAGAGTGTTTTGAGCGACATTCTGCCACCAGCGTTAATAAGGCCACCTCTGGAACATCTTGTCCACAGCCTGGATGATTTCCTCAGCCGTGATTTCAGTTAAGCAGGGTTTCGGCACTCCTTTTCCTTTATGGCAGTTGGCCCAGTTGTAGCAAGGACCACAATCCCAGCCGTCGTCTCGGTGTTTCTGAACCAGGAAAAAATCGAAATATTTTCCGTACACCTTGCCGTCTGCAAAGGTGAAAATGCCCACAAGAGGCTTCTTCAATTCTCCCGCCAGATGGAAATGGCTCGTGTCTACAGTGATGACGTAATCCGCCTCGTTGACCACCCCCATCCATTGGGCGAAAGAGATGTTGTAAATAACCGGTACGTTGATCTCGTGTAGCTCAGGGATGGGGTACTTATGTGTGGAGAAAACAAAACAACCCTTGGATCGCAGATGGTCTATGACTGGATTCATTTGGTGAGGCAAAAGGTCTTTGACCTTCATGGCGGAAATGGGACAGAACAGGACTTTGGGGCTCTTGCCATCCCAGATTTCCCCCACCAGTCGTTTGCCCTCTTCCTTCATTTCCTCCGTGATAGTGAGGTGCATGTTGTGGTTGTGAAGGAACACGCCGCAATGTTGTGCCCAGATGTCGCTCCGGTGGAGTCCGGAAAAGGGTGCCATGCCGATCTCGTATCTTGTGCATGCACTCGTCGTGTTGTAGTGGACTATCCAGTCCAGGGGCTCTATCTTCATGCAGTCGGCAAGGTGGTCTATGTGGGGGTGTCCTTCCATCACAGGAAAATAGGTAGATCTACACGCCAATGTAATTTCGGCCTCTGGCATCAATTTCTTAAAGTCCTCGAACATCATACGATGAATGAGCATGTCGCCGAGTCCGCCCGTCTCCCGCACCACCAACACCTTGTTTCTTTTCTTGTGGAATTCACGTAGCGTAAGTGGGGCAGGTATCTTAATCTCTTTCTTCTTGATGAACTTGGGCATGAGCTTAATAGAGTTGCGCTTAGACCTTTCTTGTGTTATAATGATGGTATGGAAATACAAGAATACGTAGCGAAATACTCGGAAGACCTGAAAAGACGACTACAGGAAACGCCTGATTTTCCCAAAAGTAGTCCGCCAGCAAATCCTGCGTGGGCTGATAACGTTGAGTGCGTCTTGTATGTCGCTCTGGATCAATTCCAAAGCCAAGAACTAGACTACCTTTCAGAGGCAGCCGATCAAGTGCGTCGTGAAATGGAAGCTCTGGCGGACTCTATTCAGGAGCAGTACCCTGACTACGAGTTCGAGGATTGGGTTCACTGGGCCTACTGGTCTGCCGAATAACCTCCCTGGTAATATCTGGGTAGATGGCCTCGGCATATTCCCAAAGCTTCTTTCTCTTCATCAATGTTCGCCATGATTTGCGATCAACAGCGCACTTCCATCGATTGTGTGTGACTTGTATGTCTTTTTGGGCAAATTCCCCCTCTTGTCCTTTCTTGAAAAAGCCGCCACGAATCGCCCTTCTATTGCGTGCTATCTTGTCTTTGTGAGGGAAGAACTTCATTCCCAATTCTTCAGCCTTGGACTTTCGATAGTCTACGCTGTCGCACCAAGAGTTGTAATTACACTTATAGAAACTAGGCAGTACATGTGTTTCTCCCAGCCATTCAGCAGCGTATGCCTCCCACTTATCCAGTATTTTCGCTACAGGTTTGTGGTTTTCTCGGAATGTGTGTATGAAACTGGCAAGTGTGTTAAATGGGTCTCGCAGATGTATGATGTACTTCTGCTCTTGGAATTCCACGTTATTACTGTTGACGACAACAAGATCTCTTGTCTCATAATTAGAAATAATAGTTCGCCATTCATCTTCACAGTCGCCTTTGAGTCTTTTTACATCCAAAGGAAGTTCGGGAAGGACATCGTTCCAATGGGCTCGTGGAGCAGGGCTTAACGCCAGAATCCATTTGATGGCGGCGTGGCAGCCGCTTCTTCTCGTCGAAAAGAAACAGAACCATGTGTGTGTTTGAATCATATAAGTATCTAGACATAATAAAAAACCCTCCGACCTTTGGTCGGAGGGTTTCTGTATCAATGTTGTCGAATCAAGCTTAGCTCTTGCACACGGACTTGACGGACAGAAGAATTTCTACCACGACAGGACCAGTAGCGCCAGATTCGTTGTTGGCGATTTCGATCTTGCTGATGGAAAGATCGCCAGCGTTGAAGATCTGGACTTCGGAAGCGGACAGTGTGAAGACTGCATCGGTGTTCCCATTCAGTCGAACGGTAACGGCCTGAGCGCCGTGGCTGTTGGTTAGCTGTGCGAAGGACGCATAGCCGCCAGTGTCGCCAAGGATGTCTGCCACGTTGTCTGCAAAACCGGTGCCTGCGCCAACACTGAGGCTGTAAACCTTCGGGTAGGTGTTCTCGCCAGGAACGTCGCTGTAAACGCTGCCATCGTCAGAAACGATTTCAACGACTGCGTGCTCAAGGGCGCACCCTTCCGGGTTTGCTGTCGGATGATAAGGCGCAAATCTCTTCCAGTAGTTGCAATCTGTGAACTGCTCACCATCCACCATCAGGCGGTTGACCTTGTTCGGGCCCATTACATAGACCTGACGTTGAAGACTGGTGGCCATTTGACCTGCGGCCTTCAGTGGATTGGCAGTGGGCTGACGGTCCAAAAGACCCTGTGCCGTAGAGTTGAGGTTTACTTTGAATACGCTCATTGTTTCTCCCAAGAAATTTAGAGGTTCTCATGGTCCATCTTCAAGGTTATATATGCATCAGAAGATAAGTTTCAACACTTCTCCTTGTGGAAACATTTTTTCGTAAAGCCTTGTGCCCACGCCTGTGGGCACAAGGCTTGTTTTGATGCCCGCAACTCCTGCTTGGAACAGGGCTTCGTTTTCCACCCCAATAACCCAGCCGCATGACTTAACGTCCGGGTCTACAACCGGATGGTAGCCTTTAGTGCGGGCCATTCGCTTAATGCTTTCTGTTTGCTCCCCGCTGAGCGATTTAACTGGCAAATCGCCATTGGGGAATATTCCACATTTTTTGATTTCTGAATTGATTGGCTGTGGTGGCGACAGGTGGGAGAGCAAAAGGCTTGATTCTTGTAGCAACCCCCAAATGGGATGTTCTGCGGGAGTTCCTTTCAATTGTCTGATATAGGCAAACTCTCGTTTCTTTTCTTGGATGTTGGAGGCTGGGATGATTCTTTCTTGTCCCCTTACTAAATAAGAGAGATGGTCGGGATAGCAGATCCACACCTGGATTCCGGGAAGTTCTTGTTCGATTGCTGGTCGCAGATAAAGCAGTTGAACAATGTATTCTCGGTGGCTTCCTGCGTAAGATATGCAATACCTATCTTTAATTTGGGCATATTGAGGAAATGGAAATGCCATGAAAAGTAACCTGCGTAATATACGTGATTGCCAAGAAACAATGGGTGCCTTTTTTCAGCAATTCGGCAACCCTGACGTTCATACTAAAGTAGTGTTAGAAGAGTTTTTCAAGGAGCTATATGCGAGACGCACCAACAAGCAGGCTGTATTTGTATCTGGCGAGGCGAGACAAGAAAGAGATAAAAGTGCTGACAACATTTCAGGGCCATGCGGTTCCCCCGACACGAGTCCGTGATGTGAAGCATCTGGGTCTCCCTCGGGAATTAACCGCTAAGTTGAGCCAAGAAATTCATGAAGATCGTCTTCTGTGGGAGCCTTGGGTGGAAGCAGCGGATTCTTTTGAGCAACTGCGAGAATCTCTGAAAAAAAGAGGGTACAAGGCTCCTCGTCGTTCTAAGTCTAGGTTTGCACCTGAGGGTCTAATTGAAAGCAACGTAAGGGGTTTGGATAAGATCGCCCCTTCTCCTCGAACACAAACCAACAGAATGCCCATCAGGAAGACCATGTTGGGCGGTTAAGCTTTTCGCACGTAGCATCGATGGATGTTGAATGAGCCTCCATCTACCTCAATCAAGAAGGTTTTGTCGTCCACATCAATGATGGTTCCGCCATCTTCCATGAATCGTTCTGCTAGGTCTTCTGCAACTCCTTCGTTGGCATCCATTTTAGCCAGTAGTCTTTCAGTGTCTATTTTGGATTCGACAGCTACGCCAACGAAGGGTTTGGGTCGTCGTGTAATGCCACTAGGTTCATCGGATGGGTCTTGATTCCTCATCCATTTCTTAAAGTGTTCAAGTGAGAATCTATGCTCTTTATAATCCATCGTGCTGTTCTTCCTTGAAGAATTCAGGTAACTCGCTGTCTGTTATATATGTAGCATTATTAAGATTTATCCCACTTGAGTGAGATCCAATTTGTACGTTTGCCTTTCGCAGCCAATAGAGCATCCCATCGATCACCCTCTGCCCGGTTGCTTGTTGGGGGTATGTCCAAAGGCCATTCTCCAATTGTATTGCGGCAGGCCGTTCGTCCTCAAATGAGTCATCACAACAAAAGAGAAGTAGCTTCTTCACTCCGAATTTATAGGCCAGATGAATGCCTGCGCAGATGGGATTGCGATAGTCATCTACATAGAAATGCCCCTCAAATCTTGGCCCCGAATAAAATCTGCTAGGTGTTGTTCGATAGGTGTAAATGGTACTTCGGTAAGCCTCTAAGAATTCGGGATTGGTTCGGTTAGCGGCGATGCAGGGAGGACAATAATTATGCTTGGGCAAATATGTCACACATTGAATAAAGGGGTTGTTGACCACATAGCACGAAATGCCCCGTCTTGTTTCTCTGGTTTTTTCGTGGAGTTTCCACTTTGCTAGAGCGCCATTTGTTGCCATCACCACCACTCTTCCTTCTAGTTGACAGAGCAACTCCTGCTTTGCCTCAAAATCGTATCCATCTGATACAATTACCAAATTGGAAAAATCGTAGTGCTCCTGTTCAACAACGGCATATCTTCCCTTGATGTTCTTAAATTCATTTTGGAGGAATAGGGCGTGGTCCTCTTTCGTGCATAGGTTGTTTAGATCCACAGCCTTTGCATGGCGTTTACAGAGGTTTCTCACCCAAATGCCGTCTTCAGTAAGAAGGTATTCGTTTTTGTTGGAGTGTTTCTTTATTCTCATTTTTTACCACATGGGACTAAACGGAAGCAGTCATCTCCAAGTTCCTCGGTGACTTTTTCCATATTCAGTTCTAGAGGTACTGGACCGCCTCTATAAACAAGTGGAACTTCGACGTTTTCAGGCACCTTAAGGTGGATCTCGTCGGGCAGGTTGTGTTTGAGTTCAATGGATTCAGGAATGCCCTTCACTTGGATGTGTGTGGGCCAACCGGATGCATCCAGCTTGATTGCCGATGGGAAGTTTTTGGGCATCTCCAAACGGATCGCTCCAGGTATGTTGGATTCGACTTTGATCGATTCCGGGAGATCGGATACCACCTTAATCTTCCAGGGGATCTTCGGTACGTCTACAAAACTTATTTCCTTCGGTAGCGGTTCCTCTGGTCCCACAAGTCGCACATCGGGGATTGCAGGAACATTCAGGTCGATGCTTACCGGCAAGTCGTGGACGATCTTGATGTTGGGCAATTTGGGCGCTACGATTTTGATCTCGGAGGGGATGCCCAAGTCTGCTGTTTCGACGTTGGCTGTAATGTCGAATCCGTCCTCGAAGTCTTCGATGTCGGCACTTTCCATGTAGTTGAGTGCTCGCATGCTTGCCGCTGCGGCTGATGGACAGGTTACCGTGACCGTGCATGAGCAAACAATGGGATCGGGACTGCCCCACTCAACGGAGATCATGGGAGCCTCTTCTGCGTTCCAATCAATACCAATTGTTGCGGTATCCAAAGCGGAGGCGTCAACCGAAATGGTTTGCCCTTCCAGGCAAGAACAGTCGAGGCTGATGGTTTCGGGCACACTTGAAGCATCAACAGATATGGAAAAATCTGGTTCACACAGAGAAATACACCATGTAGGTTCCTTGAATGAAAAATCACTGATCCATGCGGGCATTTGGAATTCAGCACTGGCCCACCAACCGGGCTCCTTGAATTCGGCGTCATCCCACCAAGCGGGCGGTCCTTTGAATTCGGCGCTATTCCACCAACCGGGCTGTGCCTTGAAGTCTACTTGTTGCCACCAAGCGGGCATTCCTGCAAAATCTACTTGGTCCCACCAAGCGGGCTCGTATATTGTCAAGGGATCTAATGGTTCTACGCTCACGCTGATTGCCGCACTACCGCTGGTATCAAGCGAAATCACGCAGTCAGTGCAATCAATGGGAATAGAGCAGTTGCTTGGGCATTGAAGGTCTACGGTACAATTCGTGGGGCATTCTAATGAAACGTTCCACGTGGGTTCGTTAATGTCCAGGTTCCATGAGGGTTCGCTGATCGATAGATCCCATGCGGGCTCGGCCAGTTCTACGCTGCAATCGGTGGGACAAACCAAATCAATGGTGCAATCGCTTGGGCACTCTAATTGAATTGCCCACGTGGGTTGTTTCAGGTCAATTGACCAAGTGGGCTCATCTACTGAGATGGACCAGTTGGGTTCGGCAACGGAAAGATCCCATGCTGGTTGTGTTAGTTCAACGGAACAGTTTGCGCAGTCCAATGTTATACTACAATCTGTGGGGCATTCTACAGATAGGTTCCATGACGGTTCGGCAACGTTGAGATCCCAAGTGGGCTCTGTTAATTCCACCGAACAACTTGTGCAATCCAATTCGACACTGCAATCTGTGGGACAGTTGAGATCAATGCTGCATTCAGAAGGGCAATGAACGTTGAGGTTGACATCGACCGTTGCGTTGTCTAGTTGCGAGGCGTCGAGGATAACGCTGGCATTGTCCAAACAAGAACAATCCAAAGAAATGTTCTGTAAACCCGAAGTGTCCAGGGAAATGTTTTCCAATCCGGTGGTGTCCAAGGAAATGGTGCAGTCTGTGGGGCACTCCAAGCTGACTATGCAATTAGATGGGCATTCCAGCGGGATACTCCAGGTGGGTTGCTCTAGCTCGATAGTTTTCCCTGTGGTGTCCAGTTCGACGGAACATTGCTCGCAATCCAAGGTGACACTGCAATCTGTGGGACAGACCAAATCGACCGAGCATTCTTCCGGGCACTCCAAAGACATTCTGCAATCCGATGGGCACTCAATGCTGATGTTCACTTCAATGGGGTCCACTTCCAGCGAGATATTTTGTAATCCGGATGTGTCCAGTGAAATATTCTGCAAATCTGCAATAAGCGATACGTTGTGCAACCCTACCGTAATCAAGGATATGTTGTCTATTGGCGGCACGATCAGTGACGGGTTGTTGATCGTAATGGGCGGCACGATCAGCGACGGGTTGTTGATCGTAATGGGCGGCACGATCAGCGACGGATTCGGAATATCTCCGATGGTCACTGATACCTGAACTGGTGGAATGTTAATTGGTGGTACAATCAACGATGGGTTGTTGATCGTGATTGGTGGTACGATCAGCGACGGATTGTTGATTGTCATTGGCGGCACGATCAGCGATATATTTCCAATTGGCGGAACAACCAGTGACGGATTTGGAATCGGCGGCACTATCAACGACGGATTGTTGATGTTGATCGGCGGCACGATTAGTGACGGGTTGTTCAATTGCGGCACATTAACCGTTACTGAAACTGGAGGAATGTTGATCGGCGGCACGATCAGCGATGGATTCTTAATGTCGGGCATAAACACTGTGACCGAGATCGGCGGAATGTTCGGTGGGATAACCGAGATCGGCGGAATGTTCGGTGTGTTGATATGAATCGACGTGGGAATCTGTGGTGTATTTATGTGAATCGATGTTGGAATGTTCGGGCTGTTGATATGGATCGAAGTCGGAATATTCGGCGTATTTATGTGAATCGAAGTGGGGATCTTCGGTGTGTTAATGTAAATTGAAGTTGGTATCTTCGGACTGTTAATATGGATCGATGTGGGGATGTTCGGGCTGTTCACATGGATCGACGTTGGAATGTTCGGACTGTTGATATGGATCGACGTTGGTATCTTCGGTGTGTTGATATGGATCGACGTTGGGATCTTCGGTGTGTTAATGTGGATCGATGTTGGAATGTTCGGCGTATTTATGTGAATCGATGTTGGAATCTTCGGTGTGTTAATGTGGATCGATGTTGGAATGTTCGGCGTATTTATGTGAATCGACGTTGGGATCTTCGGTGTATTGATATGAATCGAAGTCGGAATGTTCGGCGTATTTATGTGGATCGACGTTGGTATCTTCGGTGTGTTGATATGGATCGAAGTCGGGATCTTTGGCGTATTGATGTGAATCGACGTTGGGATGTTCGGTGTATTGATGTGGATCGAAGTCGGGATCTTTGGCGTATTGATATGGATCGAAGTCGGGATCTTCGGTGTGTTAATGTGGATCGAAGTCGGGATCTTTGGCGTATTGATATGGATCGAAGTCGGGATCTTCGGTGTGTTAATGTGTATCGACGTTGGAATATTCGGCGTATTGATGTGTATCGACGTTGGAATATTCGGCGTATTGATGTGTATCGACGTTGGGATCTTCGGCACGATCAACGAGATGTTTGGAATCGACGGCACGATCAACGAGATGTTTGGAATCGACGGCACGATCATTGAAATGATCGAGGGGAATTCGGGTACATCCAAAAAGACCACGACACTGGGGATGTTGAAGTCCGGGATGTCAAATTGCACCACACTGGGCAAGTCGAACTCTGGAATGTCGAACAATATCACACTGGGAAGTTCTATTTCGGGCGTAATCAAAATCACACTGGGGATATTCAGATCCGGCGTGATGAGAATTACGCTGGGGATTCCCAAGCCCAGGTCAAATTCCGGAATCGATATGTTGATATAAATCGATGGGAATTCAATGTCTGGGATGTCAAAACAAGGGAATGTAATTGGTGGCGTAGTCCAGTCAGTGGATAGGTTGAAGTCGGGTACGCTACAATTTGGGAAGTCAGGAACTTCACATGTGGGAACCTCAAACGGTTCCGGTTCTTCGCTGGGCGGCGGCTCTTCTGGATCTTGCCTTTCTATGGGCGTAATGACCACCTGACAATCTTCATTAGATACCGTGACCACTGGATCGGGCAGGGTGTTTGGAGGGTAAACATGTGTTCCAGTTAAATTCGTGGTCGTAGAACCATCGCCAAAATCCAAAGTGTATTGAGTGTAGTCCCCCTCGATGGCCACTCTGTATTCAACAGTGATTCCTCGGAGCGGGTCTTCCGTGGTGATGATGTCAAAATCCACGATGACGCACTGCTTGTCATCAATGATGTCGTCTTCTTCAATCGCCAGTTCTAAATCATCGAATTTCTCAAGGATGAACCCCTCTACGATTTCAATCGTATCCACTAGTTGGTTGTGGTGCTCGGCCATCACAAAGCCTCTTGCCCAACTGCGATTACATCCCCCTTGACGAGCGGAATTGAACTTTGTGCCGCTTCCTCCCAAATTTCGGGCGCATCTTTTGAGTTTATTCACCTTGCCGTAGGCGTCTTTTTCAACACTGTCGTAGTAAATGATCTCGCCCGCAATGTTGCAAAAGCCGTTGTCAGGCCATATTTCTTCCTCATCCGGATGCACGGGAACGATGTCGATCTCTTCAGCCCAAGCTTCATTGTCTGAAGCCAGACGAGATTCTGTCGTGTTGTACACCTTGAAAAGCGTGTAGTCCGAATCAATTGCGAGTGGATAAACGGGATGTGGAGGAAATCCTACTGCCATACTTGTCCTTTTATTTCATGGTGGTATTTAGTAGACTCCCATGGTAAATTGCTCACCTGTTGGCCTTGCTGTTATGACGGTAAATGTAATGTCTTGACCGTTAAACTTAATGAACGCATTGGGGCTGTAATCGTAACTTAGGTATGCCGCCCGATCATCGTCCGAGGCTGCCAGTAATGTGTGGGCTTGATTGTCGAAACCCAAAACACTGATGTCTTGCACTGATCTGAAGCTCAAAGAACTCAGCGATGGCCCACCTGTTTCCCATGAACCGGTGGTCGTATTATATGCTGAAACGTTGCCCGAGTTATTAAAGAAGAAGACGCCGTTTGTTAGTGAAACAAATTGTCCTTCTAGTTTTGTTGGCCCCGCCATATCAGGCAGCTTTTTAATCGTTTGGAATTCTGAGCCCACTATGCCTTCTGTGCGGTAGAAACTTTTGATCTTGAAGAAGGGGTCAACGCCATCGTTTCTTGCGAAGTAGCCCGAACTGTCTTTCCAGCAACCCCGATAAACAGCAAAATAGCCATTTTCTGGCTCGCCAGATTCATAACCCGAGGTGGCATGTTCACGAAGTTCATCAGCACCGTTTTCGTAGTCGCTTAGATCGAAAGTATAACTATCATTGTAGGTGCCATCGGCCTTGTCGAACACACCTTTCGTTTGATCTGATGGATTGGTGTCGGGTAGTATTGATCCAGTTGGCAATGATCCGAATAAGAAATAACTCGTCGTGGGTGAATTAAGACATAGCCAGTTCCAATAGCGGTCGAGGGAAGGCTCTCCAGTATAGTATGTGTCTCGGAACCCCTCGTATTCTACCACTCGGATAGATTGACTGGCAGCAGGATTGAAGCCGCCCTGAGCCCAATAAAGCATTGCCAGACCCCGTTCGCCAGAGTTGGTGAGTGTTTTTGCAGAGAAGGACACGTTTCTATTGAACTCCCTTTCTGCTTGATCTTGATTGTTGCTACCTTCCAGGAAAGAGTCGTTCCTTTCTATTGAGAGCGTAACGGGCAATGTCTTGAATGTCTCACTCACCAACCCGAATTCGCAAGCAGATGCAGTGGGACTATTGAACAGCCATAACCACAAATTCCTCTCTTCTACAATATCCAGCGCATCTTCATATGTAGTGATTCGGTAGGCTCCATTTTGGGTATTGACCCTAACCTTCAGATCGTAAACGCCTCCAATGCTGTAAAGTCCCTTAGTGTAATTCAATTTGGCGTGATCCAAATCGTCGCCCATAGACCAAATGTATTCCACCACCGGGTCGTATTTCGCTTCTGTCACAGGATCGAGCCACTCGCCAGCTTGTGATCTCAATGGGTCGGAACCCAAAACAGCACTGTCTGGTATTTCCACGCTTATGAAATTCGTGGTGGGCGCACGAAGCACTGGGGTGACTGAATAAGGCCCTCCTACTGGTTCCCCTGATCTCACAAAGAATTGTTGGTTGATAGGGATGATGTCAATTACAGCTTCTTCGGGGGCCTCAACTCTTGGGTTGATTACTTCGGGGAAGGACACCGTGTCAGTTCCGTAGGCATTGCTGACGGTTAAAGACGGGCTATAGTAGCCCGCACTGGAGTATGGCTTAATGATGGTCTTTTTCAAGTAGGCGATTGAAGGATATTCATTGGTAAAATCAAGGACGCTCAGAACATTCACTTCTGGCCCCACCGAGATGACACTTAATGTGGGATCGGTAATAGAAACAACCTCGGTGCAGATGTTGGAAACACCGTCGCCGAAATCCCATACGAAGGTTAGATCTCCAGGCCCTAGTCTAAAACACTGTTCTTGAAAAGTTATTTCCAGGGGGGTCAATCCCAACGTCGCCCCTATGATCTTGAACCAAGCTTTGGGCGTAAACATTATTTTCAGAAGAAAGTTCAACCGGCCAGTAATGGTGTCGCCTCGTGGCAGCGTGTCAACTGTGCCTTTCACGCCCATGAATTCTTCAATGGCAATTAGAGCTTCTTTTAAGTTGTTGTGATGGGAAGCTATAACGTTCAATGTCACGTTGGTGAGTTCTTTTGGCTTAACCACTTCTGGGAACCCAGGCAGTGCCTCCAAGCTGCTGAATGTCGCCAATCGTTCTCCTGAAGCAGTGGTGGTGCCCAGAACGTAACTTGAATAATACAGACTGATTGCTCGTAGATCTCTTTCAAATTCACCTACGTCTAGAATGGTGCTGCACTGTTCAGTAAGCGTGATTATTCCGGATGGGGGGAATTTCTCCATCACTTTTATGTCACCGCTGACAGTGATGCTTGTATCTCCCGGTGTGTAATCTGCGACTAGTGTGCCTCGCAAAGCGTCGTGGACAAGATAGAGATTAGTATCACTGTCGAGGCTCTCGGGGTAGTTGGATGCTGTGGGTATAGTCATTTTGCTCCTATATTACCGTCAAAAGATCCGTGGCGGGCATAAACACCCTCTTCGTGCGCTGATCTGCAAACACCAACAATAGGGTCGCATTGTAAGATCCGGGCGATTCATATGTATGGGTTGTGGAGTGTAAATCTGGGTCCAATTGTTCATGGGTTTCACCGTCGCCGAAAACCCAATATCTTCCGCCAATTTGGCCATCAGATTGGTCCACAAACTTGAACACTGTTGCTGTTGCCGTGGGTTCCACACCAGAGGCTACTCGGGCGTCTGCTGTCTGCTGAGAATAGAAAGCCTTCCTTATGGTGGCTCCGGTTTCATGATTGGCTGCATCCGTTTCCCCATAGCCACGCACTAAAGTTTTGAAAGATGTGGAGGTTTTGTTCCTGTATGCTATCTGTTCGTTCCCAATGACCACCACCCCTTGGCTGGGAAACTCTGATGTGTCGGTCACAGGAATGATGGTATCGGTGGCAGCAAAGTTGGCTGTAAGTGCAGTTTCAATTTTTTCCGGAATCACAATGTAGAAGAAAGAGGGTTTCTTTTCTTCCGAAACATGAATGTAGTTGTATTTGGTGGCTGCGCCTTGTCCGCCAGAAGAAGTGACGACATTCAATTTGACCGTATAAATCCCCTCTGTGGCGTACACGTGCTCGGGGCTGTTTTCGTTTGAGTAAGTGCCGTCTCCAAAGTCCCAAAAACTGCGAACTACATCCCCGCCAGAGAAATTCTGAAATCTGACTTTAAGAGATGGTGGTCCCACTCTGGGATGGCCGAAGAAGGCGGCTTTGGGGGTCAAAAATCGTGCTTCTTGTTCCCTAAGTTTATAATTAAAAGAACCTTCAGCCGGATCGTTCCGAATGCCCAGAAAAGTCTCGATGTTAATGAGAGCATCTTTCACTGCGTTATGGTGTTCGGCCATTACAGCAGCGGTAACCGCTACGCCTGCTGGCCACGCACTCTGACGAGAACCAGCAAAACCTCTAATCAGATCCTTGAAGATGGTGTTGCCACGACTTCCATAGAACACCAGTTCAGCATTGCCTGATTCGCCAGGGGCTACACCCACACGAATTAGCCCTTGGGCAGGAAAAGACGAGGCATCATCGACAATGATTCTTTTGGCGTTGTATGTTAGACCTTGCTTTAGGAAAGTCTCCCCGTTATTGGCAGCCTCATATAAAGTTTCTCGGTCATCTACAGCGTCAGGAAAAACAGAAAGGTCGCCCGGTTGGTAGCCATCATCTAAGCTTGATACTCTAGTCGGCATCTTTCTCCTTTGACTTTTTCTTGGTTATGGCCTTCTTTTGGGCCTCAGTCGCCAAAACAGGAGCCTGCTCTAATTGCTTGAGCAATCCAATGGTCTGCTGCTTAATCGGCGTTTCGTCATTGAGAGCCAGAATGGTTTTCACCAGTTCCAAATCCAGCGGGCTGCGGGTTAACAGGCGAAGGTTCAACTCTTGGGTGAGTTTCTCATTCCAGTATTCCGTCTGAGACCTCAAATCGTCGTATGGCTTGAGGGGCTCTTTTTTCTCAAGTTGGCGATAAGCCATGGCCAGGAAAGCCGCCTCTTCTTCGGCATCTTTCAATTTCTTCTGGTGTTCCAGAATGGTGTCGTCCAACGCATCACCCTTGCGTTTCATCTTGCGAATATGGATTTCTCGCTCTTTCTTATCTATCTCTGAAGGGTCGGATTCTATGCCAAACTGACTTGGCGGATTGTCTAGCCTCACAATTTCCAGTTGGACCAACTCCCTGTCGTCCTTCAACTCCTCAATTTGGCGCTTTAAGGAAACAATGGAATTTTTCCGTGCTTGAAGCTCCCGTATGCAACACCACATCCGACTCTGGGTAGTATATTCCTTCGCAACGATGAAATACTTTAATTGGAAAAAGCTGTGGCGATTTGCAATATCACAGTCGAGGATTTCTTCCATTTCCTCGTTGAGTTTTTCTGGTTCGACGGCGAACGGCATTTCCTGGGCAATAATCTCACTTGACATAATTTCTCCTTTGGAGTCTAATTCTGTAGAATAATGGAGTATTTGGAGGCAAATATGGGATACCTTGCTAACACAAGATGCTATTTATCGGGGCCAATTGAAAATGACAGCGGCCCAAACTGGCGGGTGGAAATCAAAAAGGTGCTAACAGAAGAACTCGGCGTTCGGGTCTTCGACCCGAACGCCGATCCGAAGCAACAATTCAAGCCCGCACTCGACGAGGCTCGCAATAATGGAGATCGAGAAACCATGCGAGAAATCGCACGATCTTTCGTTCGCAAAGATCTATCTCTCGTAGATCGATGCGACTTCTTTATAGCCAACCTGCCTTACGGAGTAGCGACCGCAGGAACCCACCACGAAATAACCCAGAGCAATGATCGGAAGAAGCCGACGCTACTTCACTGCTCGAAGGGTTGGGAGTGGAATCCCCTGTGGTACTTTGGCTTTGTCCCTCTGGACTACTTTTTTGGTAGTTGGGACGGGGTTGCTGAGTATCTGCGAAAGGTGGATCGGGGGGAGTGCTCGGAGGATGATCGCTGGCACTTCGTAATGGGCCTGATTTAGTTGCTTGCGTGCATTTGGGGTGGTGATCTTGAATCCCAAGCACGCCCAGGTTCAGGTTCATGGGAGATGCCGAAGAGGCATGTGGTACGGACTTGGGCAGCTTGGGACAGTAGTTCTCGTATTCCGCCTCTTCGTACTTCCATGTTAATTCTATTGTGATCGACTCGCTGCTTGAGAAGTCTAGATCGCCGAAGTTAATGGCGGTGGGATGAGCCTTTTTTAAAATCCATCTTTCTAAAGGTTTGTACTCCCGCACGGTCATTAGGCAGGCCGGGCAACGCTCGGGGATCATCAATTTAAGTGTTATGGTGGCCCTCAACTCATCTGGCACATCCTCTTTCTTTTCCCAGTAGGAGTAAACTTTAGCCATGTAATCCCATAACGGTTTCATGGTTTCATCGGTTTGATCGAAGTGGGTGATTGTAATCGCCTCCCATGTGCCCTTTGTGGGAACCCATGTTTTAGCGCTTAGGTAGTTAATCTCCGTTTCCTCGATGGTGATATTGGGGCGTGCTGCCACCTTGACGCAATCCGTTACTGTGGTGTCGCCCAGGTCATATTCTACGAGCCATCTCCATCTTCTACTCATTTGCCTCCTTATATATCAAAGGCAGGACGCACGAGCGGTGGCATCTTTATTTCCACCACCTCTAGGTCCAGCCAGTAGTTTTTAGTGCGTATTCTTCCGGGCGGGATCTTCAGATCTACGGGATCTGTGGCAATCACGCTTATAGCGGGGCCGCTCGGTGTGCTGACATAAACAATGCTCGGGATGACCCCGCTTGGAAAGCTTGTGCAGATGGGGCCAGCATTCATTTGCTTCCTTGTCCGAAGTCAAATGGCTCCATGGATCGTTCCCATTTAACCTTCCCTGGAATCCAATACTTGTCGCTCAAGTAGTTGATTTCGGTTTCTTCCAAATTGTTTTCATAGTCCACAGAATCATACTTCCACTCTACTTCAAGCATCTCGTCGCCGTTGTAGCTCAAATCTCCGAAGTTGATTTGTACGGGCGTAGCTCCATGAATGTGCCATGTTTCCAGGGGCGTTCCACAGCCGTCGTATAGCACTAGCGACAACTCGATCTTGGGGGGCTTGGGGTCTCCTTTTGTGTTTGCCTCCCAGGTCTTTGCAAAGTATTCATAGAGCGGCTCATGCATATCCTTTGGCATGTCGCCCAGGTGTGTAACTAAGATTCGCCTTTTTTCGTCCAGATCGGAACCAAGCCAATAATTCTTGGTGCATAGTTCCCCAGGTTCCGCTAGGCATTCATCCGGGCGGGGGCGCACGGAGACTTTTACAAAGCCGCTGATTACTTTTGGGCCAAGCACGTAAGTGATGTACCATCTGAACTTGCGCCTCACCAGTATGTTGCTGTTGCCCATGAGGCCGAGCCCCATATTACCTATTTTCATTTTGTATCTCCTGTGTGTTCATGTATTCCGCCACGCCAAAGCGGATGATTATTCTTGGTCGCACTTCATTATCATTCGTCTTTACACTCTGCATCCAAACGTCCTTGAGTAACCACGTCTCCAAGTGGGTTGATCCGTCCATGGTATAGAGGTCCAGATAGACACCCAGACCCGGCTCGTAATCTAACAGAGCTTTCAGAATGCCACTATCTTGATGATTTTGTGGAAGTGTCACATGCAGTGATTTCCAGGAAGCTTTACCAGGAATGAAAGTCTTGGCATTCAAGAAGTTGATTTCTGCCTCTTCAATGGATAACTGGGGTCGTCCAGATCCCAGAGATACTTTAATGGCGGGGCCATCCTTCAGCCGCATTTTCCATATGTACTTCTTTTTGAGTGGTCCGACGTGTTTGTGTTTGTCATTTGCAACAAAGGTTCTGGTATAGTCCTCGAACTTTACAGATACCTTGCGAACACTTTCTTCGCTGTTGGCATAATCAAAATCAAGCGTGTCATGAACGACAACGGGATTGAAAAAGGTGTACTTGTATAATGGGTTTCCGCAGCCATCATAGGTGGTCAGCATTAGTAATTCACTGTCGTGTGACTCTTTGTCCAACCACTCTTGAATTTGCAAATCCTCTGCATCTTTGCTGATGACCTCGTATGCCTGAAAATCAAGCTGGTTGCGACTGAAGTCTATGTTCAGTGTCTTGAACCAGTGTTCATCTAGCACTACGTTGTCATCAAAGTCCTTTCCTTGAAGTGTCCATCTGAATTTGCGCACAAATACCATGTCGGAACGACCCAGCGGGCCGATCCCCATAGACTTTACATCTGTCATGTTTCTCCTTAGATAAGCTTTGTGCCCAGGACTGCCTTGAATTGGCACCCTTTTTCTCGGGCATCGGTAGCCCAGAGCACTCGTTCGATTTCGAGGGGATTGTCCCCGAATGGCTTGACCGCCTTGAAGGTGTCGTAGTGCATGAAAAGGCCGTTGATAGAGGAATCAACGAAATTGGCGTGTGTATCTACTACGTTTCCCTCACGATCATAATCCATCACGATGGGGAATAGTATGTCTTTCTCACTTTCGACAAAGCGTGCGTACTTGCACATGATGCCCCTGCGTAGGACTGTGCCTTCTACCATTATCAGATTCCATCCTTTATGCCCCTTTTGCATTCCCTTGTTAATCAGCGAGGTTATGGTGTCCTTACCTCGGTGGCTGTTGGGACACACCTCCTTCATCTCCTTGAGTTCGGCTACTGTTGTGTCCTTGGCGCACGCCACTACGCAGGGGGCGTTTTCATCATCGTTTCTTTTAATTGAGTTGATGGTTGTTTTAATTCTTCCAATATCCCGGTCGGGAGAGAGGATCACAAAGCCATAACTCAGGCTTTTGTTTCTATGTAGTTCCATTGTGTGCTTTCTATGACGCACTGACCGCTAGGTCAAAATCAACATAAATCACATCGTCTGGGTCGATTGCCCGGTTCAGGACGAACTTGCCATTCTCATGGTCGGGCGTAAAGGTGGTTAAATACCAAGTGCTGGTAGGACCGGTCGGCCCAGGGACATATACTTCTTCGGTTGTGCTCACTCGAAACCCGTTAATGTAAACTCGCAGTGAATCCTCGATGTAAGGGCTGGCAATAGAATTCACCTTGTAAGTCTGATAGTCCGGGCTCGTTAAGTTGTCGTGTACAGGCGCAACATCATAGATGTGCCTGTGGGCAATAGATGGCGGGAAATTCATGT
>Ga0180433_10000901_pt1 | contig 50526 bp, 39 predicted proteins | sample SS_ome_8_FD_132980 | JGI IMG/M metagenome (GOLD analysis project Ga0180433, IMG submission 132980) | Hypersaline lake sediment archaeal communities from the Salton Sea, California, USA - SS_1_D_1 metaG | ecosystem: Environmental > Aquatic > Non-marine Saline and Alkaline > Hypersaline >...
CCTGTACTGAGCCCAGAGTTGTTGTAGTCTTCTGGGCGTTATGCCGTAGACCCCGGCGATCTTTTTGTTCGTCCAACCCTCCTCCTTTCGCCTGACCATCCACCGGATCCTCGAATCAGTAAGTTTGACCACCCTCCCCCCACAAAGAGGGGGGTGAAATAATTTAGGGATAATACAGGTTACACTACCCCTAAATACTCTTATAAGGCCGGGAACCCGAGCATGCCCGGTGGAAGCTGAGGCGTCTTGCGAACCGGAACCCTGCCACTATCTGTGCTTGCCCTGGCTCTGCTTGCCACGCCGGCTATGGCCTCCAATGCGGGGCCCAGCTCCGGCAGTATATCGGGCCTGGTCATGGGTCACGCGGGCTTCGTCATGCACGATCCCTTCAGGACCCTCTTCACCCGGGACCCCCTCTTCAAATACACCCTCTACCCCCTTCCCCCCGACCTGAGCGACTCGGACAAGCGCAAGCTGGACCGCGTTTACTACCCCAGGACCGGTGCTGACCTGGTCAACTCCTACGATATCATCGTTTTCCACGACGCAAGGTTCCAGCACTTCACGTCCCGGCAGTTTCACGACCTGGACCACGCCTTCAGGGAGGCCCGGGTCACCGGGATGTGGGTGTTCCTCGGGAGCTTTCTCTGGGACTGGGTTCTTGACGCCTCGATACTCCGGGACGTCGTCCCGATTAACTACCACAGCAATGCCAGGTACGCCGGCTTCCAGGTTAGGTTCCGCAGGGATAGGGACCCGGTCTTCCTCCCATTCCTGGAGTACGGCGTTGAACAGGTCCTGGGTAACGCCGTCGCAGAGATGACTGCAAGCCCCGGATCAACGGTCTGGGCCGATATGGTTCCCCAGAACCAGCCCTGGATGGTCTCCTGGAGGCCCGGTGGCGGTTCACCCGGGATGCAGTGGGTTCTCATCCAGTGGTACCTGGAGGGATGGTGGGACGAGAGGAATAACCCTTACGCCCTTGACGTGGCCACCAACGTCCTGCTCTACTCCCTTGACAGGCCAATGATATCGGATATTCAGTCCAGGCGCGAGGCACGTCGTCTGTTTACGGGCCTCCAGACCCAGAAGTCCATAGTTCTGTCCATGATGGATTGGGCTGGTGCCTTCGGGGCAAACGTCCAGCCCCTCTTCCAGGATCTCCGCGCCATGGAAGACGAGATCCAGACCGCCAACGAGAAATACATCGAGCAGGACTACCCGGCGGCCATCGAGCTACTCGTCTCAATCTCCCAGACCGTGTCCCTGATCTCCGAGGAAGCGGTAAGGCTCAAGGACGAGGCCCTGTTCTGGGTCTACGTCATCGAGTGGCTCAGCGTGACAGGGATGGGACTTCTGTCGGGACTGGTGGCCTGGACGCTGATGATCCGGAGGAAGTTCTACAGGCAGGTGGAGGCTACCAGGCTCAGGCCGCTGGACCTCGAGTAGACAGTTCAAACAGGTCCTACCAAAGCAGGCCCCTGCTGTCCTCGGCGTTCCCGATCCCGATCCCGATGTCCTCCTCGGTGATCACCCTGCCAGTACTCTTTTCCTCGAATCTGAAGCGGGAAATCCTCGCGGGGAACTGCCCGTAATCGAAGCTGACAGGCAGCAATCCCATTTTCCTCTTCCTGAACCTCCACACGGTACGTGCGTATGGCTCGACCAGGAATTCGATCCTCGCCCGTTCATCCTCCGAGCTCACGTTGAAGATGGGCAGGTCTCCATTCATGGACTTATCGACATTAATCCCCCGGAATTTGTTCAGCTTCTGGCCATCGTGGAATGATATGTCCTTTTTGACCGATCTGCCCAGTATGTGGGGGTTAAAGTAGGTCAAGGTCGCTCCCTTTTCGAAGTGGAAGATGCCCCAGTACCACGGGGGAGCCGCAGTGCTCAGGTAGACCTTCTGGAAGTAGCAGGTGCCTCGCGTCGACATCCCGTCGACGAGTCCTTCGAGCTTCATCTTGTTTATCCCGGTCATCTCGTAGCCGAGCCCGAGGATACTGTGCACCTTCTCCCACGGCGATATGAACTCGTTGCTGCCGCCAAGAAGGGTCGCGGTGAATACCATGTCCTCGTTGACCACCACCTCGAAGCCCCCATCGACCCCCCGGAACGAGGTCTCAGGTGAGGTAGTCGTGATTCCGTTATCGGTCAGGTCGAGCGTGACCTTGCCAAGGATCGTTTGATCATGCATCTCAGAACCATCGAAGTACCAGGCCGCAACCCCGCCCTCGATAGAGCCATCCGGCCTGTAGGGATTATCCGAGCCCATCAGTTTCCCGTTGCACTTGAGCTTCCCATCCTTCTTTGTCGACCAGAGTATTCCTACCTGCCTTGGTTTACCTGGTTCATCCGGGTTTTCGAAGAAAAAGAGCCAGAACCACCAGAGCCAGCCCCTGTTCCGGCGATCCATCTGGAAAATCCTTGCGATCTTGTCCTCTTTGCCTGTTACACTGGACAAACTATCATCCTGCATTATCTGATCGAGAGGAGCAAACCCCGTCGGGTAAAAATGACTCCCCCAACAACCATTTGAATTACCTCCCAGATGGAAATCCGCCCATAGATACGGGTGAAAAGCACGCTCCATGAAGCCGGTAACCTGAGGAGGGAGTGACCTCCAACGCCATCGTAGACCAGATGAATTGGGAGCCGGTCAATCATCTAGCTGGCTACCTTCTCGATATCAGAACCCCAGAAACGATAACCAGAACCACAACGAAAGCAATCAGGGGGTAAAGCAGCGAGAATTCCCCTTCATCGTCCATGCCGGGTATGGCCACGGTTAATCTTTTCTGGGACCCACCGTGCAGATTGCAGTTGGCCCTGGCCCTTATCTCCGCCGGTTCATCGATCGAAGTCTCATACTCAAGGGTCCACCTCGTTTCCTGCACGAAGTCATCGGGCGTATAGGTCCACTCCTTTACCAGCTCGTCATCCATCCATATCCTGACCCAGTCAACGTAGTGGCCCTCATCATTGTTGGAGTGGCTTATTTCCAGCTCGACGGTGAAGCTCTCTCCCGCCCCCACCTCCTCCGGGGCCGTTACCTTTAATCCTGCCCTGTTCGCCCACACCGGGAATAGGTTCATCATTATGACAAGGAAAAGCACTGCCGAATACCACTTTTTCAAATTTTCACCGCCCTGACCAACACGTTTAGGTATTTTAACCTAATTGATTCGTGGGCATAGCACGCAATATCAACACAACCCGACCAGGTACTCCCTGATTGCCCTGGCCAGGTCCCTTCCGAAGGCCCTCGCCGCCTCCTGCGTCACGACAACTCCCCTCGCCTTGGCATAGGCCACCTCGAAGCAGGCGACCAGTTCCGCACCGAGCTCCTCCCTGGCCCATCCGCCATAGGACCTGTAGTTGTGGCCGGAGGGACCGGGAACATTGGGCCGCTTGTTCCAGCTAACCCCGTAGGGGAGGTTGTCCTCGGCCCTGTAAGGTATCGGGCCCCTCCGCACCCTCTCCAGTATCGAGCCCAGCCTGCACTGCTCCCGCCAGAAACGCTCGTCAGCGCTTCCCACTATGTATATGAACTCGTTCCACTTCCCCCTTATGTGTGGGCAGTGCAGGTCGATCGCGGCCCTCAAAATGCCATTCGACCAGCCCGGGACCAGCATCCTCAGCGCCGCAGTGCTCGGGTAGATGCTCTCCCCGGCGTAGTCCCTGTTGTGGTCGTGGGGCCTCCTGAACTTCCCCTGGTCCCCGTCCTCCACCCCGTCCTTGTCGACGAAGGGAACGACCATCATCTCGACGCTGTCCCGGTACCACTCCCCGTCCAAGTTGTCGGACAGGACCGTCTCCATCCAGCCCTCAAGGACGTAGCTCGCCATCATCTCGCACGCGTGGTGCCTGACCGTCACCAGGATCCTGTGTGTCGGCTCCCCCTCCAGTTTTCCCAGCCGGAGGAGCTCGACTGACCTCCCCTTCCTGGTCCTGCAGAGCTCCTCCACGGTGATGGAGGCATTTTCGGCATGTCTTTCCAGGAAGGATTTCAGGTTCTCCTCGAGGTACGGAATCGCGAAGCAGAAGCGGACGTCGTCGGCAGGATCGGGAAATGTATACTCGAACGATGCCTCCCCGCGCAGGCATTCCAGCCCCATCCAGGACCAGGTCCTTCCGCCGTCCAGGCTGACCGCGGGGCCGTTGGTCCCTATCGGGCTGCCGCCCTCTCCGAATTGAAAAACGAGGGTTCTCCCCGCACATCCCCTGGCCCGGAAGTACCAGTAGAACCACCACTCGGAGTCCCGAAGGTCCTGCCGCAGGTGCACCACGTTCCCCTCTATCCCCTCGAAAACTATGTTCCCGCCCGGAAAATCGGCGTCGATCTGGATAACGGAATCGGGAGTACCTGACATGCCCGAGCCTCAGGGTACGATGTGAAAAGGGTTTCTGTCGGTGTATCCTGCTCTACTCAGGGAGCCTGTCTGGATAATCCTGGGTAAAATTTTGTTATTGAACGCAGAGCGAAATTGAGACATAATTATTGAGAGCCGCTGGGTGTTTGCGGCAGCTGGTAAGACCTGGCCCTGGTAAGACCTGAGCCCTGCCCTCCATCATGCTTCCCTTTACCTGCATGTCGCTGGACTCCGAGGTAATGGTCTGCCCGCAGACCTAGACAGATCGGTGCCGCCGGGCAGATTAATAAGGCCGGTTCCGCAGCCATCCAGGGAGACGCAGCAGTTGCGCAGCCAGTGCGACCTCCCGGTTGATGAGGTCGTTGAGAGGATAGGCGTGGCGAGGGCCATCGGAATAAAGCACGTTGCCAGCCTCCTCTACACCTACAGGTGCACCATATCCTGCAGGCACTGCCTCTTCAGCTGCTCACCCACCCAGCCCCCGGTCCACCCGTCCCTAGAGGACGGCCTGGAATTCCTCGAACAGCTCCATGCCACCGACAGGGTGGTTCACGTTGCAGGGGGAGAGGCGACGATATTCTACGACGAGCTGATCGATCTGTGGAGAAAGGCTGATTCCATGGGCATCGCCCCCCACTTCTTCGAGACCAACGCCGCCTGGTGCACCAGCGATTGCCTTGCCGCAGAGCGGTTCGGGGAGCTCCGGGATGCCGGTGCGAGGGGCGTGCTGATCAGCTGCGATCCCTATCACCTGGCCCAGGTCGATGCCCGGGCATACCTGAGGGCCAGGAAACACGCGATCGATGCCTTCGGGCCGGAAAACGTCATTACCTCCAAAGCTAGCCCCGCGGAGATCGAGAGAATTGCCGAAATAGGGCGGAGCGAGGTGCTGCTGAGGGAATACGTCCGGGAGCATTCCCCCAGGCTGGTGGGGAGGGCGGGTGAAAAGCTGGCCGGGCTACTGCCCGACAGGCCCGTTCGGGAACTGGCCTTCGACGAGCTCTGGCACCCGGTTGATGGACACGACGGGACCTGCAGGAGCGAGTTCGACCCCGGGGAGATGTGGGAGATCCACATAGACCCCTACGGAAACGTCCAGACCTGCTGCGGGATCATCCTGGGCAACGCCAGGGAGAGACCTCTTTTTGAGGTGATGGAGGACGGATTTAACAGTAACGAGGTCGTCAGGATAGTCAGGGAGAAGGGACCCTTTGGGCTACTGGACCTGGCCATCGACCTGGGATACGAGGCAAGGGATGGCTACCCCCAGAAGTGTAACCTCTGCTGGGAGGTCAGGAAGTTCCTGAGGCCCCGCTTCCCGGAGTTCCTAGGACCCGACGAGGTCTACGGCACATTAAAACTGGCTGGAGGTAAAAGGCACGAGCGGTAGAGGACGACGCCCGGGATTCAACATCTGCCCGGAATGCGGCAAACCGATAAGGGGTGCATCCACCGAGTGCATGGGATGCCTGAAGAGGTTCCACGCATCCTGCCTGGTGCGGGTCAAGAAGTCCGGGTGGAGCGTGTCCTACAGGATGTGCAGGAAGTGTCTCCAGGATAAACCCGCCGACAGGGTCATGATGGACGATAACTAGCTTTATTTCAATATTCGGAGTCTTGATTTGTTCGAATAGAGACCAGGAAATTCGGTCGAGGAGCATCTTGGATGAGGTTCCATTCAAGGCCAGTGGAATCGGACGGGGAGTTGTTAGATCTCGACCGGCTTCTGTGGAACGTGCTGTGGAAACCCCTCGGCTTTCCACGCGACATCAGGGAGAATTTCAAGCTCAGTGGGCCACAATTCGACCTGGTTGCGGTAGATGATGTGGGGGAGGTAATCGGGGGGCTGGTGGCGAATCGGATCTCAGAGGGGACGGTGGAGATAAGACATATCGCGGTCAGATCGGACTGGCAGAGACGCTCGGTGGGCAGTAACCTCTTCATGACACTGCTCGAGGAGATTGAAAAACCCGTCACCCTCCAAACCCGCGCGAGGAACTCCTCCACCCAGTTCTTCCGGGGGCTCGGCTTCCATCCCACCGGGGAGCAGTTCAACCACCCCGAGTTCTCCAAGCACGGGATCGGATTTCACCTCCTGAGGATGGAAGTCACATGATCCATATACCCTGGGGTCACCCTCCACGTGGGCTTTGATTACTAGGTCCCCGGTGGACGCAACTTCTATAAGGCCATCCCTTTGAAAACCTTGTCAGATCGACATAGGACTTGACCGGAGGGGAAAGGAAATGCCAGAGGACAGGCCCAATATTTTGATGCTTATGGGAGACCAGCACCCCGTCTTCATGACCGGGTGCTACGGCCACCCCGTCGTGAAAACACCAACCATGGACGGCATCGCGGGTGAAGGTATTACCTTCGACTCCGCCTACTGCCCCAGCCCGCTTTGCGCCCCCTCCAGGGCCGCGATGATGACGGGCAGGCACGTCCACACCATCGAGGTCTGGGACAACGCCAGTCCCCTCAGGTCCGACTGGCCCACCCTCGCCCACAGCTTCAGGGCCGCAGGTTACCGGACCATCCTCTGCGGTAAGATGCACTTCGTCGGCCCGGACCAGCACCACGGCTTCGAGGAGAGGTGGACCCAGGACATATACCCATCGACCTTTGACTGGACCAACCCGAACAGGGAAAGGGTCTTCGTCAAGCCCCGGGGTACGGGGCAGGGGCGACACAGGGTTTACGAGAGCGGGATAGGCTGGACCCCGGACATGGACTACGACGAGGAGGTTGCCTTCAGGGCGCTGACAGGGATCCGGGCCATGGGTCGCGGGGACGATGACCGGCCTACACTCCTCTGCGTGTCATTCAACGGTCCCCACTACCCCTTCTCGGCCCCTCAGCGCTACTGGGACCTCTACGATGACGGGGATGTGGACGTCCCATCGCTCCCCGAGGGTTACCAGGATGATGACCACCCCACCGTTCAGTGGGTCCGGGCGGCAACCCACATGGAGGAGCCCGTCCCCGAAGATATCTGCCGGCGCGCCAGGCACGCGACCCTGGGGAGGGTAACCATGATCGACGATTACCTCGGGCGGATCCTGCGGGAGCTCCAGGAGGCGGGCATGGCCGACGATACAATCGTGCTCTACACAAGCGACCACAGCGACATGATGGGCGAGCACGGGCTGTGGTTCAAGTGCACCCACTACGAGTGGTCCAGCCGGGTTCCCCTGGTAATGAGCGGGCCGGGGATCGCCAGGGGAAGGACTGCAGAGCCGGTTAGCCTGCTTGATCTGGGCCCGACCCTGTGCTCCCTGGCGGGAGTAGAGCCGGTCTACCCAGTCTCAGACGGAAGGAACCTCACCCTTCTTATCTCTGGGGAGGAATGGACCGGGGAGGCCATAGTGGAGTACTACGGGGACGGAACCTGGAGGGGATGGAGGACCATCAGGCGAGGGGACCTGAAGATGACCTATGCCCCTGGTTACAAACCGCTTCTATTCGACCTTGGAAGGGACCCGGGCGAGTGGAATGACGTGGCGGCCGAGCCGGCATACCGGGAGGACAGGGAGCGGTTGATGGAGCGAATAATGCGGGGCTGGGAGCCGGCTGAGTGCGATGAGAGGAGGTACCTTAGCGAGGAACGGCGCCTGGCAGTACTCAGGTCACATGGCCCAAAAAAGCCGGAGAGCTGGATCTACCGGTCACCCCCCGTGCCCCACCCGGGGACCGGGCACAGCAGTAAGAGCAAATACTCCTGATTTTCATGGATCCAGGACGGTCCAGGGGAGGGTCTAGTGTCCAAGCCAATAGCTGGACTGGCTAGCGGAGTTTAAGCGCCCTGACCCCTTCCACGAGGGCACTGAAAACAGTACCCAGTGCATCGTCAGCTCCACCTGATTCCAGGGTAAACGCCATGAAGATCCCGGCCGTCCTGAGGAAAAGCACCTCGGATCCACCGACCACGAGGGTCTGGGGCGGGATGTCCCCGCCTTCAGCCTCCTCGTTTTTCAGGATGGCCCTGTTCAGGACCTCCCTGTCGGCATCGGAGGAAACGTGGGTGTGGATTACGCGGTCACCGCAAATAACGGCGATGCTCCGAGCCCCCGCATCCCTTAGGGTTTCCAGCAGGCCGGTTGCCCAGGAGGGCGAGAAAACCCTGCTGCAAACGCCGCCATCCCTCTTCACCGTAAGCCCCACCGGGGTTTCCGTTACCGCCTGGAACACTGCCGAAGCGAGGTGGTCGGGGAGGCACCCCACGATGCTGGATCTGGGCACATTGCAGCTATCCGAGTACCTGCACCCCCTCACGTCGACCCTTATAGACCTTCCATCGGCGCTGACACTTACACCATCCGACGCCAGGTGGTATAGCCTTGACAGCTCCTCCGAGAACCTCTTGAGGTCAATACTATCCCTGTCAAGGGCCGCGAGTTTGATACCCGACTCGCCCTCGATCTCCCTGGCCATTAAATCATTCATCCTGATAAGCGCCGGTGCAACCTCCCAGGCCTCCTGCATATCCATTGCCTCGGCAAGTTTCCTTGATGTTCTCTCGAACCTTCCGATGAAATCAGGGCTGGAAGGCAGGGCCATCAGGCTCCTCATCATCCTCTTTCGACCCAGGACCTCGCCCACGACCCGCTTCGAGCTCCACGTCGATGTGTCCCAGGCCTCGGCACCCGCCCATATGGCGGTCTGGTGATGATCGACAACCTCCGATATCTGGTTCCTATCGATCCTGTCGAGGGGATAAGTGCAGAAGGCTATCATCCTCTGGTCACCTATGACCCCGTTGACCAGGCCCTCGTAGGCCACGAACCTGTCCCAGATATCTCCATCCACCCAGGACATGTCCCCGGTGACCCTCAGGCCGGCGTAACCCCTAGAAAGGGCGTCCTCCTGCTTTTCCATCCAGCGATCGAGGATCTTCTTTCCCCTGAAGGATCCCCCGCGAAGGTACCACTCCTCGTGGTCAATTACCTCGATCTGGCCCCCATCCACGCGGTCCTGGAATCCGGGCGTGGATGACTCCATGTGCTTTAGGGCCTCCTCCGGGGAGATGGAATCTGGCGTAATCCAAACGCATAACTCGTTGTTTACCAGCCCTGGCTCGAAGTAGGAGCCCAGAAGGTCCAGTAGGTCATCACCCTGGTGGTAGAACACGGTGGTGTGGTTGCCCCACCGGACCTCTCCCATGACATCTATGCCTGAATCCGTGAAATTACCGTTATCAGCCATCGAGTAACACCCTGTATCAAGTAGGCCTACGTTTTATGTAACATCTCGATAAACCCCAGATATAATAATTTGCTTTTCCGAACTTGTTTGCCAGCATTATTCACAGCAATTCCAGTCATTCGTGTATCCACAAGCCCTGAAATCCCAAGATAGGTGATCAGTACCTCCCAGTTTATCCGTCATTGATATGGAATTTTTTAATAGTATTGATCATATGCCCAGTTATCATGCCCCCAATTTGCTCCGGGCAGGGAATCGGTCCCCATCGGCACTTTATACAGAACGTAGCCTTGTCATCCCCGCCTGCCTGTACATCGCCCTCCTCAACATCAAGGTGAAAACCACATAACCCGCCAGCAAGCTGGTTCCCAATACCGCCGCCCACTCTGATACATATACCCACATGAGCGCCATGTCCTTGAGCCTCATCGTCCTGCGCTCGAACTCGACCAGGTCCGAGTGGGTCTCCTCGGCAAGGTCCAGGCGGACGAGCCACAGAGGAGGATGGCCGTCACTGCCAGCAGGCAGTACGCACTCTGGAACTGAGAAGGATGCTGAAGAAAGATGTCTCAGAAAGGGTCAATCCGAGGACTGTAGCCTCGTTACGCTGACCTGCCTGTAAAGCGCCCTGCGCAGCATCACAATGTAAAGAAAATATCCAGCTAGCAGGCCGGTCCCGGATATCGCGGCCCACTCCGTGACGTAGACCCACATCAGCGCCTGGTCTTTCAGCCTCATCGTCCTCCGATCAAACTCCACAAGCTCGAGATTAACCGCCTCTGCCGCATCAAGCGCCTCCTGGTAGTTCCCCTCCAGGTAGTGCTCCATCGCCAGGTCGATCATGGAGTCCACCTCCGCCAGATCCTCCATTATCTTGTTTGAATTCACACCGAACTTCTCGACGAAGGCGATGAAGGTGTTGATGGTGGAAATTCGCTCTCCATACTCCCTGAAGTCCCTCCGTACGGCGTTCACCAGCATTATATCCTGCGGCAGCGGTCGGCCCAGGGAGTGGAGGATGATGTTCATGAGGATGTCCAGGCCATACTCCTGCTCGGATGGATAGTAGATATTTGACCACCATGGGACATCCATATCATCACCGACCGACCAGGTTATTCCCTCGCCCACCTGCCAGGATAGGAGCCACGGAAACTCCTGATGGGAGATCCTGGGGAACGCACCCCTGGCCGTTGCCCACCACGTCGCCCCTTCCTGGGGGTCCATCGCCACTATATAGAAAGCGGTTCCTTGGACCTGCTCAATTCCCACCTCGATGAACGGGGTCAGAACAGGGGGAAGGTTCCTGTCGAGAACGACCTTGTAGTCCGACTTACCTGCATCGGTCTGTCGCCACAGCTCGACTGCCTCAGGGTTGTTGGGGAAAATGTAGGCCAAGGTGGACTGTAGCCAAGCGTAATTGGGTTCAACTGAGTCGATGGTGATTCCGCCCAGTGTTTGGAAACCCCCGCTCCCTCCCTCGGTAATCGCCGTGTACATGTTGTCAATCTGGGTGGGGGTGAAGGGTTCGAAGTAGGGGTTGACGTACATGAAGAAGTCGTACTCCCAGGTCAGCATCTTCGTCCTTGGGAAGTAGAGCCTCACCTGCCGACGGGCCTCTTCGAACTTCATCCGGTAGTGGACCTTGGTGGGTACCAGAGTGAAGGTAGCGGCAGGCTCGGATTTAAACCAGTAGGGCAGGGGGCAGGTCTCGGGAACTACCTGCCCGATCAACAGTAGGTTGACCTTGTCGTAGGCCGCGGACGAACCCAAAAGGAGGATGACCGTCAGCACCAGCAGGAAGGTGCGCACTCGGAGACTGAGATAGAGGGGAAAGAAAAATGCTGCCCAATGCAGAGGATATTAATCCTGTCGTTAGCCGCCGAGGAGCCGGCGAGGAGGATAATTATCGTAACCAGGATGAAAATGCGCAACTATGTCGAGGATCCACCGGACAATTTTAAATGTCTGGTCAGGAGAAACGGACCGGCAGGCAGTTCCAGCGACGCGGCCTCCGTGGTCAAGGCTCAATAATACCCGTTTTCGCGAAGAACACCCACCTTCCATAATGGGAAACATAACGGCCACCGTCCTTACCTGGATTCAGCATGAAACCAAAATGGAGAGGCGGTCTTACCGACGATTCGACGTAAATCAGTGGTGATTGGGAAGTTGTCGGGAGTCAACACATTTCAACCGGATTAAAAGATTTTCCGTGGAGGAATTGTGTGCGATCCCTAAAAACCCTGCCAGGAAAGACGCATCTATCCTCGGATAGTTTGAGAAGACAGTTTTGCACCGTAATTGGTATCCTTTTACTCACCGCCACGCTACAGACCGCACACTCCGCAATGGCACAGGATGGGGTGGAACCCATTGAAACGAAGACCTCTGCCTACGTCACCTATGTCGACACCTCCTTGCTTCTAAAGCTCCCAGTTGATATTTTCATCTTCTATCCCCTGAACGAATCAAACTGGACTGAAATGGAACGGACATTCCATGACGTGACGGTTGAGGGCAGGGAGGTGTACCTTGTCCTGGGCAAGGACGTTAACGCCACGTTTAACCAAACCCAGGTCGAAGATGAAATAGGTAATATCGGGAACATCATAGAAAGGTTCCGGGAAAATGTCAGCGGGTTCGTGATGTGGGACGACCCTCTGGACAAGGGCGGGGTCAATATTCGCAACCGGATCATGGGGGAACTGAGGTTAAAATTCACCGAAGAGGAATTCATACTGGCACTTGACCTCGCCCCCTGCGTATGTAATTTAACCAAAATGGATGAACTCAAGATGTTTGAACTCGACTCCTATGCCGGCATCCTTGGTTACTTCTACAGCTGGTTTGACTCGAGCAAGTGGCCAGATAAGAGCCTGGTCAGGACCCTACAGGGTGGTATTGACCCCGGCTATCTGCGAAATTTAATTGTGGCCGTGGACCTCGTAGTGGATCTATGCGACAACAGTAAGACTGCCTGGTTTATACATAATGCCCATTCCTTCGGTGACCTCACCATTACCACAACCCAGATGGCACACGAGCTGGAGATATCCAAGCTAGCAGGAATCCCCAACATTGGCTGGTTCACGATGGACCTGATACCGAAAGGGGGCTATGTTGACACCGAGTACATCGGGACAGGGACCGCATTCGATGTCTGGATCAGGTACGAGTACCTGAGATGGGTACTGATACCGAGGGCCAGGGACGACAGGATAACCAATCTGGGGTTGGTTATCCAATATATCTCCGGAAAATTAGATAGTGTAAATTCGAGCCTAACAACGGATATCGGGGAATCCTTCAGGAGCCTAGCCCGCGTGACCAATGATAATATTACCGAGGTTCAAGGATTAATTCGGTTGGTCAACAACACCCTCGTTAATGAGAATAGAAGTACTAATGTAAGAATCGATAGTCTAGACAGCACGCTAGGAGAAACGAATACCAGCTTGAATACTTCCATAAATCAGCTTAGCCAAACCTTGATTGAAACTAACTCTAGCCTGTTCAAGCATATAGATGATTTGAACCTGACAATACTCTCAATAGAAAAAAGTCTGAATCGGAGTATTAAAGATCTCTCAAATTCCACCAATGAAAGAATTGCATGGCTTAATGAGACCAGCATAATCCCATTAATGAATGAAACACGAACCAAACTCTCTAACCTAACCATGATTATCGATGATCTTTCGAAAAAAATTGCCCTGCAAGCAGATAATATGTCCGATGATTTTATTGACTTGAGGGATTTAATAAATCAAAAAGAGACAGGTATTGAGGAGCAAATACAAGAACTAGATAATAGTCTCAAGAATGGGCTGGGACATGCAGGAAATCGTCGGGTGAAAATTGAGACGGAAATAAACTCAGCTGACACCAAGATCCAAGGGATGGAGGAGAAGATCTCTTATCTTAACAGTAGAATAACCCTCCTAAGTATGCTTTTCTCAATAATGACCTCTGTAACCATGGGCATGGGTCTATTCGCCATCATCATTGTCAGCAGGAGAAAGGGGTAGGAATTTACTTAGCCTCTCTATTTCCTGATTAGCCAGATTTCCGAGACCTGTCCGCCCTGGCCCGTGCCGCCAAACCCCGGCTCCCTGGTCCACGTAAGGACGAGCTCCCCATCGTGGGTGACCCCGCCTGGGACCTCGAACTCCTGGACCCGGTGGGCGTTTTCCCTGGGAACGTAGGGGTGGATCTCCACTCCGTTTCCCGCCGTCAGCCTAACCCTCACCTGAGGGGAGAGGGCGGAGTAGATTATTCTTATCGCGTACTCGGCCTCGGGGTCCAGGCCTATGTAGCGCATCACGAAGGGCGTGTCCTTCAGTGTCCCGGTGCCCCCCCTCCACGCCAGCCTGAGGGGATCGGGGCTCTTCTGGTACGGGTACTGCCTGAAGGCCGACCGCCAGAAACCCGGGTCTTCCTCGAAACCCGGGCCGGTGACCACGTGGGGGTGTTCGTGGGAGCTCCCCAGGTTCTCGTAGTAACCGCCAGGGCCGGGTTCGGTCCAGTTGATAATTCCCTCGATCTCCTTCAATCGTTCCTCCTCGATCCCAATGCTCCTGATATCCTCGAACTGGGCCCTGAGCCAGGGGCCGTTGTTGAGGGGGAAGTCTATCCCGTCCAGGTTCGCCCCCCGCACCTCGGCCTGGGCCCTGTAGAGAGGAACGCTCAGCTGGAGTCGGATGCTCTGGAACAGTGCCTCGGCCAGCTGGAATATCCTGGTTCGCAGGTCCATGGCCACCCCATCGCCTGCCCTATCGAGTATTCCCTCGGCCTCCTCCATCGCCCCGATCGACCCGACCTGCCTGCACCTGGCCAGGGCCCCCATCGCCTCCTCCTCCAGTCCGGTCTCGAATGCCGATCTCCTCTTCACGTAGGCATCGTAGTAGGCCCTGTATAGGGCGGCCTGGAACCGCCAGTTCCTGAGCAGTGATGGTCGGGCGTTCCTCTCCATCTCCCTGAAAAGCTCCAGCGTGTCATCGATACCATCGTTCTCCGAGGCCGGGCCGACCCAGTTCTCCTCCAGTGCGAGGAGGCCGCGTGAGAAGTCCTTGGTATAGCCAGCTCCTATGAAGTACCGGGAGTAATCCTCCAGTATCCCCCCCACATCAGCCTCCGGGTCCCAGCCCAGGTAGCTCCAGACGCACTTGTTAACGTCGTCGTGGCAGCCCTCGGAGTACGTAAGGAACCCGATGGTCGGGGGCTGGGTCACCCGGAAGATGCTGGCCTGCCCCCGGGGTCTGGGGTTGATTACCTCCCTGCCCTCCGTGAGGGCGAAGGCCACGTCCCACTCGGGAACCGGGTACTCGCAGCTGAGTGAGTGGGTGATGTCCGGGTAGTTACGAACGGGGTACCTGTCGGGGATCATCGCCCTGAACTGTACCATGTCCATGTGGACCCAGGGACCGAAGACCACCCCGTCCAGCCAGTCAGGGCCGTCCCCCAGTATCCCTAGGAACTCCACCATCCGCTCGTCGTTGAATCCCTGGGGGGATATCCACATCTGGGCCCTGGGATGATGCTCCCGCAGGGACTCGGCCTGCCTTTCCATAAGGTCCATCAGCACCCGGGGGGTGGCATGCCCGGGATCCCCCCCGGGAACGAACACGGCGTCTATCCTGGGAAGCCGGCGGAAGACCTGCCCCCACTCCTCCAGTGATGACTCAACGGTTGCAGCGTCGGTGTAGTCCTCGTCCATGGCAGGGAACCAGATCCAGACGTCTACGCCGTAATCATCGGCTATGCGGGAGACCCCCTCCATCATTTCAAGGGGAGGCCTGGGGAAGTGCACGCTGTCGGGTTTATCATCGGACCGCGGTGGAATCAGCTCGATGGAATTGGCCCCGAAGACCACGAGGTCCCTTACGTACTGCTCCCACATCTCCAGGTCCCAGGCGCAGTAGGAGTTGGTCTTGTCCCTGTACCCGATCTGGTGACCGCGAAGGGAGTATGCAGGATATGTCGATATGCGCAGATCCGGGGGCAGCGAGATCTCCCCGACCCTCATGTTAAGACACCGAAGCAAACGACCAACGCCGTAGATTACTCCCCGTGGATCGTTTCCAGCAACGAAGACGCTAGACCCGTCGACCCAGATGTGGTACCCCTCGGCCTTCCCCTTGTCCAGACCATCTATAGCGGAATGGCAGTTAACTAAATTCTTCACAACATCCAGTTGTCCCACGATAATGGCCGGACCATCTTCGGGAAGGCTTGAAACGCGGGACCAGCGTATCCTGGTACGTTTTTCGACCTCCTCGACAAGCATTTCGATCGACTTCTCCTCGACTGCCGAGGTACCCGGAGTCATAACGATTACTGCTCTACTAAGGTCCAGCATGAAGCTGACCTTGAAAAGACCTGGTTTTTCACTGTATTGATCTTCAGTTGAAGTGTACATTATGACGTAAACTAGAACAGTGTATTCACCGACTTCGCCCAAAGGAAGGGGCAAAACTCCGAATATATCGCGAATGGACGAAATATTCGGATACCTATGGTAACACTAACCCAGGTTCTCGGCTGGAAACCAAGGAGATCTAACCGAATAAGCCCGGGTAACTCAGGGAGCAACCGCACACAAATTCGCGGGTATAAGCGATTATGTAAGTATCTTTCCCCAACACATTTGAGCATCCATAGCGACTCCGTTTTTTAAAGGGATTCGGGGTCGATGATGTGAGTTTTCTGAAGAGTGTTTCAAAAAAGACGGTGAAACAAGGGATCTATCTCAAATCTATTTTCTTTAAGTTCCACCTGTTGGCCCTGAAAATGGGGCTACAAATCGTGCCGAACCATTATTACTCCCCCTTGGCCGATGTCGATCGTCTCGGGAAGACAAAGAAGGTTTGGGCCCATAAATCGGACCTTCCTGGTGTTGCCTACGATCTGGACGAGCAGGTTGAGAATATTAGGACTATATGTCTGCCATTCCGGGATGAGTATTCCGGTAACTCGAATTATTTTAAGGCTATCGAGATGGATTTGGGTATGGGTTTCGGGGAAATTGAGGCTCAGGTTCTCCACGGAGTCGTTAGACATTTTCAGCCTCGGAGAATCGTCGAGGTAGGGGGCGGTGTTTCCACGTACTGCATGTTGAAAGCCCTCGATTTAAATGGAAGGGGGAGTATAACCTGCATCGAACCTTATCCTTCTGATAGCCTTCGAAAACTCGGCGATATCGAGTTGGTGGTGGAACCTGTTCAGCTCATAGAAGGCAAGGTTTTTACCGATCTTTCCCGAGGGGATCTATTGTACATCGATTCAAGCCACACCGTCAAGCCTGGATCGGATGTCAACCACCTAGTATTGGACGTTCTTCCCCGTCTCGGTGATGGAGTGTTGGTGCATTTTCACGATATCTATCTTCCATATGACTACCAGGTAGACGTTCTTAACACGGTTTTCCAGTGGAGCGAGACATCGCTTTTAAGGGCATTTCTCATCAATAATAATGGGGTTGGCATTATTTTTTGCCTTAGCCAACTTCACCATGAACGTCTCGATGATCTCAAGATGATTTTTCCAGATTATGATCCTCTCCTACTAATCGATGGTTTAAGTGATTCTTCTCCTCCTTGGGTCCAACAATTCCCATCATCGATATATTTAGAGATATCCAAGAATCTATGATTAGGGATGGATTTTCTTAAACGTATTGTTTTATGGTTTTCTCATTGGGTGTGTTATCCCATTGGGAAAAACCATTAAGAACTGGATTCTCTAAATAAGAATGAGAGAAGCCGATACCCCCTTTATGATATGTTTATTGGGTGACTCATATTGAGATCCAGTACTGGTGAAACCCTCGTCGCTAACCCTTTACATAAATTGAGTAAGGGAGTTGTCGCCTTCATTCCGGCTTTTAACGAGGAGTCTGCCATCACTGGAGTGATTTCTAAGGCGAGTGAATATGTCGACAGTGTTGTAGTAATCGATGATTGCTCGGACGACTCCACAGGCGAGGTTGCACGTATGGCTGGTGCCGATGTGATTGTCCATGATGAGCGCGTTGGTTATGGTGGCGCTCTCAGGACCGCTTTCGAATCTGTAAGAGGTTATAAGGCGAATATTTTGGTCATTCTGGATGGGGATGGTCAACACGATCCGGGAGAGATCCCGGATATGGTTGAACCGATTATTCGTGAAGAGGCCGATGTGGTTATTGGTTCACGGTTCGGTTTATCGTCTATTAACAGGATGCCGAGATATAGGAGGTTTGGGATCTGGGTCATCACCTGGTTGACGAACCTTGTTTTATCAACCCGGATCTCGGATGCGCAGAGTGGTTTCAGGGCTTTCTCCCGTCGAGCGATCGAGATGCTGGTTGTCAAGAATCTGGGCATGGGTGTCAGCACACAGCTTCTTCTAGATGCGGACGAACTTGGTTTGATGATAAAGGAGGTTCCTGTCTCGGTGAGGTATGACTTGGATGGGTCTTCCAAGAATCCGTTGATCCATGGTATGGTTGTGGTCAGTCAGGTGATCGGATATATAGCAAATAGACATCCTCTTCATTTCTTCGGTGTCCCAGGGATATTTCTGTTATTAGTTGGGGTTATATTGGGTCTGGGCGATGTCCTTGGATACCGGTCGGGTCTACCGATAATGGAGTTATCACCCCTATCGGGGCTGCTCTTATTAGGTGGCGGGCTCTGCCTTTTATTCGGGCTTTTTTTTACGATATCGGGTAAGAAGAGGAGGTTGGAGGCCTTTGTCTAGGGGTATGGATCTGAGCCCGACAAATCGTCATAATGATCCGGAAAGCCGGGTTGTTTTCATCTCTCCCAATCCTATTGATGACTTCCTTGGTTATAGTATCAGGCCTGCTGAGATTATGTCTGCATTGGGGAGGAGGGGGGTCGAGGTCCATCTCCTTACTCCGTTTCCGTCAAGGCTCCCTGGGGTGTATAATCATTTATTGGAAAGGTCCGTTTTTTCCAGGGTGGGCCTGGATAAACTGGTGTATCTGCTTGGTCGTCGGATCGTTAAGTCGAATGGGCTCTCCAGGCTCGTGTTAAACCCGAGAATGATTAGGAGTCTTTGGAGATCTTTGGCAAAGTCGGCCGAGCCCTTGGTTAGGGGTATCGAACCCGATGTGATTGTGGGCGAGCAGGATCTGGCCGCGATGGCCTCGGTTTCTCTTGGAGAGGATTTAGATATCCCGGTGTTTGCTGATCTTCACGACGTGTGGCCGTTAGAGGAGACTTTTTCTGGTCGTGCGTGTAGGGGTGATTCGACCTGGGAGACTCTCTCTGAGCTGGATAGGGAGATTGTCTCGCGGGCGGATAGGACTATACTTGTGGGACTGGAGATGAAAAGGGTTTTGGAAAACACACTTTCAGTGGGGGTGGAGAAACCGATTATTTTACCTAACGCCTCCTCCTCGAAGAGCATTCCTAAGATCCAGAAAAATCCGGGTGGGATGGTTTATGCCGGGAACCTTGAGAGATGGGAGTGTGTGGATCTAGTTATCGAGGCTGCGGCACGGATTCACAGAGATTTTTCGGTTAATCTTGCCATCGTCGGTCGGGGTGACCAAACCAAGCATTTGGAGAGGATGGCGGGTAAGATGGGGTTACCGGGTTCCGTGAAGGGTGCGTTGCCCAGGTCTGAGGTCTTTTCCTTCATCTCGCATTTCGATGTCGGCCTAGTTTCTACGAATAAGCCTTATGCGTTGCCGATCAAGTTCTTCGATTACATGTCTGTGGGTCTTCCCGTTATATCGGTGGATGGTTCCTGGGCTGATATCATTAGGAGGGAAAGGGTCGGCATGGTCTGCTCTCCCGACCGGGTCAGCATGGCCGAGGCGATGGAGACGATGCTTTACGACGGCGTGGATCTAGAGGGAATGGGTGAGAGGGGGGTTGCCGCTGTGGGTGAGAGATATAACTGGGATGCTGCTGTTTGTGACCTGGTCGAGGAGACTAAGAAGCGGGCTAGTTGAAGCTAATTCATCTCGGCATTCACAGGATACCCGGTAGGGACGTCGCTTCCGAGCTGGGGGATCTTAATTTCTGGACGTGGCTGGAGGCTATCAAACCCGGGTTTACGGGTTTTCACTCATTCTGCTTCTCCGAATTTTCTGGCTCTAGGATTGTTAAAGATTCAGTAGTTTTCACCACAGTGAAGGGCCGAAAGGGAGAGGGAGCTCTGGGCATTCTCCTTCTCCCTTTCGAGATGTTTTTCTTGGCGATGGGCGTTATTAAGTCGTCGGGGGAGGAGGGTTCGATAATCCTCTGCAGCGATCCTTTCATCACGGGTTTGCCGGGGCTTCTCGTCGGTAGGTTGACGTGCGTGCCCGTCGTCCTGTATGCCGCGGGAAACGCGGTGGAGGTAGCCGTTCAGAAGCTTGGGGGAGAGGTCATCTGGTTCCGACGGATTATTCGAAGCGTATTTAGCATGGTTGCCAGGTCGATTTTCCGAGGTTTCGATGAAATTGCCTGTGTCAGTCAGGATATGGCCAGGCAGATCCGCCCTTTCTCAGTGGCGAGGATGTCAGTTTGTAGGAACTTCGCCTCAGATAACTTCGTGAGCGCCTCTAGTGATTTCGTGCCAGGCGAGGTGGTATTGACGGTCTCGAGGCTCTCTCCGGAGAAGGGAGTTGGGGATCTTGTCGAGGCGGCTGTTGATGTAATTGGTTTAATTCCTAATACTAGGTTTCGTATTATCGGTAAGGGGTTTCTAGGTGAAATGCTTGGGCAGATGGCGAGTAGGAGGGGTTTGAGCTGTTTCGAGTTTCTGGGTGCAGTGCCAAATTCTGAGATGCCTAGTCGTTATTTAGAGTCGAGCCTTTTTGTTCTTCCATCATTGACTGAAGGGTTGCCCATTTCGATTCTTGAGGCTATGGCCTGTAGAAGACCTGTTGTTGCTAGCTCTGTTGGCGGGATTCCCGAGGTTATAGATAGATGGGTCGGATGCCTTGTTCCACCGGGTGATTCCGTATCTCTTTACGTTGTCTTAGCGGATCTATTGGGAAGTATTAAGGTGAGGAAGTTGATGGGTTATAGGGGGAGGCATAGGGTTCTGGTCCGCTTTTCCAAAGAGCTGTATGTCAAACGTTTTACTGGTGTCCTTAATAGAGCAATGGCCAAGTCTGGTCGTGGTAGGGAAGCGGGTTGATTCAGAGGAGATATTCAATTTTCCTGGCAGTTTTCCTTGCGTGTCTGTGCCTTTTAGGGTTCAGGCACAATGCCCTAGAGTATCCCATTGTCGCGATTCTGTTCGCTCTCACAATCTCCTGGCTTGCTCTGGAACACGTTTTGCCGGATAAGGCGAGTTATCGGTTAGAGATACCGAAGGTCGGTTGGTACTTGATTGTCTTCCTAGTAGCCTGCCTTTTTGCGGTGTTTCTTCCCGGTGGCCCGGGTGGTTCTGGGGAGCCAATTTCGGCATGGAATCGGGTCGGGGTTTCGGAAATGTTGAGGATGGTTCTGCTTGTTCCGATCTGTCTCTTCATCCCAGGCTGGGTTGTCTTATCTCTGGGTGGTCTGGACCGTTTTCTAGGTCGTCTTGAGAAGTGGGTGTTATCGGTCCTGACTTCAATATTGTTGGGATCCCTTCTTTCTGCGTTTTCTGCCCTTTTCGGGGTGTTCTGGTTGATTTCATGGGTTTTCCCCTTGGTCTGCGTTTTGCTGGGGTTTCTCCTAGTTCTCGGGACACGTAGTAATTCGTTTTCTCTGGATTTTAACCCTGGATCACTCGGAATCTTTCTAGTCATGGTTTTTGTGTTGGCGGGTTCGCTGGCCGTCCAGGTAAATACGAGGTACCTCGTCGGGGGGGATCTGTGGAGGACGACCAAGATTGCTTCCCATATACGGAATAATCCCGATTTCGTCGAGGACTTCATGGATTACGAGGTTATCGGTCTTTATCCTTCGTTCTCTGGTTATATCATTCTGCTCGTTTCGTTAATATCGGGGTGGGCTCTCGTTAATACGTATGTGTCAATGTTCTGGCTGGTCGCCCTAGGGGTGGTCGTGGCGTACTTGGTTTTCTCGAGGATATTTGGGGAGGAGGTGAATGCGGTCGTTGCCACAATGTTCTTTGCCGTTGGAGGGGGTTTGGGTTGGGTGGCGTTTTATCTTGGGGTTTTGCCGTATAATTCGGATTCTGTCTTTGTAGTATCCCATCAGACGCAGGATATTTACTTCAGTACCTCAATCTGGAACTCGATTCTCCAGACGCCGATGCTCTTGGCCACTTTTTTCTCGCTGGTTTCGCTCCTTGTCCTCTGGATTGGGTTCGAGCACAAAGGGGGTGGGTGGCGATTATGGTTTCTGGGGGGTTGTTTCACCGCGGTCTCCTATTTGATCCATGTGCTAGAACCGATGATTCTGGTAGTTCCTTTCCTGTGTTTATTGTCGCTGAAATGGAGTAACCTAAAGGCTGCTCTTTTTTGGTTACTCGGGTCTGGTTGCTCCTTTCTTGTGGTTCAACTTGCTAATTCCTTCTACGATCTAGCTGTCCTAGTTAACCGTATCGATAGGTTCCTAGTCCCAACCGTGGAAATAGCCTTATCGAATCCTCTGTTGACCTTCCTCGCAGTGACGGTGCTGCTTGGGGTTTTCTTACTTATATGGTACCGTAACTTGGTTCTGAGTAAGCTAAACCCACCCTTCCCGGAGGAGGGGGGAGATGTAATTGTCATCATGATTTGCGTTGGTTTGTGGTTATTGGGTTTACTGGCTTGGTATCTGGCCTTGCCTATGCCTCCCCTGATCTATGATGTTTTGAGTATATATCCTCCCTATATCTTCGTCGTCAAGTATGGCATCGTGCTGCTTCTGGCACTTATCGGTTTCTCAAGTTTCAGGCGTTTGGGTAATCTTCGGGAGGTTTTTTTCCCCTGGGCGATTTACGCGCTTACGCTCTCTATCCTTTTCTGGGGTCATCGAACCTCCATTGCATTCCTATTTGCCATCTGCCCCGTTGCTGTAATAGGCATGAATGGGTTGGTCAGCGCACTTGAAAGACGGTTTGCTTGGTCGAAGGTGTTCTCCGTAGTCGTTGTGGTCGCGATACTGTTTTCCTCGACAATGTCCTATTCGTATACGACCAGATTCTTCGCGGATTCCGGGATGAGCGTTGAGGAAGGAGTCGTTGAAAGCACGCGCTGGATTTTCGATCAGGGAAACCGTTCCAAGGTTTATTTCGTGCCTGATGGGTTCGACTACGACTTCGTATCGAATATCGCACTGCAGAGAACCGTGCCTACTGGGGAGCCGTTCTATGATTTCGAGGAGTCTAATAATGCAACCAACCAAATTATTTCGCTGGGAACTAGCCCCTTGAAGGTGGTCGAGCTATTAATCGAATGGAACATCTGCAGGGCCCTGCTTTCAGATGGTCATTCAGTCTTTCACCACTCGAATGCTTATTTACAGCATATCATTGAGGGATCTGAGGTACTTTTCGAGGCTGGTAATTCAAGGGTCCTTGAATTTCCCAGTTTCAGGATATCTGACCAAGCTCAAAGTATTTCGATGAGGCACCTGAATGACAGGTCAGATAGATTCTCCAGTGATATGAATATCGTGGGAATCCTCAATTCGTATTTTACTTTCTGGGACATTCACCTAATGGAGCAAGATGATTACGGTATTCAATGGAGCGGGATCGATCTATCGGATCCCATTGATGTCGATTCAGAGCTGACATATTCGGATGGTTTCCTGAGTCTTCGCGCGGATCCGGGGGATGATGAGAACCACTGGTACAGATTCTCCCTCGATTTATCATGTTACACCGAAGCCGATTACATCAGGATCGTTCACAGGATCGATAATCTGGAGGCATATCTTATCCAGGCGACCTTCATCGATAATCAGGGAAATGGCCATGCATGGATAACCCTTCGCCCCAGTAAAAAACCGTTAAACGAGGTCCATGTCCTCCCATCCGACCTGCTGGCGTTATCGAGTCGAATCGAGCTAACCTTATGGACAACCGCAAGAGGAGAGTATAACTGGAAAATATGCGATCTCGAGTTGGGCAGGTTGGTTGGATGATGCGAGTGGATTATTCCTGCTGACCTTCGTTGCACTCGATGTAGAGAAGTCTTTATTCGTCACAGTCTTTGGTTAGCAGGATGTAATCTGATACTCACTGGTGCTTATTGGTCTTTATTTCACAGTAGTCATCGTGCCATTTGTCACATTCATTCCTGAGGGTTTCCAGCCCCGTATTTATGTCCTCAATTTCGACTTGTACCATATTTGGTAAATCGGTGAAAGCGTTTATGATTCCCTGTTTGACATTACATTAGCCAGCTCTCTTTTTGCCTCCTAGTAGTGACCCTTCCATACCTTTATATCCCTCTATGGTGCCGAAGTAACCCGCGGTGTGAGCGAGGCAGACGCATATGATAGCGATGCAGGCTAGCGCGATCATGAAGAAGAGGATGGTGTTGACAACCTCCCTGCTAAACATCATGTTCTCGGCGTCGTTGACCGGGTCCGCCGTGGGAGGAGGGCTTGGCTCCACCGGCTCGACTTGATTTTGATCTGGGTCAAAGGGTCGTTGCTTTACCAAGTTTCGATTTTTCGTGCCTTCCAGGGTTAACTGCCTATAACCTGCTAAATCTGGGATCCTCGATGAGTTATGTTATCGAAGTTCATACTCTACTTCCGATCTTCTGGAGTGTAATAACAAATTGCAGCTGACTTCTGGACAACAACCAGAAGGGAATATAACTGTCGAATCCGAGAACTTTAATCTGGGTATATTTTTCCAGGGGTCGACTGAGTTGCATCGGGTATTAATTATTCTGTGTGCAATTGATGTAGAGTAGTCTCCACTCGTCCCGGTTATTTGTCAATATGACGTAGTCGGATATCCATTGGTCTCTTTCGTCCCTCATCTTAACGAATTCAGATATCCATTGGTCGCGTTCTTCCTCCATTTCCTGGTGGGACACGATCCACTGGTCGCGTTCGGCCTGTGCAACACCTGTTTGGTACCGTGCGTCTGCAACGAGTTGATCTGCTATAGCGATCTGGATCTGTTTGTCCTGGTTTATCTGCTCAATCTCCTGTTTCAGTTCCCTATATCTATCCTTCCATGTCCCGGTTTTTCCGTCTGTGGTACCAAGATATCCAGCTTCGCTAGCTAAAAAAAAACAGGATGCGCCCATAATTATGATAACGACCATGATAATTATGACCGATATAAAACCCTGGTCCTTTTTCCTTTCCTTCTTCTGCTCGACATCAGTTTGTGCCTCTAGGAGGCTTGGCATAGACTCCTCTGATGATTCAGATAATTCGTCCTGATCGTTATCCGATTGTTGTCCCGGGTTCTCTGGACCTTTTTCCCCGATGGGACCACCCCTTTATTTTCTGGTCGGTCCTAGCCTAAAATATCCTATCTCTCCGAAGACCCCCCATATCCCCCGGGTTACTTCCAGAAACTCGCCGCCATCGCCCTGGGCCTGCCGTCCAGCTCGAGTCTGACCACGTTGTCCAGGGGGTCGGGAGCCCTGGCCGGGAGCCCGGAGACGAATATCCGGTCCCTTTCCTGGCTGAAAGGGAGCTCTTCCCCCGTTGCCAGCATGCTGGCCCCCAGGACCCGGTTCCTTATCCCGGCGACGACAGCCTCCCTCCCGGGCCAGTACATTAAGTGCACGTAGACGTTGTTTCCCCGTGCCGTGGCGTGTCCCAGGTGCCCCTGCGTGCAGGGGGCCGGACCCGCTCCGTATATCGAATCCCCGTTTTTCCTGAGCCACTCACCCACCGCGGCCAGCCTTCTGGTCTGAGCCGCGGGTATTGTCCCGTCCGATTTCGGCCCTACGTTGAGCAGGTAGTTCCCGCCCCCGGAGGTGCACCTCACCAGGTTGTGTACCAGCTGCTGGGGGGACTTGAGGTTGTGGTCCCCGGCGTGGTACCCCCATGCCCTCTCGTTTATCGTCATGCAGGCCTCCCAGGGCCCCTCCATTCCCCTGATCTGCTGCTCGGGTGTGCCGAAGTCCTCGGGGAGGCCGGAGCGGTTGTTGATGATGATCCCGGGCTGCAGCCTTCGGACCATCCGGTTGAGCTTTCTGGACTGCCAGTCCTCGGCGGTGTGGGGCCCGGAGCCGTCGTACCAGAGGACATCGACCTTGCCGTAGCCCGACATCAGCTCCCTGATCTGGGCGTGGACGTACTCCCTGAGCTCCCTGAAGCCCTCCGGGTCCTTCTCCGGCCCGTTCCAGTAGGCGGGCCAGCGCCAGTCCAGCACGGAGTAGTAGAAGCCGACGGGCATGCCGGCGTCGTGGCAGGCATCGGCGTACTCGGCTATGAAGTCCCGGTTGGCGTTGGTCTTGACGGAGTTGAAGTCCGATGCCTGGCTGTCCCAGAGGGAGAAGCCGTCGTGGTGGCGGGTGGTGAGCACCATGTAGCGCATCCCGGCGTCCCGGGCCTGCTCGACCCACCTGCTGGCGTCGAACTTCTTGGGGTCGAATCTGTCGGCGAGCTTGGCGTACTCGGCCTTGGGGATGCGGGACCTGAGCATGATCCACTCCCCCCGCCTTAGCAGGGAGTAGATCCCCCAGTGTATGAACATGCCGAAGCGGGCCTCACTCCACCACTCCATCTTCTTCGGTATCCTGGCCATCTTTTTACCTCGGAAGGATGATGAATCCGCATGCTAATAAAGGGGTGTCTATTTGGAGGGCAGGGACCACCGGAAGCTCGAGTTTTCGTTAATCGATGATTCGGATATTAAGGAACTCCTGGCCTATATACAGAATAAGTCTCAGATACGCCCGGAGGTTCTTCAAGGTCTTTCTATGCCCAGGTGATCTCCTTGTCGGGGATGTACCTTCTCGACCTCCTGTACAGGGTATCACCGGTGCGGTAGTGGCCTCCCTAGTAAAAGGGGCAGTTCTCGCCGGGAGGGTTTATCCAGACCACTCGACATTCTCTGGGAGAGACCATCGTCACTTTTTTAACCTTTAACCCCTCGAATCCAGCTCTTTCATCTCGTCCGGGCTCAGCTCCCAGTCCATAACGTCAAGGTTCTCCTCGAGGTGCGCCCTGCTTGAGGCCTTGGGGATCACGATCAGTCCCTTCTGGAGCAGCCAGCGGAGAGTCACCTGGGCGGTAGTCTTCCCCTTCGCTTCAGCGATTTCGGCAATGGTCCCGCCTTGGCCGATGACCCCGCCGTGTGCAAGGGGAGAGTAGGCCGTGACGGACACATCCTTCTTCCTGCAGAAATCCAGAATATCCTCGGGCTTGACTTCCGGATTGAACTTGATCTGGTTATTTACAATCGGTAAATTTGCGACCTTGAGAGCTTCCTCTAGATCGGGTACCGTGAAATTACTTACCCCGATGCTCGTGGCCTTTCCCTCCCCGGCGACCTCCTCGAAGGCGGATACCGTTTCCTCGATCGGCACCTCGGTCGTGGGCCAGTGGACGAGGAGCAGGTCGACGTAGTCGGTCCCGAGCTGCCTGAGGATCTCCTCGGTCTGTGACAGGACCCTATCCCGGGTTAGGCTGTTCTTCCAGACCTTTGACGTTATGAATAGGTCGGAACGGTCCACGGGGCCCTCCCTGATTGCCCGCGATATCTCGGCCTGGTTACCGTAGATGTAGGCGGTGTCGATGTGCCGGTAGCCGATATCCAGGGCCATCTTGACCGCCTTGGTGCAGGTACTTCCCGTTAGCTCCCAGGTTCCAAGGCCCACCACGGGCACTTCCTGCCCTGATGCCAGCCTCTTTGTCTCCACAACAAACAACCTCGTTAATACCATACTCCTAGCTAATCTGATCTAGTAAAAGGTTACCAGACCGGCAGGTTTTTCGGTGGATAAACGAGGCCACCAGAATGATGAATCAGAAGAGATGGTACATGCACCGTCCTCACCACCTAGATCTCTTAACCAAGATCCTCAGAAGCTGTTATTAGCCCAACATTTCCATTTCGTGCCATGCCCGGTGATATTCCCGACAAGATGAAGGCCGTTATCTGTCATGGTCCGGGGGACTACAGGCTTGAGACGGTTAAAACGCCCAGGGCCGGGCGGGGAGAGATGCTCGTGGAGGTCCTTGCATGTGGCGTCTGCGCAAGCGACTCCAAGTGCCACTCCGGTGCACCAGTCTTCTGGGGGGATGAGCACCGGGAGCCCTTCGTCGACGGGCCTGTCATACCCGGGCACGAGTTCGTGGGGCGCGTTATGGAGATGGGGAAGGGTGCCGGGGAGCTGCACGGCATTGACCCCGGTGACCTTGTGGTACCGGAGCAGATAGTCCCCTGCCGGGAGTGCCGCTACTGCAGGAAGGGTCAGTACTGGCTCTGCCAGGTCCACAACATATTCGGGTTCCAGAGGGCCGTCAACGGCGGAATGGCCGAGTATGCCCTGCTCCCGGAGCGCGCAATTGTACACCGGGTCCCCGATGGAATCCCGCCGAGGAAGGCGGCCATGATCGAGCCCCTAGCGTGTTCCATCCACGCGGTGGAGCGGGCGCGGATCGAGATCGGCGACGTGGTGGTAATCGCAGGCGCCGGGACGCTGGGCCTGGGAATGATCGGCGCTGCAAGGCTGAGGAGCCCCTCATTACTCGTCTCCCTGGACCTGCTGGACTACCGCCTCGAGATCGCACAGGAGATGGGGGCAGATATAACCATCAATCCGTCCAGGGAGGATCCGATCGAGCGCGTTTCCTCCTTCACCGATGGTTACGGCTGCGACGTCTACATAGAGGCCACTGGACACCCCCAGGCAGTGGTCCAGGGACTGCACATGATCAAGAAGCTGGGGACATTCGTGGAGTTCTCACTGTTCAGGGAACCCGTTACAGCTGACTGGACGATAATAGGGGATGCGAAGGAGCTCAACGTCCACGGGGCCCACCTCTCGCCCTACACATTCCCCAACGCAATCGACCTGATAAACAGGGGAATGGTGGACGTCAACCGGATCGTAACCCACGTCGTGCCACTGGATAGACACGCTGATGCCTTTGGCATGGTGGCAGCGGCAAGGGACTCGGTGAAGGTGCTACTTCGTCCGGCGATCGGTGATCAGACAGATTAACCACGGGAAGAATTACCCGAACAGGCGACTGCTACTCATCCCCTATTGATTATGCATCTGGAATTACACAATCGCGGCGTATATTCGTGATAGATACAGCGGAGGTACGATGTGCAGTTCTCCTATGGCGATTCAATATTTCTGGCAACAGCGATTCTACCCGGGTACGAGGTGCTCTATTCCAGTGATCCTGATTTCCAGGGGAATAAAGGAAAAGACACGGTGATAATAAGCTAGGTACATTACCCCTCAAGATACGGGAAGTGGTATCCCGGGCTTTCACCGTAATTCGAGGGCAGAATATCGGCGTTATACTCAGGGCAGATAGCCCCCGTAACTCCTCAGCCTCTCCCGGAGTTCGTCCGTGTCCACCCCGTGAACATCCCCATCATCGACGGACATCGCCGCCGCTATCCCCGCGGCCTCCCCGGTGTTCAGGCAGCACGCCATTATCCGAATGCTCCCGTTAACCTGCCTGTCGGTTGAAATGCAGCGACCGGCGACCAGGACGTTCCTCAGGCCCACGGGGGTCAGGCACCGGTAGGGTACCCCCACGCTCTCGCCCTTCCCCATCTTGGCCATCTGCTTCACTATGTCTTTCTTCACCTCTTTCCCCGATTTCCGGGCCAGGGCCTCGGCCTTCTCCCTCGGCATGTGCACGTCGATCCCGTATGCGTTCCGGCATATCTCGTCGGGGAAGCTCCTCCGCCCGATGTAGTCCTGGATGGTCATGTAGTAATCGCCCCTTATCCTCCTGGTCTCCCTCGTCCCCATCAGAGATCCGGTGGCCACGAGGAAGGAATCCGCGAAGGCCGGGTGGAGACTGGAGAAGGCCCGGTGGTACTGGGACGCCATTTTCCGTCCGTGGACCAGCTTCTCGGAAACGCTTGCGGGATCCGTGTTGTCCAGGTCGTAGACGTGGCCCGTGTTGAACCCGTAGGTCCCCGGTCCGACCTTGATATTGCATGTGTGCAGGTCGATTATGTCGGGGTACTGTCCGGATGGTATGACCCTGTGTATCGGGCTTTCAGGGTCGTGGAAGTGGATCCGGGGGCCCTCCGCCAGTGCCTCCTCGTCTATGTTCGTTATCTCGAAGCATAGCGTTCCGGGCTGCATCCGGCCGTCATCGTCCCCCTTCTCGTAGTCGGCCCCGGCCCATGCGGCGAGGTCACCGTCCCCTGTGCAATCCACGTATACCATGGCCCTGAACGCCCTCAGCCCATCCTTGCTCGAGGTGATAATGGCATCCACCCCGTCCTCAACGGTCTCGACCGCCGTGAGCTGTGTACAGAACAGCACATCTGCCCCCATCCCGATGACCATGTCGTCGTAGACCCGCTTAAGCAGCTCCGGGTCAATTGCCGGTGTCGCCAGGGGGTTTTTCTCCATCTCGGCCTTCAGGTGGGGAGTGCCGTCCCTGCATGCGTGGAGCACGTGCTCGGCCAGCCCCCTTGCAATGATCTTCTCCCGGTCGCTGTACCCGCAGAACCACGGAACCAGCCCAAGGGTTCCCATGCCACCCAGGGCGCCTGTTGCCTCGATTAGCAGCGTCTTCGCACCCTCGCGTGCCGAAGCTGCCGCTGCCGCACATCCGGCGGGACCTCCACCGACCACGATCACGTCCCACGATTCATCGAGGGGAATGTCTCGTTCCCTAAGGGAGTATGCTGGCACCTGCATGATCTGGGGGAAAATCATGATATCCTTTTATCTGTTGACTTCCAGGTCTTAAGCAGTAACGATCAGTATCGTTGGGAATCAGATTCTTATCATGGGGTGGGTGCCCCCAACTGAGTGGTCCTATGTCTAGGTTATCATACCCCATCCTGGATGGGTCCGTGGTGGAATCCACCAACAACGTCGAGTTCAGGGTCAACGTAGTCGAGAAGATCCCGGACCCGGTGATCGTGCCAGACCGCCCCTGGGAAAATAACATGTCCCTCATCTTCGGGTCCGTCCTCCGCGATCCAGCCGGCAAATTCAGGATGTGGTACATGTGTGCGGGCGGGGACGTGGCATACGCAACAAGCGATGATGGTATCTCGTGGGAGAAGCCATCGCTGGGATTGGTGGTTAGGAACGGGGAGGATACCAACATAGTCATCGAGCGGGGAAAGTTCGGCAACTATTACGAGATCTTCGGGGTGGTCAAGGACGATGTGGATGTTCCCTCCCGAAGATACAAGATGGGATTCGTCAGCATCGAGAGGGACTACGATGGCCCACATCAGGCGAGATACCATCCGGGGCAGCGGAGGGGCCTGGGCACCGCTGTGAGCCCCGACGGGATTCACTGGACCCTTGAGCAGGACTTCGCCAGCCACGGGATATGCGACGTCAGCCACTTCCTCTACGACGAGCAGGAGAAGAAGTACGTGCTTTACGGCAGGACCAAGCTCCAGGAGGACCACGGTCCGTACAAGTCCTGGGGATGGGGAAGGGCGGTTTTGAGGATGGAGAGCGACGACTTCAGGACCTGGACGGGGGACGACCTGGTGATGGCTGCAGATGGTAATGACCCCGAGGGGATGGAGATATACTCGATGTCGGTCCACAAATACTGGGAAACCTACATCGGGCTGGTTCAGATATTCTACGGTCTTCCTAGCCAGGGACAACTGGAAATACAGCTGGCAACCAGCAGGGATGGCCACAACTTCACACGACTGGCAAGGGAGCCCTTCATTCCCGAGGGACCGGTTGGATCCTGGGATCGGTTCAACATATCGGTCGGGAACATGCCCCCGGTCAGGGTCGGGGACGAGGACTGGTTCTACTACAGCGGTCGTCACTACCGTCACAAGCCCTACATCGGTGAGGACACGTCCACACCATGGGCCGCGATAGGTCTGGCCAGGGTCAAGCGGGGCAGGTACCTTTCTCTGGAGTCCAGTTTCGACGGTGGTACCGTGACCACAAGGCCCCTCCCCCTCCGCTCAGGGCTTCAGGTCAATGCGAATGCTGCCCACGGATCGATAGAGATCGAGCTACTAGGGGACGGCGGAGACGTGACTTCGGGCCGTATATCCTGCCTTGCCGGCGTGGACGGTATCGAAATTCCCGTTAAACTCCCGGATGAACTGGGCGAAAGGACCAGGATCCGGTTCACCCTGGCCAATGCCCGGCTGTTCGGCTTCCGTTTAGTCTAGGTATCGAAGGGTTCCATGCCCTGATTATCTCCCCGGGAGGACAAATGTCAATGCTTTTAACCTCCGTGTACAAGTTATTCCGGAGATCGGGGATAGGATGGGTGATTCCCTGGAGGAATATCTCTCTGCAACCAGAAAGGAGATCGACGAAGCACTCGAGGAGCTCCTAGGCGGGCTGGTTGCCCCAGAAATTCACCCCCGGATTGCCTACGCACTTATGTCGGAGGGTAAGCGCCTTCGTCCGATAATCGTCATTCTATCTGGCAGGTGCATCGACACCGATTGCAACCCCATGGACCTGGCTCTGGCCTTTGAACTTCTCCACACAGCCACCCTCATCCATGATGACATAATAGACTGTGACGACATCAGGAGGAAAAGGCCTGCCCTTCACGTCAAGTGGAACGTCGACTCAGCCATGCTGGTCGGGGACGCCCTCATCGCAATGTCCGTCAAGCTTGCCTCGGGATACGGGAAGGAAATCATAGGCCGGGTTGCGGACGCTGCCCTGGAGCTTTGCGAGGGAGAGCACATGGACATCAGCCAGACACCAGCCACATCCCGGGAGAAATACATCGATATCGTTGGCAAGAAGTCCGGGTCCCTCTTCAGGGCAGCAGCTGAATGTGGAGCGCTGGCCGGGGGCGCGAATCCCGAGCAGGCAGGGATGATTGCATGCTTCGGCCATAACTTCGGCATAGCATACCAGCTGATGGACGACATCCGGGACAGGGAAAAACAACCCCTACCGATTCCCGGTGATGAACTATACGACCGTTGCAGGGCCGCCAAGTCCTGCCTTCGCACCATGCCCCGATCTGAAGGCAGGGACCGCCTGTCCCGATTGGCGGATCTCCTGGCATCCGCGGGGGAGATGTAGTTGCGAGTGGAACTTTGGCTCAGGGAGCTCAGAGCCCCCTTCTTCACGGCCACCATCATTCCCGTTTTTCTCGGGGCGACCGTGGCCTTTGAGGATTCAGGAAATCTCGACATCCCTCTGCTGCTCCTTACCCTCTTCGCGACCCTCTGTCTTCACGCCGGTGCAAACATGGCAAACGACTACTTCGACTACATTAGCGGGTGCGACACCCACCCCCAATACCAGGATTTCTCGGCACCCTTTTTCGGGGGGAGCCGGCTCCTTCCAGAGGGTTTGCTGGAACCTGGGGACGTCCACAGGGCCGCCATCCTCTCCATCGGCATCGGCACCGCGGCTGGCCTCTACATAGTCTGGAGGACGGGCTGGCCGATCCTCCTGCTCGGCCTGGTCGGTGTTTTCACCGGTTACCTCTACGTCACCTGCCTCGCACCCAGGGGGCTGGGTGAGGTTGCCGTGTTCTTCAGCTTTGGACCGCTCACCGTGATCGGCAGCCAGCTCGTGCAGTCCGGAGTAATATCACCCGGGGGAATATATGCATCCCTGCCCGTCGGGGTTTTCATAACGGCTGTGCTTTGGATAAACGAGGTCCCGGACCTGGATGCTGACAGGGCAGCCGGGAAGACAACCCTGGTCGTCCGCCTGGGCAGGAGCAATGCGGTCAAGATGTTCATCGCCCTCCTTGTAGCGGGGTATGCCAGCATCGTCGTACTCTCACTCGCCGGGATCATCCCTGCCTGCAGTTTGATATCGATGGTTACCGTCCCCCTGGCCCTCAGGGCCGCGGTCGTCGCCTGGAAGCATCGTCAAAACCCCTCCATGATGATACCTGCCAATGCTGGCACCATCCTGGTACACGCCCTGACTGGCATTCTTCTCATCCTATCCTACCCGCTCTGCGGATTCCTCTTTCCCCCCTAGTGCTACTCGTAGCGAATTGCCTCCACCGGATCGAGCAGGGCGGCCCTTCGGGCTGGGAACAGGCCGAATACAACGCTGACCGCTATACCCACGGCGACCGCCCCCAGAACCCAGGGCAGGGTGGGCATGGGCCTTATGCTGAAGGGAGGGGGCCTTATGCCGGTCAGGAGCTCCTCCTGGGGTATCAGGGTGAAATTGAACAGGAAGCCGCTCATCAGATGGGCTATTCCCAGCCCAATCGGTACGCCTGCCAGGGAGGCGACGGTGCCTATTAGTGAAGCCTCGGTCAGGAAGATGGAGAGAACCGTCCTGCTCCTTGCACCCATGGCCTTCAGTACCCCTATGTCCCTGACCCGCTCCATAACCGTTACTGTCATTATGTTCATTATCCCCACCCCTGCCACCAGTAGGGCAACAGAGGATATCGTCAGGTGAAACCTGTTCAGCATCGCCAGCAGGGAGTCGACCTGCTCCATGAAAGTGGTGGGGACCAGGACCCTCACGTCCCTGGGGAAAAACTCATCCTCGATCTGTCCCGCTACCAGGTTAGAACCTGCAGGATCCTCTATCCTCACCATTATGAGGTCGGCGGTGTTCGCCCCGAATATCTCGCGCGCGGCTGCAATTGGAATGAATACAGCATTATCGAAGTTTATGAAGTCGGTTGCACCCCGGGGTTGAAGGACGGCCGACAGGGTGAAGCTATGATTCTTTAGCATCACCTCGTCTTTCCCGGCAACCGTGATCTGAATATTGAACAGGTCCCCGGGTTCACCCAGATCGATTCCGTCACCTATGTGCTGAACCCCGTGGCCCAATATTGCGTGATTGCCGTGGTTACCCTCAGGAATTCCACCTTTCTCGAAGCTGATTCTCTCCGGGTATATCCTGGTGAATTCCTCGAGATCAACCGCCAGCAGCATGCAGGCCGTCGAGTTCGACCTGCCATCTGGTGTGTAGGGAACGATTCCCGTTTTCTGTATAACAGGTGAGACCGCTATTACTCCCGGAATTTCCCTGATCATCTCAAGGTCGGATTCGATGAACTCGCCGCTTCCCCCGGAAAGCATCCCGCCAGCCATCACCGGCAGGACATCGATCTCGAAACCCTGTTCCATCTTCATTCTCATCGCATGCTCTAGACCGTTGCCCAGGGATGAGAGGGCCACAATGGCGGCCACGCCAATAATTATGCCCACCATCGTTAGGGCCGTTCTTAACCTTCTGCGCCTCATGTTCCAAATTGCGAAGGATACGATCCCGGCCAATCTCAAGGATCTCCCCCCTCGTAGAGCATCCCACCCTCCAACCTCAGAACCCGATCGGCGGAACTGGCGATCTCGGGGTCATGGGTGACGATAATCGTGGTCTGGTCAAGCTCGCTCTGCATCCTTCCCAAAAGTTCGATTATGCGTCGGCCCGTATCTGAATCCAGGTTACCCGTTGGTTCATCGGCCATTACGACCCTGGGCCGTGAGATCAGGGCCCTAGCTATGGCCCCGCGCTGCTGTTCGCCACCGCTAAGCTCTGAGGGGTAGTGGTCTCCCCTTCTATCCAGTCCCACGAAACGTAGCATCTCCTCAACCCTTGGGCTGGACTCTTTACCCGGAACATTCGCCAGCATCAGGGGCATTTCAACATTTGCCTTCAGGGTCAGACCGGGGAGGAGGTTGAAAAACTGGAATATGAAGCCAATCTTCTGCAGGCGGAGATCCGCCATGGCGTCATTATCCAGCGAGGCTAGGTCGGTGCTATCGACTAGGACACACCCTGTATCGGGCCTGTCAAGGCCACCGAGTATATGCAACAACGTGGATTTACCGCTTCCCGATCTTCCCAGTATCGCAAGTAGCTCACCCCTGTTCGCCCTAAGGTTCACGCCCCGGAGAACCTCAAGCTGATTCTTTCCGGCACCATAAACTTTCACAACCCGGTCCGCAACCACCACTTCAGGTCCCACTCATACATCACCCCTGCTACCGTCTCCCCCGTCGCTAAACTCCACCCCCGCGCACCTTCCGGTGCCCTCCAGTAGAGTGGTATCACCCTTCTTATCAAGAAGGGCGAATTTTACCAGGGATGTGAGGCTCTCGAATACGCTGCCCGTCATTCCACCGATATGGGGAACCAGCATTTTCGTCGTTGCAGCCTGAATGGCCTCGAGCTCCAGTTTATTCCTCGGATTTTCCAGGACGATGTTTACTTTCCTCTCACCGACATTCATCTCCGTGACCCTTCCCCCCGACCAGGTACAAAACTCGAAATGCTGTTTTTCCCGGAACAGACCACATGTCAGCCCGGAAATCGGCCGGGAGTGCAAGTTCATTCTTGCGAAGGCCAGAATGAAGCAGGTACCCGGTTGCTCGAAGTGGTTTGACTGTACCCAGATCCAGCGCCTGGGGAACGATCTCCCCCAGCTTTTCTCCGTATATCCCCTCCCCCCTTCGAAATCAAGGATTCGATCCCCGACCGATATTTGCCCCGAGACCCGGTGATCAAGGCTCAGAACGTGGTGATAGCAGGGAATACCGGGCACGAGGCCCAGCGCTCCCATCGATCCCGGGGACCATAGCCTCCCGGGCCAGGGTCTGAGGTCATTGAAACTCAACTCTCCACTGATAATACCCTCCCTGCCCTGGACTTGGAGCTCTATCCGGTCGGTCGTGAAGGTGCTGTTGCCCACTTCAATTCTAAACTCGTCCCTGGAATACTTGAATTCATCAATTCCGTACCTGTAATAATCGTAGGTTTGACGTGTACCGTCAAGCACCTGGATGAAGGAATGAGTCGACTCCTCTCCCAGGGAGACCCCCGGAATTATGGCAATTACGCTATTCTCACCCCGATCCACGATCTTGTAATACCAGCCCTCGAAGTAACTCCTGCCGCTGAGGGAACCCTGGAAGGACTCCGGCCTCCACCTTTTTTGAAGACTTCTGATCATCCAGTCATTCCCCCTGAACCTGACATCAGTGGTTTATAGCATGCGCATGGTCCTATAAATTCTAAGATGCCCGGTCGTGGGGCACTATAATCCGGATATCGATGCCTTAACCAGCCCACGTTTGAGGCTTGTGATATCCACGAATTTCAATTACCACCTCAACGACCAATAATATAGGACCTATTACCACCTTTTTCATATAATAGGCTTTGACAACCTCTTCAGTCGGACCGGCAAATCCGGTTGTTGGGGTAGGTTATGGATAATGCAGATATTTGATTCGTCATTGCTCATCTGGGGCGGAACCCTGATTTCCATACTTCTAGCATTCATGATTTTTTCGACCTGGCAGACGATGAGGAACAGGAAGAATGAGATAGAAGGGCTCGACCTCGAAAGTTACCACAGGATCGAGGACCGCAAGCGGAAGCTGGCAATCGTGAAGTTCAGACAAAGGAATTCCGAACTGGATGATAGCCATGAGTCAGATGTTTTCAAGTAGACATCGAGGTCACGGAATGATGGTCGAGGTCTTGTCAGGGTTTTCTGGAATAAGCATCCCCTGCATCCAGGTTAACTGAACCGGGCTATGCGCTGAATTCTGCGAATTCCACCATCAAGGCGTACCCTTGACCGACCCATATTTTTTACTAGGTTTAACTCAAGATCCATGGTCGACGAAATCGATACGCCATCCATTCAGGAGATCAGGGAGGAGATAATTAGTTGCATAGACCTCATAAACAGTGGCTCAGCAGTATCAGCCGTTACCAGGTTAACCCAGCTGGGATGCAGGTTGAAGGAAATCAAGGATGTGGAACCCGTGCCTGAGGGGATTTACAGGAAGGGGAACCCCGGGAAAAAGCCACTATATATCTGGGAACACGAGGACAGCCTTCAACCATAATTAACCAGAATACCGATCAAATTTTAAATCGGGAGCATGAACCCCGAACGAATCCCCGCACTGGGGAGAAGGCCGGATGAAGACGACTACATTACCGTGGTGGGAAAGGGGTGTACACGGTATTATTCCGGGGATTCATGTGATCGGGATGGTCATTAACTTTGATGAAACCAACAGTCCTGAGGGTCCGCACCATGGTGACCAAGCTTAACTGGTATCACCCAGGCAGATAACACTACATTGTGACTACAAGGCCTACAGGTCGATTAATGCAACATGGCTACCCTTCGCGCCTTCTAAAGGCATCAAATACCCGGTGGACCTGGGATATCACGCCGCTGCCCAAAATGGTCCAATTTGATCCAGTAATACGGGAAAATGGACCCAATAACCGGCTGAACCGGGTCTTCCTATCCCTCTTAATCCCAATCCGAGGGGCTTCGGACCCCCGAATTTGATGGCCTGCACCGGGGGTATATGAAGGCTCTCCCTCGAGCGAATTCATCACCACACGGGCCTCCTCAATATAACCAAGTTTCAACAGTGTTCGGATGTACTCCTGATCTACCGGACTCACCCGCTTTTGGTCTCCGTCAATTTTCGGGACTGGATCCCAGAAGGGTATCGAGAGGGTGGATGATGTCTCCTCGAATATCTCCGGGCTTCCCAGGCCCAGCTTCGACCTCATGCTCAGAAACATCCTCTCGGTTGAAAACCCCCCTGACCAATAATTCTGAATTAGGTAACTGGTTCCCCCGAGAGCCGCTGCCAGTCCCAGGGTCAGAACTGCGACCGCCAAGGGATTGGGACCCCGTGCTTCTACCGTTCCCGCTTCAATCTGCGAGATGCTACCCAGAATACCACCCAGAGTAGAGCTAATTGTCGAGAAGCTCGATTTTAGTTTTTGGGAAACTGCCACTACGAGGTTGGAAAGGCGGTCTGTTCCCATATCTATCATCCCCGAAAGTCCATTAACATCATCCCCCGGGGAGTTTGACCTCAAGATTATCTCCTCCCTGCATGATTCCACCCTGTCCTTGAGTCTCTCGCTCTCCTCCACCAGGTTGTCAGCCCGACCCCTCATTTCGGCAGTTCGTTCCACGATGTCTGAATTACCCAGATTTGATAGCCGCGAATCCAGAGCTTCCAGGGAGGACATTATGGAATCGACCCTGCGGGAAAGTTCCGCCGCCTTTTCCGCTGCTGCCGCACCCTCAAGCTCTTCAAGCCGGGATTCCATTTTCTCGCAGGCAAGGTCGATCTCATCTACGACGCGTGTCTGGTTATCGAGCGCCTCTGAAAGTTCACCGATAATTTCATCGTCGACATCGCAGATGGCTGGTACTGTGCAACAAAGAAGTGAAATAAAGATCGCAAGTGATTTACCAAGGCTTCCCATACCTGGAACACCAAACCATCGAGATTATACCCTCAATGGTGATGATTCACGATAGGAATTCTTAAAATGCGACCTATAACCATGGATATATTTCCAAATTTATCGCAATTTATTGCGAAATCACGGGTAATGACGGTCAGGAGGACCTCTTCCGCAGTTCCTCCTCCGCCTCCTTCGTGAAACCCATCTCGATCAGCATTTTAATATACTCCCTGTCCACCTCTGAGAGGCCAGATGAGTCGAGATTCTTTGACGGATCCTGCACCTTCTGGGGTTTAGCCCTATTACTTTCATCTTCCTGCTTTTTTCCTGCATTTTCCTCTACTTTCACAGGTTCCTTAACCTTCACTTCTGCAGGTTCGGGTTTCTCCCCAGCCTTTGCCTTTTCGCTTGGACCCACCTTTTTCCTGGCTGTTATTTCCACCTCGTCTGCCAGCTTCTCCAGCGCCCGAGCCATTTTCGGTACCCGTCTTTTAACCGATACCGGCCTGGTCGATGCGACGACCTTTTGCCGCTTTTCCCTGTTCTTCGGAGGAGTTGGTTTTCTCATCACCATGATCTTTGATGACTTCGTTTCCGCTCCAGGTTTTGATGTCATTGTCTTGCTCTCCGTGGAATTGACCCCGTTCTTATCGCCGAGGTATTTGAGGGAGTTGGACCCGGAGTCCCTCATGGTCCTACTCTCTATGGTCCTCCAGAACTCATCGGCCGTGTTATGCTGCCCGATGGAACCAATCTGTAGCCAGGAGGTCCTGGCAGCTATGGTGACCACAGACGAAATGGCTATAATCGCAACCACGAGCAGAACCAGTGAGCTATCCATTCCATCCACTACCAACCTGGCTCCATCCATCGCCAGATTGGCTGCCTTCCCGATCAGTTTGCTTGCCAGAGTCCCATTCCCCTCCGATGAGTTGGTGCCCTGAATTATCATCGCAGGAGCCATGTTCCTCAGTTTGTCAAGCCTCGACTGTAGCTCTGTATTCTCGGCCTGTACCACCTGAAGGGAAGTCTCTATCTCCGCAAGGGCATCCTCGGCATCGGCCTTCTGTTGCTCGAGATCCTCAGCCTTGCCCTGCAGGCTCCCAGCTAGGTTCTCGAGATCATCAAGCTCTCTCTCCTTGGATTCAAGAAGGTCGTTCAGATCTTCTTTCTCATTTATGAGAGTCTCTATGAGGTCCCCATCAAGCTTGGATTCGGTCTCAAGTCTGGTGATATTCGACTCCAGATCCTGGATAATCGAATTCAGGCCCGCAATCTGGGAGATGTATCCCTGACAGGTCGCGTTTATTTCATATATCGTGGTCAAGAGGGAGGATACGGTTTCCTCGGAGTCATCCTCCAGTGCAGAAATTATTTCCTCAAGCTGTTCCTTCTCCAGTTTCAGCTCCTCAATGGTCTCAGCCTGCAGCCTCCCCTGAGCCCGGAGCGAATCGAGCTCGTCCTGGAGGGAATTGGCGCTCGACTGGGCTTCCTCCAGCAGATCCAGTAGATCAGAATTATTCTTTTCCAGGCTCGAGATGTCCAGATTGAGTTCCGTGAGCTGGGAGGTTAGGATGGAATTTTCCTCCAGCAGATCCGTAATCTGGTCATTAAGATCGTCGATCTGGCTCCCGTAAAATTCCATCAGCGCCGTTATGTTGGTGCCGACCTCAACCCTTATTGTCGCCAAGTCGGCAAGACCATCCGGATCCTGTGCCCTGACCTGAATCTCATTTTCTCCGATAATCCCCATGGGAACCTCGATCTGAATGATGTGCCCCTGGAACCATGCCTCGAGGTTTGCCTGCTCGACAACAGTCCAGTTTATTGAAGAAACCGGATCGTCGGGATCATTCACGTAGGAAGAGAGGTTGACCGAAGTGCCAGATCCCTCAATGAGCGAAATATCAGGTATGTGGAATATCTCAGGCGGGTCATTTACAGGTTCGATGACTACATCCACCACCTCCACATCGGATGAGCAGTGGTCACTGACCCTTATGCTCACCGTGTCGGAGGTTATACCCTCGGGATAAAGAAAGTTGATAATGTGATCCGTTACGGTAACATAAGAGCTGCTCACCAGAATATCGAGTGATGATTTCGGGGTATCAGGATCGGATATGAATGGGTCCAGGTCCAGATCCCAAGGAACGTCTTCAGTACCGTACTGGTCAGGTACCCCGTTAATTGATGGTGGCTTTTGCACATCACCCTCAAGGTTCACGCTCGTGGTTCCCGCCTGGAGCGTCTTCGAGGTCTGGCCATTTATGCCCGGGTCCTGGAAGGATACCGTAACGGTATCACCGGTGTTAAACTGCGGAACATCACCCGTATCAAACCTCCCCACTCCCCTCTGGAAGGGCGGGATATTGGGCCCGTCAACCTTTGTTGTTGTGGTGTAGCTGTTAGTCCTTACTACTATCGTCTTCCCAGCCGGGGCAGGCAGTCCTCCAATGCTTGCGATGCCCGCTACAGCATTAACATCAAGATCCGCAAAAACACTGCAAGCGGAAATTAATATCAGCAGACAAAGGGCCCAGCTTACGGTTACCAAATCCACCTTACCAAAATCTCGGGTGCACCGGCTGATAATGCGATTATTGGACAGAGAGCCCCCTCCATGCGTACACATACTGTATTAAGCTAGTCATTTTATAATATTCTTTGACTAAATTAGTCAGTTTCGGATGATTCGCAATTATCTTTGTGTTTTCCGCGATTTTCTGAATCCTTTGTGCCCCGGTCACCACGACAAACACTTTAAATTCGCACCCTCAGCTCGGGAGCAGGTGAAATGATGAAGACCTCCTGCAACACGGTCCTATTCGGGGACCTTCCCCTGGAAAAGGCCCTGAAGAACGTGGCTGACTCGGGTTACGAGGGCGCGGAGCTCGCTGCCCTTCCGGGAATGGCCCCCCACGTCGGCGCCGATATTTCTGAAAATTTCCTGAGGAACCTTGAAAAAATGGTCGGGAATAACTCACTTGAGCTGAGCTCGATCGAAGCAGGTGGAGTCAGGGAAGACTTTGACAATGTCCTGCAGACAGCAGCAACCCTGGGGATACCCATTGTCGCTATAGGATCCGGGGGAAAGATGAACGATGAGGAATCCTTCAGGGAAGTCGCCTCAAGCGTATCGAGCGCTGCAGAGAGGGCCGAGAAGTATGATGTCAAGATCGCCGTCAAGGCCCATGTCCATGCCGCAGTCTACGACTCGTCCTCCTGCCTAAGGCTTCTCAAGGAGGTTGATTCCAAGCATGTTGGAATTAACTTCGATCCCTCCCACATATTCAGGGCGGGCGAGATGCCGGAAAAAGCAGCGATGAAAATCGGGAAAGGAATAATTCACTCACACTTCCGCGATGCTCCCGTTGCCGAAATGGGCCCGCCAGGAACCCCCTGGGAGCAGATACCCGGCACAGGTTTGATCGACCTTTCCTCAACAGTATCCGCTTTGAAGAAAACCGGTTACCAAGGCTATCTCAGCCTCGAGGTAATAGGTGGTGGTGGAATGCCCGAGACCGAGCTTATGGCGATTGCCTCCAGATCTCAGGGTTACATGCTAAGGCTCCTCAAGGAAGCCAATGCCCAGTAATTCGCCGAACAGTGATAATAAAAAGCGGATGAGAATCCATCAAAGCCCTCTTCACGCTATTAATTGACCCTGCCAGCATACTCTGGGAAAGGTTAAGTAAGCAAACACCCGATAGGTAATCGTGTTCCTCCACCCCAGATTACGCTTAAGGGAGACTAGGACCTTCTATAACCAGTTGCGCGCCCTGGCCAATGTTCAAAAACTTGAATCCATGTCTCTTGATGATGTCAGGGAAAAGCAAAGTCGCATGTTGAGGTGTGCAATATCCCACGCCTACAGGAACGTCCCTCACTATAAACGAATCTTCGATGATCTTCGGATATCCCCCGGAGATATCAAGTCTGTCGACGACCTGCACAAAATACCAATCCTGACCAAGGAACAGGTCCTTGCTGGATATCCACATCAGATCACATCCAGAACTTTCCCCCTGAAATCGGCCTTCAAAAGCGCCTCCAGCGGCACGTCGGGAGTTCGGGGCACTTATCTAACCGACTGGGCGACTAGGGACTCCAACTTCGCCTTGCTGTACAGGTCCAGGTCCCTCTTCGGATACAGGCCAAACCACCTAGAGTTCAGGTTCTCATGGTGGCCGCAAAGGAGCCATAGATGGTTCCACAGAGTCGGTTTTCAAAGATGGATTTCAACAAGCATTAGAGATCCCCCGAAAGATAACGTGGCCAAGATGCTTGGTTCGAGACCCCAGTCCATCCTCGGAAGTCCCTCCTACCTGAACCTGATGTCCACCATGATTGCCGATAGGAAAAATGTGGATATGGAACCCATTCTCGTCCTGTCCACAGGAGAGGTCATGGATGCAGAGATGAGGGACTCCATTTCCAGGGCCTTCAACGCCCCGGCGGTAGATATGTATGGATGTGCAGAGCAAAATTTCATAGCCACGGAGTGCCCAGAAGAGGGAAACCTGCACCTCAACATCCTGAATGCCATAATTGAGGTATCCCCTGACGGCGGTGAATCAGCTAGGGAGGAGAGAGGGGAAATTCTGATAACACAACTTACCAATACCGTAATGCCCTTGATAAGATACAGTCTGGGTGACGTGGGAAAAATAGGCGAAGACGAATGTAACTGCGGTCGGCATGGGCATATACTCTCCAAACTCGAGGGAAGAAAGGATGACTTGCTCAGGACAATGGATGGCAGAGAGATTCCCGGGGAGCTTGCACGTAGCGCAGTTACAATCCCGGGAATACGGGGTTACATGATATTCCAAGAGAAGGTGGACCATATCGTAATCAAGGTAATATCCGATGACCTCAATATTGGGCTCAGAGAAGCGATTATAGGCGAGATACGCCGAATATTGGGAAACCCGGAGACCATGGTCGACCTCATTCCCGTGGAAAAAATCGAGCCCGATACCTCGGGTAAGAGAAGGCTCGTGATAAGCAAGGTGAATAATTAATGGATACAGCTCGGGAAAAGAGCCGGAAGTATTCTTAACCAAAAGCCCGGTTCTCAATCCCGAGTTGCGCCAATGGTCTGGAAAAGGAGGTTTACCAAAAGGGAGAACTTCCTCCGAGCCGTGGAGATGAATGGACCCGAGTGGATTCCATGCAGGGTGAACCTACTCCGCCAGGTCTGGAAGAAGTACAGGGAAAACCTGGAGGATGTCGTTGCCGGGCACCCGGCGATCTTCGGGGAGTTCCGCAGGGGAAGCGTTGACTTCGACTACCTCGGCGTCCAGTACGCCGGCAACCTGGCGATGGACGAGTGGAAGTGCACCTGGAGCTTCGTGAAGGACGGAATCACTGGCCAGGTCGTCGGACACCCTATCGATTCCTGGGGCAAGCTATCAAAATACAGGCCACCCGATTACCCGCTCTGGGGTCCACCTGATGGCGGGTGCAGGCCCATACCGAGGAGCTGGCATAGGGTCGACGAGACCCTTCGCAGGGAGAGGGAGGAAGGAAAGCTCACCGTGGGCGGAATTCCCCACGGGTTCATGTTCATGAGGCTCTTCTACCTCAGGGGTTACAGGAACCTCATGATGGACTTCGCCAGGGAGGACCCGAGGCTCCCGCTATTGATAGACATGGTGAAGGAGACCAACCTCAGGCTCATTGACAAGTGGCTGGAGCTTGGGCCGCTGGACATGATACGCTTCGGGGATGACCTCGGCACCCAGGAACGCCTCCCGATCAGGCCCGAGCTGTTCAGGAAGTACCTCCTGCCCGCCTATTCCGAGATGTTCGGGAGGATAGGGGAGGCTGGCACCCACGTTTACCTCCACAGCGATGGCCACTTCCTCGAGATAATGGACGACCTGGTGGATGCTGGCGTGACCATCCTGAACCCCCAGGACAGGATACACGGGCTGGAGACACTGAGAGATGCCCTGAAGGGAAGGGTGTGCATCGACCTCGACATAGACCGGCAGCAACTCCTCCCCCGTGGAAGCCGGGGGGATATCGAACGACACATACGGAACGCAGTTGAGGTACTCGGCTCTCCCAGGGGTGGGCTGATGATGTACGCGGGCATAGCCGAGGACGTCCCGCTTGGCAATATTGAGGCCCTCTGTCATTCCATGGAGGAGTTCCAGCGACCCTGAACAGCCGCACCTGGCATTTCAGACGAGATGGGGAGTTCAGGCCGGCGGGACCTCTTCCGGCTCGACGACCCTGTTGGTCTCGTGGGATAATATCGCGGCCTCGATGATCTCCTGTACTGCCAGACCCTCCTCGCCGGACCCCTCTATCTCACACCTGGGAACCCCCTCCGAGACCTGCTCCAGGAACCGGTGGATCCGCCTCTGGAAGGTGTCGACGAGGGAGTTCCTCAGCACGGTGAAGTTCGGGGAATCGGGGTGTCGGTAGATCCTCAGGGTGTCGTTCTGATCGTCCAGGACGAACCTGCCCTCCCTCCCGGCGAACTCCCAGCGCTGCCAGCCTGTACCCAGGCCCCCGGGCAGGTCCCGGCTGCTCAGGAGGTGGCCAACGGCCCCGCTCTCGAAGAGCATGTTTATCGCCACTGTCGAAAGCATCGCGTCGCCCGCCTCCTCCCGGAAGCCTGGCTGCCCCAGGAAGGCCTGGACCTTCACCACATCGCCGAAGAAGTACCTTCCGATGTCAAGTGGGTGGGGAAGAAATGCCCTTACGTGGAAGTAGGGGTAACCAGCCATCCTGGGGGAATCGGGCGGTGAGTAAGCCTGGGAGTACCCTATCCACATGCTGAGCCTGCAGAAGATGTCCTCATCCATCTCCTCCTCATGGAAGGCCTTTGCCCTTTCAATCAGGGGAACGAAACGGTGGTTAAGATTGATCCCGAAGTAGAGGCCCCTCTTCCTGGCCTCAGCAACCATCTCCCTCCCCTCCCCTATCACGTTCGAGATGGGCTTCTCGGCCAGGACATGCATGCCGGCCCCCAGGCACTGCATGACGGGTTCGTAATGGAGGGAACCGTTCTCGTGGCCCCCGGTACAGACGCCCACGATATCAAGCTGCTCCCCCTCGAGCATATCCTCGACGCTGCAGTACGCCCCCACCCCGAGCTTCTCCGCGGCCTCTTCCGCCCTCTCCTTGACGATGTCACAGACGCACACGAGGTCCGAGAGGGAATCATTCCTGTAGACCTCTGCATGGGCCATCCCGATGCCGCCCATGCCCACGACGCCAACCCTCAGAGACATGGCGCCTGTTTCTAGCCCGCCCTTAAAATTGGTACCGAAATAACCGGAGGTTATTTTCAAATAGGTACCTTGTCAGCGGGGGATATTTTCATATTTATGTACATGTACACATACACATGGGAACCAAGACGCTTTCGATAACAAACGAGGTCTATTACAAGCTCAAGAGAAGAAAGCTGCCGGGGGAGAGCTTCAGCGACACGATTGGCAGGCTGGTTGACCGCGGAGCAAAACGATGCCCTGATAGCGGGGACTTGCATCTCCAGAGGCATACGGACCCTGGTGACTCGCGATGAAAGGCACCTCTCTGACACCGGTGAAATCCGAGCCGAGCCCCACTAGGCCAGCCCCCAGGCAATACTGAGCAGTGGCATGGCGTCTTCCTGTGGCACGTAGCCCGGCAGGTGCTCCAGGCTCGATACCAGATCCTCGATTCGCGACCAAAGCTCCATCTGGGCCTCCCGGCCAACTATCCAGTCATCATCTGCCTCCCCCGGGGGCTCGAGCCAGCCGTCCATCGTGCGGCGGAGGGTGTGGTTCAGGGCGTACACCGCCCTGCCGTAATCCCCCCTATCTATCGCAGATTGTATCGCCCCGAATGCCAGGGCGTAGTTCTGCCTGTACATCGAGGCGAGGGCCGGTATCCTGAAGTCCTCCTCCGCGACTTCGTATACCACGTCCGCCAGTTCGTCCAGGACCTCGCGGTGGGACCGGACGCGGACCTGGATGGCATCCTCTCCCTGGCCCCCGTCATCATCGGTTACCGTCAGAATTGCCGTGTAGGTACCGGGGATCGCGTAAATGTGAGATGGATCCAGCGTTCCCGATGCAGATTACCCGTCCCCGAACTGCCACTCAACGCAGTGGGTATCGCCCAGCCCCGGGTCCTGGAAGGATCCGGATAGGAAGACCTCATCGCCGGCAATGGTCACCATGTCCTCGCCGGCATCAACGACGGGGTCGCGGTTGTGAACCTCTATCCGCCTTGTCGCCGTGCCGATAGAACCGCCGTCGTCCTGGATGGTCAGCCTCACGGTGTAGTTCCCGTCATCGGCATATGCGTGATCGGCCACCGCTCCATCCGCGGCATTCCCGTCCCCGAAGTTCCACCGGTATGAAACGATGTAGCCGTCGGCATCCGATGACCCGGATCCATCAACATGGAAGGTCTCACCCTCATCCACATCTCCCTCCCAATCGAAGATGGCCTGCGGCCCCATGTTATTCGGAAGACCCGCCATCCCGAAGGTGGAGAGGTGTGTGACGTAGGCCCAGGCCCTGCCCGCGTAGGACTTCCCGTACAGCATGACATCGGTGGTGTTAATGCCGGTGTCAATCACCCAGTCCATCGACGGGTCGAGCCTCTCCCAGCGGCCCGAGGCCTCGTTAAGGCAGTAGATCCCCATGTTATTCTCGTCCAGGTCCCTCGGGTCATCCGAGTCCCCGTCGCCCGTCAGGTCCAGGTCGCCCTCGGTGTAGTAGAGGTTGATCATCGCCCCCTCCACCGCGCCTCCAGATCCCCCGGTCAGGTTAACGCTAAGATACACGCCCAGGTCCTCCTCCCACCTGGGAAGCCCGAGGCCACGTGCCAGTGGAACAGGTGCCGATGCAGCCCCATACCTGCTCATGAAAACCCCTGGTTTTCCTTCCTCTCCCAGGGCGGCCATGACGATTGAGTCTGTTACCTTGACCACGTCTATCTCGTCGGTGGTCAGGAACTGGTACGATATCGTCGTCTCGTTCGTCGGGAACTGGATCCACAGGCTCCTGTTGAACTCCATGGACACGGTGCCACCGGAGATGGTGACCGTCTTCTCTCTGAGTGCCTCGAGGACCAGGAAGTGATCACCCGGGAGTGGCCTCGACAGGAGCACGACCGTCTGGGTCCCGGTCCATATACAGTGCCTGATGGCCATCCGGTCCTCGTCGGAGGCCTCCATCCCGTCGAGGACATCCGGTGCATCTGCCAGGATTTCCTCTATGAGGTTAGCCGTGGTGCCATTGCTGGCTGGATCCCCGACCAGGACTATATACGGCGCCGTCGAGTAGCCGGCAAGGAGCTCCTGGGGAGATACCAGGGTGATGTTCACGTATCCTGAGAGGGTGTCGACGAAATCCTCGTTATCCGGACCCGGGTCGTGGCTCAAAACGATCTGCCTCACGTGGGGCTGGAGGGAATCCATGTCCGTGTTGTCCGGTATCCCGTCCCCGTCGGTGTCAACCCTCAGCGGGTCGGTTCCCATTGCCAGCTCCTCGGAATCGGAGAGGGTGTCCCCGTCCGTGTCGTAGAGGAGCGGGTCGGTCCTGATCCTTCTCTCGTAGCCATCGGTCAGGTTATCGCCATCCGTGTCGTCATCCAGTGGATCGGTGCCCAGGTCCAGCTCCCGGTCATCGCTGAGGCCGTCTCCATCGGAGTCGGTCTTCAGGGGATCCGTGCCGAGGTCCCGCTCAAAGCCGTCGAAGATCCCGTCTCCATCGGAGTCGGGGTCGAAGGGATCCGTGCCCGCGTCCACCTCGTCTCCGTCATCGAGTCCATCACCGTCCGTGTCCGGGTTCCGGGCATTCGTGCCCAAGCTAACCTCCTGCAGGTCGGATAGGCCATCCCCGTCCGTGTCCCACAGGTTGGGATCGCTTCCCAGGGTAACCTCGGCCCCGTCCTCCAGGCCGTCGTCGTCCGTATCGGCATCGGCGGGCTCGGTACCGTACCAATCCAGCTCGGCCCAGTCCGACAGCCCGTCTCCGTCGGTATCGGGGTTCCTGGGGTCGGTCGAGATGTTGAACTCAAGGTAATCCGTCAGACCATCGAAGTCGGTGTCCTCGAGCATCGGGTCACTGTTTACGTTCCTGTTGAATGGCCCTGCGAGGCCATCAACCGCAATCTGCCATCCCGAGATCTCCAGGGAGTCCTCCAGCCCGTCACCATCCAGGTCATCCACGCCCTCCAGGCGCCCGGGCCGGGTGCAGACCTCCCTGAACGTCAGCCTGACCACCCTGCTGGACCCCCCGAGGTCATCCAGGACGAAAAGGCAGTCGCTCCCCGCAGCAACGCCGACGGGTCTGTTGAAGCTCGAGTTACCATCATCGTATCCAGCCCATGCTGTTATGAGGGTGAGGTTCGGGTGGTACATCATGACGCTTCCATTCCCGGGGTCCGCAACGAAGGTCCCATTGACGCCCAGGTCCACGTCCACGGGGTTCGATACTCCCACCAGGTCCTCGACGTGGGCACCCCCTGTCGTAAACGCTGCCACCCTGCCTGATCTGCCGCTCCCGTTTCCGCCCTCGACCAGGTAGATAAGTCCCCCGTCGAGGTCGGCCGCAATTCCAGTGAGGTTGTTGAGGCCACCAGGCGGTTCCCCGTGGCTCCCCCAACCTCCCAGGTATGTTCCATCGGGAAGGTACCTCTCCACGTAAGCGTAGGCCGGGCCGGATCGCGCCAGGTGTATGTACCCATCCGAGTCAACCGCCAGGGCAACGGGGTCATCCCCCTGCCCCCATGCGGAGTCCATGGTCCCGTTGGGGTAGAACCCTCGAATATCTGCGTTGCCAAGGTCCGCGACCAGCACGCCTTCCCCGGCCGCGACCACGTCCCGGGCAACAGATATGTTTTGCCCGGGGGCCTTCCAGTTATCGAGCAGGGTTCCGTTCTGGTATACCAGTACGCCCTCACCGAGGGCCGCGACGTAGACATTTTCCGCTGGATCAACGTCGAGACCTACCGATCCGGCCGGTACTTCCCACTGTCCCCCGGAATAGAGTCGCAACTCGACCCACTTTGGACCGGCCGCGTCAGGGACCCCGTCACCATCGGTGTCGGATGACCTCGGGTTCAGGTCGCTGAAATACTCCATCTCGTCGGTCACCCCGTCACCATCCGTGTCGGGGACCAGGGGGTTGGAGTGAACCCTTACCCTGAATTGCTCCCCGCCGTACTCGAAGGATATCACCCAGCCCGCCTCCTCCACGTAGTCGGTCAGGTTATCGCCGTCGGTGTCCTGGAGGGTAGCATTGGTTCCCCGGACCAGCTCGTACTTGTCCATGAGTCCATCCGAGTCCGTATCAGGGTCAGCGGGATCCGTGCCGGTGTCCAGCTCGTACTTGTCGCTGAGGCCGTCGCCGTCGGTGTCGTATCGCCACGGGTCGGTTCCGACCTCCTCGTCATCCCTCAGCCCATCGCCATCCCGGTCTAGGGGGGTGATCCTGCTCCAGGTGGCGAATTCCTCTATGGTGCCCGGCATGACGTCGATGGGGATAGTAAATGATCCCAGGGTCTCCGTGCCCTCCACCCAGTCATCGTGGTACTGCCAGAACCAGTAGAATACCAGGAAAACGAAGTACCTCCACTCGTACCACAGCTCGTAGTAGGTCATCAGCTCCACCTCCACGGGGAAGTTCGGCATGCCGATGCCCGGCTCGATCCAGGCCCCGACCTCGTAGGTCTGCCCCTTCCACTTGGTGTGGCCCCCGCTGCTGGAGA
>Ga0180433_10000902_pt1 | contig 50519 bp, 48 predicted proteins | sample SS_ome_8_FD_132980 | JGI IMG/M metagenome (GOLD analysis project Ga0180433, IMG submission 132980) | Hypersaline lake sediment archaeal communities from the Salton Sea, California, USA - SS_1_D_1 metaG | ecosystem: Environmental > Aquatic > Non-marine Saline and Alkaline > Hypersaline >...
AGATGGCGCGCGCAATCAGAGAGCTGAGGGTGCGAGGGGCACCGGCGATCGGCGTGGCAGGCGCCTACGGAATGGCCCTGGGCGCCCTGAACGCGCGGGCAAGCACGCTCCAGCGGTTCCGCAAGCAACTCGCGAAGGTCAGCCAGGCTCTCAGGGACACCCGTCCCACCGCCCGGAACCTCTTCCGCGCCCTTGACCGGATGGACGCGGTGGCCGCGGCCGGGAAGGACATTACCCGTACCAGGGCGACACTGGTGGACGAAGCGAAGAGAATACACGCCGAGGAAGCCGCTGCCACGCGGGAGCTGAGCGAGACCGGCGCCGGGCTCATCCAGAGCGGCTTCACCGTCCTTACCCACTGCAACACCGGCCCGCTGGCCACCACCGGCTACGGCACCGCCCTGGGCATTATCATCCGTGCTCACGAGCAGGGCAAAGAGGTACGGGTGCTTGCCGACGAGACCCGTCCGCTCCTCCAGGGTGCCCGCCTGACCTGCTGGGAGCTCCAGAAGGCGGGTGTCCCCGTTACCCTGATTACCGACTCCATGGCAGGGCACTTCCTCAGCCGGGGCGAGATCGACTGCGTGATCGTGGGGGCGGACCGGATCGCCGCCAACGGTGACACCGCCAACAAGATCGGCACATACAGCCTGGCGGTACTGGCCAGGGAGAACGGCGTGCCTTTCTACGTCGCCGCCCCCACCACCACCATAGACGCCTCGCTGGCTTCGGGAGAGGAGATCCCCATTGAGGAGCGCCGGCCTGAGGAGGTCACCGGGTTCGGCCGGGTGCGCAGCGCCCCCCGGGACTGCCCGGCAGCTAACCCCGCCTTTGACGTTACCCCCCACCACTACATCACCGCCATCATCACCGAGCGTGGTATAATACGGGAGCCGTTCGGAGAGGGGATTGGGGAGAAGGGTGACGGCATCACAGGCAGAGCCGGGAGACCGGCCACCTGGGGCTGAGACACTCGACAGATTGTAAGAATTGTCCTACCATGTGTCTGCAACCTGTTGGAGCAGACATATGGCTGGGTCAAGAGTAGTCTCAGATCGACTAGCGAAGGCCAAGTGCGCAGAGTGGCTGCTGAATGCTGGTTTCACGGACATAAGGCCGGCCGGAAAGCAGAGCTGCGATTTAGTGGCACGAAAAGCCGCCGAAACCTACCTGATTGAGGTGAAATACTCCTCCAAGGAAGAGGGGGGCTTCTTCGGTACGGTTATGCTAAGTGAGATGTACGAGGCCGTATGCCACAAGGAGCACTACCTATTCCTGGTGTGCAGGGGCCCAAGGTGATGACATTAGAGAGTGGTCCTTTCGACTGTTCACTGCCGACGAGTTCATGAAATGCTGCACCCTCACGACACCGATCTTTCTCTATCGTTTGGACGCTGGCGGGCTCGAGAACGTGGCGTTACCGAAGCACTCCAAGAATGTCACGGTTGCCTCGGAAGAGCTCGTGAGACAGATGTGGCGGGACTTCCAGAAGTGGAGATCCGCAGACTACTCACCTGGAGGGGGTGATCCATAGTGGCCAACGACAAGTATATCCTGACAAGATACGAGACCATCCGCAGAACCGAGCAGGTGGAGTATACGGTCGACATCCCTGAAGACATAGAGGACAAGATCACCTATGCCGAGGAGCAAATAAGCGATAGCGACTATACGCACTGCGATGTGGTCGGTATCGTTGACAGTGAATTCCTGGACGAAGAGATTGTCAGCTTACAGAAGCTCCCCTAGGACACAGTGTGCGCTGGCCTATGCAGACCCGGTCAGCCTTGCTCCGCCGTCATCAGCCCGGCGCGTAACCAAGGAGGTACCCGCCAAATGCCCCAGGCCAGGATAGGCGTCATCGGGGGGAGCGGTCTCTATGACATCCCCGGTATTGAGGTCGTGGAGGAGGCAGAGATTGACACCCCGTTCGGGAAGCCCAGCGACCGCATCATCGTGGGGCGGCTGGAGGGAGTGGGCGTCGCCTTCCTTCCCCGGCACGGACGCGGGCACCACATCTCCCCCACCGAGATACCCCAGCGCGCCAACATCTACGCCCTCAAGTCCCTGGGGGTGGAGTGCATCATCGCCGTCAATGCCTGCGGCAGCTTCAAGGAGAGGCTCCGGCCCGGCGACCTCGTCATACCGGACCAGCTGGTTGACCGCACCAAGGGCCGCCCCAGCACCTTCTTCACCGACGGCATTGTCGGCCACGTGCTCCTGAACGAGCCTTTCTGTCCGGCGCTCAGCCGGGTGCTGTTTGACACCGCCAGAGAACTCAGTGTGCGCGTGCACCACGGCGGCACCTACCTTGCCATGGAAGGCCCGGCCTTCTCCACCAGGGCGGAATCGCTCCTGCACCGGTCCTGGGGGCTGGACATTGTCGGCATGACCGGCGCACCCGAGGCCAAGCTCGCCCGCGAGGCCGAGATATGCTACGCCCAGATCGCCGGAGTTACCGACTATGACTGCTGGCAGGAGGAAGAAGAGCCCACCCCCATTGACGTCATCGTCAGCACCCTCCAGCAGAACACCGACGTCATCCGCGAGATCATCCGGCGGGCAGTCACCAGGATACCGGATGAGCGTACCTGCGCATGCGCCAGCGCCCTGCGTACCGCCATCGTCACCTCGCCTGACGCCATCCCGCCCGAGACCAAAAAGCGTCTCCAGATGATAATCGGCAAGTACATTTCGTGAGGAGAGCAGCACCGAAGCCATGTCCGCAATAGAGTTCAACTGCCTGCCCACCGCTATCGGCAGCATGCCCCAGACCGACCCCCACTCCGCCTGCGCCCAGGTGGTACGCTACCTCAGGGATATCCCGGCATGGCCGCAGCTACCCCGGCGCTCCTTCCTGGAGAACATGTATGCCCAGTACAGCCAGGGGTTCCCCGGCATCGTGCTGGAGGGCGACCGCATCTACGTGGACCGCGCCCGCGCCCAGGATGAGATGGAGCGGTTCTACACCGACTTCCTCGCCGGTGATTTCTACAAGTACGCCGTCGGGGCGGAATACGCCGCTGGACTGCATACCTTTCTCACCTGGGAGAACCTCTCACCCTGGGCAGTCAAAGGGCAGGTTACCGGTCCCGTCACCTGGGGGATGACCGTCACCGACGCCGAGCACAGGTCCATAATATACGATGATACCTTCCGCGATGCCGTCCCCAAGCTGCTCCGCATGAAGGCCAGCTGGCAGGAGAAGGCCCTCAGCCAGGTGTCAAGGAACACGATTGTCTTCCTGGATGAACCATACATGGCCGCTTTCGGCTCGGTGGGACTCCTGCTCGACCGGGACGAGGTCGTCCGGCTCCTGGACGAGGTCTTCGAGGGCATCCGCGGAGTCAAGGGCATCCACTGCTGCGGCAACACTGACTGGTCGGTCCTCCTCAGGACCACCACCGACGTCATCAGCTTCGACACCTACGGCTTCGCCGAGTCGCTGAGCCTCTACCCCGCCGAGGTGAAGGCTTTCCTGGACAGGAACGGGACCATCGCCTGGGGGATTGTCCCCAACGAGCCCGAGGCTCTTGCCCGGGAGACAGTTGCCAGCCTGAAGGACCGCCTGGAGGAAGCGATGGCGCCCTTCACCCGCAACGGCATACCCTTCCGCCAGCTGGTCCGGCAGGGGCTGCTCACGCCGAGCTGCACCCTGACGTCCCTGGACACGGAAGAGGCGGCAGGCCGCGCCCTGGAGATGCTCACCGACCTCTCGGCACGGATCAGGCAGCAGTACGGCTAGCCCCGCAACCACCGGGCCGCTTCAGGGGCTAACCACCCGGTTCGCCAGGATGCCGACCGGCCCGATGCGTATCTCCACGGTATCACCGGCTGACATCGGCCCGATGCCGCTGGGAGTACCGGTGGCGATAACGTCGCCGGGCAGCAGGGTCATCACGTGGGAGGCGAAGCTGATGACTGCCGCAACTGAGTGGATGAGGTCGCTGGTATCACCGCGCTGCCTCAGCTCACCGTTGAGATAGGTCTTCACCGGTACGCTGCCGGGGTCGAGGTCGGTCTCGATGCACGGGCCCATCGGTGCGAAGGTGTCGAAACCCTTGGCACGGGTCCACTGCCCGTCCAGCCGCTGCAGGTCGCGCGCGGTGACGTCGTTGAAGCAGGTGTACCCGAGCACATGGTGGAGCGCCTCTTCGGGTGAAACCCTCCGCGCCCCCCGCCCGATAACCACGCCCAGCTCCCCCTCGTAGTCCACCCGCGAAGATGCCGGAGGGTAAACGATGTCCTCTCCCGGGCCGATCACCGAGGTGGGGGGCTTCAGGAAGAGCAGCGGCACTTCGGGTATCGGGCTACCCACCTCCTCGGCATGGCTGCGGTAGTTCAGGCCCACCGCCACGATCTTGGAGGGCAGGCATGGCGCCAGGAGCCGGACCCCGCTCAGCCGGTGATGCTCTCCCCTGCGCACGAGTGACCGGAAGATACTGCCCTCAATGACCTGGATATCATCGCCGGTCAGTATGCCGTAGCTGGTCTTCCTACCTGCACGAAATCGTACGAGCTTCATCGGTCACGGGTAAGTGTACCAGTCCCGGCCACACCCTGCAAGCAGACCGCGAGCCGCCACGGCAAATTGCCTGGACATAACCGGTATGTTATAGTCTTACCTGTAATGGAGGCTGAAATCGGTATCGTCGAGGGGGGCACGGTCACCTCACCGGAGGGGTTTCACGCGGGGGCAACCGCTGCCGGCATCAAAGAGAGCGACACGGCTAGACTGGACCTGGCAATACTGTTCTCGGAGGAGCCGTGCGTTGCCGCCGGGCTGCTTACCTCCAACCGGGTGAAGTCCGCCCCGGTACTGCTCTGCCGCGAACGGCTCCAGCAGAACCGGCGCATCCGGGCAGTGGTGGTCAACAGCGGCTGCGCCAATGCCAGTACCGGCGACCGCGGGCTTGCCGATGCCGCCGAGATGGCGTCCGTCACCGCTCAGGGAATGGGCGTGGAACCGGAGGAAGTGCTGGTAGCAAGCACCGGGGTCATCGGGCAGCTACTACCCATGGACCGGGTAAGGGACGGGATCAGGAGCATCAGTGTATCCGCCGCCGGGGGGCATGAACTGGCCCGCGCAATCATGACCACGGACACCTTCCCCAAGGAGGCAGCGGTATCCGCCTGCGCGGGGCAGTTCCGGTATACCATCGGTGGCGTCGCCAAGGGGTCTGGAATGATACACCCCAACCTGGCGACCCTGCTCTGCTTCCTGACCACCGACGCTGCTGTCGACCCGCCCTTTTTAGAGCTGGCGTTGCGCCGTGCTGCCCGTGTCTCCTTCAACATGGTCTCGGTGGACGGCGATACCAGCCCCAGCGACACCCTGCTGTTGCTGGCCAACGGCACCGCAGGCAATACGCCTGTCCAGGAAGGAACCGCACCCGGCCAGATATTCCAGGAGGCCCTGGACCGGGTATGCATTCACTTGGCGAAAGCAGTTGCACGCGACGGCGAGGGTGCCACCAAGCTCATAGAGGTGACCGTGAGCGGGGCGGCAAGCCAGTCTGACGCCGTGGCGGCAGCGCGAACCGTGGTGAGCTCGCCTCTCCTCAAGGCTGCCGTGTACGGCTGCGACCCCAACTGGGGACGGGTCGTGGCGGCGGTCGGGCGCAGCGGAGCGGCGGTGGAAGAGGCCGTCCTGGACGTGAGCATCGGCGGAGTCACCGTCCTCAGGTCAGGAACTCCGCAACCCTTTGACCGCGCGGGTCTGGTGGAGATACTCCAGAAAGACGAGGTGGGGATAACGGTGGACCTCAATCTGGGCACGGCTTCGGCGACCGCCTGGGGCTGTGACCTTACCGAGGAGTACGTGGCCATCAACAGCCGCTACACCACCTGAGACCTTCACCTTTGACAGAGATGAGCAAGACCGGCCTCAACAGCGCCATAGTGGTCAAGATCGGCGGTAGCACCTTCGGGAAGCACGAGCCTACCGCCCTGGACGTCGGTGACGTGGAAGACATCGTGACGCTGCAGCAGCGAGGCACGCGGCTGGTTATCGTGCACGGAGGCGGCAACCTGATAACCGAGTGGCTCAAGAAGCAGGCAGTTGCCACCCAATTCGTCCGCGGGGAGAGAGTCACGGACAGACCGACCCTGGAGGTAGTCATCTCGGTGCTGGCCGGCCTGGTGAACAAGGAACTGGTGGCACTCCTCAACAGCTGGAACGCGCGGGCAGTCGGCATCAGCGGTGTCGACGGCGCTCTGCTCGAAGGTAAGCTCAGGGAAGAGGAGATGGGCTACGTGGGCACGGTTACCAGGGTGAACACCGGTATCCTGGCCACCCTGCTGGAGTCGGGCGCCATTCCGGTGGTCGCCCCCCTGAGCATCCTTTCGCCGGGAACGTCCGACGGCGAGCCCCAGATACTGAACGTCAACGGGGACACCGTGGCGGGGGAGATTGCAGCGGCGCTGGGCGCCCAACGGCTCATCTTCCTCACTGATGTGGACGGCATCCATGACCGGCAGGGCAACCTGATACCCCGCCTCACCCCTGCCGAGGCCGGGGTGCTGTTGTCATCGGGCGTGGCCGCGGGAGGGATGATCCCCAAGCTCAGGGCATGCCTGAGAGTCTTGACCGGCACCGCTACTGCTTCGATCGTGGGCGGCAAGATACCCCATGCCCTCATGAGGACAATAGACGGTGAAGAGCTGGGGACAACCCTTCAGGCTGCCGCCGGAACCAGGATGCCTCATGCACGGGAGTCAGACAGATGAGCAAGTGGCAGGAGCTGGACCGCAAGTACATGATGCACACCATAGACCGGGTTCCGGTTACCCTGGTCAGGGGTGAGGGCGCCAGGGTGTGGGACGACGAAGGCCGCGTGTACCTGGACTTCGTCGCCGGCATCGCCGTCAACAGCCTGGGGCACTGCCACCCGGTAGTGGTTGAAGCCCTGACCGAGCAAGCACGCACGCTGATACAGGTGTCAGGCTGGTTCCACACCATCCCGCAGATAAGGCTGGCCCAGCTGCTGGTGGAGAACAGCTGCCTGGACAGGACCTTCTTCTGCAACAGCGGCGCCGAGGCTACCGAGGGGGCGGTCAAGCTGGCGCGGCGCTACGGCCACCTCAAGCTCAAGGGCGCTTACGAGGTGATCACCGCGCGGAACTCCTTTCACGGGCGCACCCTCCTGATGACGGCCGCCACCGGCCAGGACAAGCTGCAGAAGCCCTACTTACCCCTCCCCCCCGGCTTCAAGCACGCGGACTATAATAACGTCGACGCAATCAGGGCAGCCACCACTGACATGACCTGCGCGGTCATGCTGGAACCGGTGCAGGGTGAAGGCGGCGTCAACGTCCCCGATGACGACTACCTGGCGGGGGTGCGCGCCTGGTGTGACGAGAAAGGAATACTCCTCATCCTGGACGAGGTGCAGACGGGCATCGGGCGAATCGGGAGTCTCTTCGGCTACCAGGAGTACGGGATCGAGCCGGATATCATGTCCCTGGCCAAGGGCCTGGGCAGCGGAATACCCATCGGGGCATTCCTGGCCAAGGAAGAAGCCGCCGTCTTCGCCCCGGGGGAGCACGGCTCCACCTTCGGGGGCAATCCGGTGACCTGCGCCGCCGCTGCCGCCACGGTCGGCTTCATCATCGAAAACGATATACCGGCCAACGTGAGAAAGGTGGGCCGGCATCTCCTCGACGGCCTCAACGGCCTCCGGCGGAAGTACTCCTTCGTCACCGACGTGCGCGGTCGCGGTCTTCTTACCGCGATCGAGTTCGAAACAGACATTGCCCGGACAGCGGCGACGGCCTGCCTGGAGAGAGGCCTGCTGGTCAACCTGCTCAAGCCAAACGCCCTCCGCCTCATCCCGCCACTGACTATCGGCATGGAGGAGGTGGACGAGGCGCTGGAGATACTGGACCGCGTTCTTGCCGGCATCACCACCTGACACTTACCCCGAAGGAGACTGAAATGGCAGACAAGGTAGTGCTTGCCTACAGCGGGGGCCTGGACACCTCGGTGGCCATCAAGTGGATTCAGGAGAAATATGGCCTGGAGGTCATCGCTCTCACTATAGACGTTGGTAACGAGAAGGACTTCACCGCCGTCAAGGAGAAGGCGCTCAGGGTGGGCGCGGTGAAGGCAGAGGTGATTGACGCCAAGCAGCTCTTCGTGGACTACTTCGTATTCCCGGCTCTGCAGGCGAACGCCCTCTACGAAGGACAGTACCCCCTGGCCACCGCGCTTTCTCGTCCGCTCATGGCCAAGCTCATGGTGGATACCGCCATTGACGAAGGGGCAACCGCCGTGGCCCACGGCTGCACCGGCAAGGGGAATGACCAGGTGCGGTTCGACGTGGGCATACGCACCCTGGCCCCCGGCCTCAGTATTATCGCTCCCGCGCGTGAATGGGGCATGACCCGCGAGGAGACGATAGCCTACGCTCAGCAGCATGACATCCCGGTTCCCATCACGGTGGATAGCCCCTACTCAATCGACGAGTGCCTGTGGGGAAAGAGCATTGAGTGCGGCGTGCTGGAGGACCCCTGGGCCGAGCCACCCGAAGACGCGTTCACCTGGACGAAGTCACCCGACCAGACGCCGGATGAGCCTACCTACGTGGAGATCAGCTTCGTCAAGGGCAGGCCAGTATACCTGGACGGACAGCCCACCGGGGGGGTAGACCTCATACAGCGGCTCAACGAGCTTGCCGGCAACCACGGCATTGGCCGGATAGACCACATCGAGGACCGGCTCGTGGGCATCAAGTCGCGCGAGATCTACGAGGCCCCCGCGGCCACCGTGCTCCTGCAGGCGCACCGCGCACTGGAGGCAATGACCCTGTCCAGGGACCAGCTGCGCTTCAAAGAGAAGGTCGCACAGGAGTACGCGGACATGATCTACAACGGCCTGTGGTTCAGCGCCCTCAATCGAGACCTCTCCGCGTATATCCTGAGCTCCCAGCGTGACGTTACCGGCACGGTGCGGATGAAGCTCTTCAAGGGTAGCTGCCGGGTGGTGGGGCGGCGATCACCCCGCTCGCTCTACGACCTCAGCCTGGCCACCTACGACCGCGGCGACCAGTTCGACCAGAGCGCGTCCGTGGGCTTCATCCACCTCTGGGGACTGCCCGCCAGCACCCAGGCGAAGGTGCAGATACTATCTGACACTGAAGGCCCGCTCAGCATCATGGGGCCTCGGGACGAAGGGGAACCGGCGTGAGCCATATCCGCGGTCGGTTCTCGAAAGACGCCGACAGCCGGGCAGCGAGCTACACTGCCTCCATCCACTACGACCGCCGCCTGTACGCCCATGATATTGCCGGGAGTATCGTCCACGCACGCATGCTGGCGCACCAGGGCATACTCACCGAGCAGGAAGCGGGCACCATCATAGGTGCCCTCACCGAGATCAGGGAGGAGATAGAGCGCGGCACCTTCCAGTTCCGCCCAGACCTGGAGAACATCCACATGAGCATCGAGGCCCGCCTCATCGAGAAGGTCGGCGACACGGGCGGCAAGCTGCACACCGCCCGCTCCCGCAACGACCAGGTGGCCCTGGACATGCGTCTCTACACCCGCGAGGCTACGGTTGAGGCCATTGCCGCTATCCGCGGCCTGCAGAGAGCACTGGTGGACCTCGCTGAAGCCAATATACCGGTGGTGATTCCCGGCTACACCCACCTGCAACGCGCCCAGCCGGTGCTCCTCGCGCACCACCTGCTCGCCTACTTCGCCATGCTGGAGAGGGACGCCGCCCGCTTCAGGGACAGCCGGAAGCGCACCGACGTCCTCCCCCTCGGCAGCGGTGCCGTGGCCGGCGTCGCCTACGATATCGACCGCGATTTCCTGGCCGCGGAGCTTGGCTTCGACCGGGTGAGTGAGAACAGCATCGACGCCGTCAGTGACCGCGACTTCCTGCTTGAGTACCTGGCGGCGGCGTGCGTCTGCATGATGCATCTCTCGCGGCTGGCCGAGGAGGTCATTCTCTGGTCCTCGGCGGAGTTCGACTTCATAGAGATCGACGACGCCTATGCCACCGGTTCCAGCATCATGCCCCAGAAGAAGAACCCGGACGTCGCCGAGCTGGCCCGCGGGAAGACCGGCCGCGTCTACGGCAGCCTGGTATCCCTGCTTACCGTCATGAAAGGGCTGCCCCTGGCCTATGACCGCGACCTTCAGGAAGACAAGGAGTCCTTCTTCGATGCCGTGGACACCCTCCTGGCCACCCTGGAGGTCTTCACCGGCATGGTCGCGACTCTACGCGTAAAACCGGAGAGCGCCCGGCGCGCCGTCAGCCAGGGATACCTCCTTGCCACCGACCTGGCCGACTACCTGGTGAAGAAGGGAGAACCTTTCCGCGGCGCCCACGATGCCGTGGCCCGCCTGGCGAGGTATGCCACTGAGAACGGGAAGACGCTGGAAGACCTGAGCCTGGAAGAGTACCGGCGCTTCTCACCCCGGTTCGAAGAGGACGTGTACCGGGTTACGGTGGAGTCCTCGCTGGCGGCCAGGGACCACGTCGGCGGGACTGCCCCGGGCCGGGTCCGCCACGCGCTTGCCGACGCCCGGAAGACCCTGGAAGGAAAGACGGAATGAGTACCCCCGTCAAGCTCGCGCCCTCCATCCTCTCCGCCGACTACTCTCGCCTGGGAGAGGCGGTGGCCGAAGCGACTCGCGCCGGGGCGGACTACATCCACGTGGATGTTATGGACGGGCACTTCGTGCCGCCGATAACCGTCGGCGCACAGATGGTGGCTGCCCTGCGCCCCTGCACCCATCTGCCCCTGGACGTCCACCTGATGATAGAGGCCCCCGAGAGGCAGGTGGAGCAATTCGCCCGGGCCGGCGCTGACATCATCACCATCCACGTCGAGGCAGACCCGCACCTGCACCGTACCATTCAGCGAATCAGGGGGCTGGGAAAGAAAACGGGGGTCTCCCTGAATCCCGCCACACCGGTGGGCGCGCTCGAGGAGATACTGCCGGTTGTGGACCTGGTCCTGGTAATGAGCGTGAATCCCGGCTTCGGCGGGCAGGCCTTCATCCCTGAGAGCGTGGACAAGATAGCCAGGGTGCGGGCGGAGCTGGACCGGCGCGGCTCCCAGGCGGAGCTTGAAGTGGACGGCGGTATCTCGGCCGCCAACGCCCCCGAGGTCACCAGGGCCGTGGCTACTGTTCTGGTTGCCGGTGCGGCGGTGTTCGCCACCGGCGAACCGGTGAAGGACTCACTGGAGAAGATAAGGGCTAGCCTGAGGTAGTGGGCAGCAGCCGGCCCACCTTCTGCTGCGTACGGAGACACCGGGTGCACAGGTTCATCCGCTTCTTCTTACCGTCTACCACCAGGGTGACACGGTGGATATTGGGCATCCAGCGGCGCTTGGTGTGGCGCTTGGAGTGGCTGACGTTGTGCCCGAACTGGGGGGTCTTGTCACAAAGATCACACTTCACCAGGCTATCTCCTTGACTAACCGGCACCCATACGATATGTTAGTATGGTTTCATACATGGTAACACAGCGAAACCGGCATGACAAACAGCGGCCCGACACCGTGACCAACCTGGCAGCGGGCTTGGAGGGATATAGGATGACGAGGCAGACCAGCACTGTCAGCGGGCAGGACTTCCGCGAGATGTTCGCCTGCGCCACCGCCTGGCTTGAAAAATGCGCTTCCGACGTTGACACGCTCAACGTCTTTCCGGTGCCTGACGGCGACACCGGCACCAACATGCTCCTGACGATGAACTCCAGCCTGGAGGAAGCATACCGCGCCCCCGACAACAGTAGCTCTGCGATTGCCCAGGCAATCGCCAGGGGGGCGCTCATGGGGGCGCGCGGGAACAGCGGCGTGATCCTGTCCCAGATTCTCCGTGGACTGGCCCAGGCGATCGCGGGCAAGGATACCGTGAGCGGAGCAGATTTCGCTGATGCCCTGGAAGAGGCCGCACGCATGGCCTACAAAGGCCTCAGCAATCCGGTCGAAGGTACCATCCTTACGGTCATCAAGGATGCCGCTGCCGCCGCCCGGAAGCAGATGGAGGAGAAGGAGGCGGACCTGACAGAGGTGGTCCAGGCTGCTGTGACCGCCGCCAGCGAGTCGGTGGCCAATACCCCCGCGCTTCTTCCCGTCCTCAAGGAATCAGGGGTAGTGGATGCCGGTGGCCAGGGCCTCTACACCATCCTGGAGGGGACTCTGCACTACCTGCGGGGCGAGGCTGAGCAGATAAGGTTCCGCAAACCCCAGATGATCACCAGCAGCGTGCCCCTCGCCGCCAGGCCGCCCCAGATGATCGCCGCCGACGAGGTACCCTTCGGCTACTGCACCGAGTTCATGCTCAAGGGCGAGAAGCTCAACCCGGACAAGATCAGGAGCAGGCTCCTCAAGAAAGGCGAGTCACTGATTGTGGTCGGTGATGAGTCCACGGCACGCATTCACATCCATACCCTCGACCCCGGCAACGTCGTCCACTACGCCACCAGCCTGGGCACGATGCACCAGGTCTCAATACGCAACATGGACGAGCAGCACCGAGATTTCCTGGACATGCAGAAAGACAGGATGCCCGCGGTGGAGATGGGCATTATCGCCGTCGTCTCCGGCGACGGTCTCGCCGAGGTGTTCACCAGCCTGGGAGTCACCGCCATAGTCCCCGGTGGGCAGACGATGAACCCCAGCACCAGGGACATACTCCAGGCGGTGGAATCAGTAGCCTCGGACAAGGTCATTGTCCTGCCGAACAATAAGAACATCATCCTCACCGCGGAGCAGGTCAGGTCGCTCACTGACAAGACCGTGGAGATCGTGCCCACCGAAACCATTCCCCAGGGTGTTGCCGCCCTGCTCGCACTCGACTACGAAGCTGACCTGGAGACCAACTCCCGCATCATGAAACAGGCGCTCCCGGCGGTAAGGACAGTGGAGATCACACGGGCGGTCCGCTCCACCCAGATCAACCAGATCAAAGTCAAGCGCAGGCAGTCGATCGGCCTGCTGGATGGAGAGCTGGTGGCGGTGGGCAACGAGTCCATCGAGGTACTGCGTGAAGCCCTGGCCAAGCTTGACCTGGACCAGAAGGAGATCGTCACGGTGTACTTCGGTGCTGACACTGACCGCGAGAAGGCCGAGCAGGCCAGCTCCATGATCCGGGAGGAGTACCCTCAGCTTCAGGTGGAGGTTGTCCGCGGTGGCCAGCCTCACTATGAGTACATCGTCTCAGTGGAGTAGCACGGAGGGCGCTTTCCATGACCACCAAGATAGTCACCGACAGCCTGTCAGACATCACCAGTGACGTCGCCGATGAGCTCGGCATTACAGTGGTGCCGTTGACGGTACTCTTCGGCCGCGAATCCTACCTGGACCGCGTCACCATAAGCACTGACGAATTCTACCGTCGCCTGATCACCGAAGATACCCTGCCCACCACCACCCAGCCACCCCCCAGTGCCTTCGCCGAGGTCTACAGCAAGCTGGCCGAGGAGACGGACGAGATCCTCACCATCACCCTTTCCTCCAAGCTCAGCGGCACCTACCAGTCGGCGGTTAGCGCGGTCGAGATGGTGCAGGACAAGTGCCGGGTAGAGGTAATTGACTCAGAGACTGCCGCCATGGCCCTGGGACTGGTAGTCATCGCCGCCGCCCGGGCAAGCCGGGAGGGCGCGGGGCTGGACGAGCTGGTGGACTTCGTGCATGACAGCCTGGCCCGGTGCCGGTTCATGTTCTACGTGGACACCCTCAAGTACCTGGCCAAGGGGGGACGTATCGGCAAGGCCCAGGGACTGCTCGGCTCCATGCTATCCTTCAAGCCCATTCTTACGGTCAAGGAAGGCGAGATCCACCCGGTAACCCGGTTCCGCTCCAAGGCGGCTGGTATCGAGTACCTGTACAACTTCGTTACCAGCTTCCAGCGCGTTGAGGAGATAGCGGTGGAACACACCACCCTCCCCGAGGAGGCCGACCGACTGGTGGACCGTATCAGCGGGGCCTTCCCCGGCGCCCTCATCAGACGGGCCGTGGTCAGTCCCGTGCTGGGTACCTACGGTGGCCCCGGTGCCATCGCGGTAACTGTCCTGGAGGCCAGATAGACCGGTGCGTGCCGGCAGGCACCTGGAAAGACACCACAGTCAGAAGGCGGGGCAGGAAGGCCGGTCCTTTCCGGTGGACACGAGTCCACTGCGCAAGATCCTCGAGCTGGAGCAGGCCCGCGGCTATTCGGACTCAGCAGTAATCGGTGGGCTGGACCGCTTTCTGCGGAACTGGAGCGGCAGTTTAGTTGCATCATTGACGAGCCCGCGCTTGATGGGCCGGCTGTGCCGGCTGGGACTGGAGAACCCTGCTTACGCCTCCCTCACCCCCCAGGAGCGCCGGCACTGGGCGCGAGATTTGCTGGCCCTGCTCGACGAGCTGGAGCGCGGACAGAGGAAGCAACCGCAACCCGGAAACGCCCCAAAGGCTAACCGTCCACGGACTGCCGTGAAGCCGTCTCCGCCCCCTGGGGACGTTTCCCTGGACTCCCCCATTTCCGCGCTGAAGGGCGTGAGCTCAAGCCTGTCGTCGCGGTTTGGCAGGCTCGGCGTGACCACACTCAGGGACCTGCTCTACTTCTTCCCCAGCCGCCATCTCGACTACAGCCGCACCAAGACCGTCTCCCAGCTTGACGAGGGCGAAGAAGAGACCATTGTCGCTAACGTCTGGCAGGCTGCCGAGATACGGCCGGGCGGACGCCGCAGCACCGAGGCAATCGTCGGGGATGAGACCGGCAATGTCCGCGTGGTCTGGTTCAATAACCCCTACCTGGTGCGGCAACTGACGCCCAACATGAGGATCGTGCTCAGCGGCCGGGTAAGGCTTTTCGGCGGCCGCCACGTCTTCGAATCACCCGAGTGGGAGCCCTGGCAGGAAGCGGATCTGGTACACACCGGGCGGCTTGTCCCCGTATACCCGCTCACCCGGGGACTACACCCCCGCCAGGTCAGGAGACTGATCAAGAGCGTGGTGGACCGGTGGGCGCCTCATGTGCCTGACTTTCTGCCAGAAGAGATCAGGCGACGCTGCGAGCTGCCGGATCTACCGGAGGCCATCGCCCAGGCCCACTACCCTGACGACGATACGCTCAAAGACCGGGCGCGGGTACGCCTGGCCTTCGACGAACTATTCCTTCTACAGCTTGGTGTTCTGAGCAAGAAGAGGGAATGGCAGGAGAACCAGCCCGGCAGCCCCCTCGCCACCGACCAGAACGTGCTTGGGGCTTTTCTGGACTCCCTGCCCTTCAGGCTCACCTCTGCCCAGAACAGGGTGCTGGGGGAATTGCTCCACGACCTTGAGAGGTCCCTGCCCATGTCTCGCCTGCTGGAGGGAGAGGTAGGCAGCGGTAAGACCATCGTCGCCACCGCCGGCCTGCTCTTGGCCGTGGCCAACGGCTGCCAGGCGGCGTTCATGGCCCCCACCGAGATCCTGGCCGAGCAGCACTTCGCCACTGTCAGCCGCCTTCTGGAGCCGGTAGCACGGGTAGAGCAAGAAGAGCACGGCTTTCTGCACACCTACTCCAGCCTGCTGCCGCGCCCCCTGACGGTGGCATTGCTCATCGGGGCAACGCCGGCGCCCCAGAAGCGAACACTGCACCGGCGGATAGCTGAAGGCAGTATTGACGTCGTGGTGGGTACCCATGCCCTGATACAGAAGGGGGTAGAGTTCCACCGCCTGGCCCTGGCCGTGGTGGACGAGCAGCACCGCTTCGGGGTGGAGCAACGCTCCAGCCTGCGGCAGAAGGGCTTCAACCCGCACGTCCTAGTGATGACGGCAACCCCCATCCCCAGGACGCTGGCGCTGACCCTGTACGGTGACCTTGATCTCTCGGTGATTGACGAACTGCCGCCGGGCAGGCAGGCGGTCAGGACAAAGTGGCTCAAGCCGGAGCAGCGTCAGAGCGCCTACGCCTTCATCCGCCGCCAGGTCGCCGAGGGCCGCCAGGCCTTTATCGTCTGCCCCCTGATTGAGGAATCGGAGGCAGTACAGGCAAAAGCGGCCATGGCCGAGCACGAGCGCCTTTCGCACGAGGTCTTCCCTGACCTGAAGCTCGGCCTGCTCCACGGCAGGATGTCCGCCGCCGAGAAGGAAAGAGTGATGCGCCGGTTCTACGAAGGCGACCTCCACGTCCTCGTCTCCACCGCCGTGGTCGAGGTGGGGATCGACGTTCCCAACGCCACCGTGATGATGGTGGAGGGGGCCGACCGCTTCGGGCTTTCCCAGCTTCACCAGTTCCGCGGTCGGGTGGGCAGAGGCACCGAGCAGAGCTACTGCATGCTCATGGCCGACAACCCCTCAGACGTGGGTCTACAGCGACTGGACATCATCGAGAAAACCCGGGACGGATTCCGCCTGGCCGAAGAGGACCTCAGGATGCGCGGGCCGGGGGAGTTCTTCGGCACCCGCCAGAGCGGCCTCCCTGACCTGCGCATGGCGCGGCTGTCAGACGTGCCTCTGCTTGAGCTCGCCCGCGCGGAGGCGCAGAGGCTCTTCCAGGAAGACCGGCACCTGTCCCGGCCGGAGCACGCCGCCCTGGTGAAGGAGATGAGGCGGGTGTGGAGCACAGAGGCGGGGGAGTGGAGCTAGAGACCTCGGTTGGGTCCTCTCAAGCGTGAAGCGGATACAGACCATGATTGGCCAGCACTCGAGACGGCCAATTGACAGGGAGGCACACCATCATGAAAGCAGTCGCAATCAATAGCAGCCCCGGCATGGACAAGGGCAACACCGCCGTCATACTCAGTCCCTTCCTGCAAGGCATGAAGGAGGCGGGGGCGGAGGTGGAGGTCTTCTACACCAGGAAGCTGGACATCAAGCCCTGCCAGGGGGAGCTCAACTGCTGGCTGAAGACCCCCGGGGAGTGCTTCCAGAAGGATGACATGGAGTGGCTCCGACCCAGGCTCGCCGAGGCGGACTTATGGGTGCTCGCCACCCCCCTCTACGTGGACGGTATGACCGGCCCCATGAAGAACCTGCTCGACCGCATCATCCCGCTGGCGCAGCCGTTCTTTGAGCTGCGCGACGGCCACATCCGCCACCCGGGCCGTGATCAGAAGCGCAACACCCGCGGCAAGATAGCGCTGGTGAGCAACTGCGGCTTCTGGGAGATGGACAACTTCGACGCCCTGGTTACCCACGTCAGGGCCATCTGCAGAAACACGGACATGGACTTCGCGGGCGCGCTCCTGCGCCCGCACGGTCCGGCAATGAAGCCCATGCTTAAGATCGGCGGGCTGGTGGAAGACGTGGTCGAGGCCGCTCGCGATGCCGGGCGCCAGCTTGTCCGCGACGAGCGCATGTCTGCGGAGACCCTCAAGACGGTCGGGCGCGACCTGATGACCCGCGAGCAGTATACCGAGAGGGTGAACGCGGGCTTCCGGCAGACCCTGGACGCATTGTCGCGGAAGTAGCCACCGGCAGCGTGGCGGCGCTGCCGATGCTCACCCGCCATTGCCACCGCGCAAGGAGACGCACGTGCCGCCCTTCCGGGCGTTATGCTATAATCCCTTGGTGTCCCTGCTTACCCAGGGAAGTCTCCCTGACGGCTATCATTACCGGGCCGAAACGGTGGATACATGCTCAGACAGACCCTGGCGGACCTGGTGACCCGGGCTACCGAGGCTGCCCAGCAGTCCGGAAAGCTGCCCGCGGTCGCCCTTCCGCCGGTAACGATCGAACGGCCTCAGAACCCCGAGCACGGCGACTACGCTTCCAGCCTTCCCCTGAAGCTCGCCCGGTCGGCCGGTACCAGCCCGCTGCAGATCGCGCGTCTACTGGCGGAGCTGATGCCTCCCTCACCCGAGATCGAGAGCATAAGCGCCGCTCCGCCGGGGTTCGTCAACTTCCGTCTCAGGGAGGACTGGCTCACCCACCAGGTGGACGTCATTCTGGAGGCGGGCGAGTCCTTCGGGAACATAAACCTGGCCCCGGGCACGCGCGTGCAGGTGGAGTTCGTCAGCAGCAACCCCACCGGTCCGCTTCACGTCGGCTATGGTCGTGGTGCCATCCTCGGCAGCACCCTGTCCAGCGTACTGGCCGCCGCCGGCTACGACGTGCAGAAGGAGTACTACTTCAACGACGCCGGCAGCCAGATGAACGCCTTCAACCGCTCCCTGTATGCCCGCTACCAGCAGTGCCTCGGCATTGAGGTCCAGGTACCCGCCGACGGCTATCACGGCAACTACATGGTGGACCTCGCCCGGGACATCATCACTTACGAGGGAGACAGGTTCCTTTCCCTCCCTGAGTCGGAAGCAGTCGCACGGGTGGGTAGGCTCGGGCTTGACCGGCTAATGACCCAGATCAAGGAGGAGCTTGCCCTCCTTCGGGTGGAGTTCGACAGCTGGTTCACCGAGAAGAGCCTCTATGAGAACGGCCAGTATGATACCATAATGTCACTCCTGCGGCAGGGAGGTCATCTCGCCGAGAAGGAAGGCGCCGTCTGGTTCGTCTCCACCGCTCTTGGCGAAGACAAGGACAACGTGGTCGTGCGTAGTGACGGTGCCCCCACCTACTTCGCCACCGACATCGCCTACCACTACAACAAGTTTGTCGAGCGTGGTTTTGACCGCGTGATCGACATCTGGGGAGCCGACCACCAGGGACATGTACCCCGCATGAAGGCCGCCGTCAGCGCCATGGGTATCGACCCGGACCGGCTCGAAGTAATAGTCCACCAGATGGTCACCATGCGTCGCGGCGACCAGGTAGTGCGGGTATCTACCCGCAGCGGGGATATCATCACCCTGCGGGACGTTATCGACGAGGTGGGCACGGATGCCTGCCGCTACTTCTTCCTCTCGCGCTCTGCCAACAGCCAGATGGACTTTGACCTGGAGCTTGCCAAGAAGGAAGCACCGGACAACCCCGTCTACTACGTCCAGTACGCGCACGCGCGCATCGCCAGCATTCTCCGGCTTGCCGCCGAGCGCGGTATCACCTACGACGACGGTGACGTGTCACTGCTCACCACCGAGCCCGAGTTGACCCTCATCCGGAAGCTGCTTCTCCTGCCGGAGTTGGTGGATACCGTCTGCCAGACCCTGGAGCCGCACCACCTGACCTACTACGCTCAGGACCTGGCCACTACCTTTCACAGTTTCTACATGCAGTGCCGCGTCATATCCGGGGACAGAGACCTTACCCCGGCACGGCTGAAGCTGGTGGACGCCACCCGGACTGTCCTGGCAAGAACGCTGCATCTCATGGGTATGACCGCCCCGGACAGGATGTAGAGTGTGCCGGGGCTGCGCCTAGAGGTCCTGGACCCGGTACCGCTTGACCAGCTCCGAGTAGGCGGACGGCCCGCCCCCGGTGCGCTGCTGCATCCGCGCCGAGACCTCCCTGATCCTGCCCGGGATACCCACCACCATGGAGTGGTCAGGCACCTTCATCCCCTGGCTTACCAGGGCCCCGGCGGCGATCACGCAGAAGCTCCCGATCTCGGCGTTGTCCAGCAGGGTAGCATTGTTGCCGATCAGGCAATTGTCCCCTATCCGGGCACAGTGGACCACCACGCTGTGCCCGATAGTGTTGTTATCGCCTATCTCCACCGGAACACCGGAGTGGATGACGACGTTATCCTCCACCATAGTGTTCCTGCCGATCCTGATGCTGGCGAAGTCCCCCCGAATGACCGCACCGGGGAATACCCCCGAGCCCTCGCCGATCTCCACGTCTCCGATGACGTAGGCGGCCTCGCTGACAAAGGCTGATTCCGCGACTCGGGGCGTCTTACCTTCAAAGGTCCTGATCACGGGCGCTTCACCTCCAGACCGGTTCATCTTAGCGGCTCGCCCGGTTGGCCGTCAAACGTTACTGGCCTTCTGACGATGTAACTCCGACACTGCGTAACTTGCCGACGCCGCGCCGGACATGGTATAGTCCACCCAGTGCGTACGGTCCAGGGCGAGCGAACAGCACACCCTGCAAAAAAGAACCGTAGAAAGGAGACAAATGAAGGAAGCCGTAATCGTTGACGCCTGCCGATCGCCCATCGGCCGGGCGGGGGACCGGGGGATATTCCGCACCATAGGTTTTGTAGACCTGATGGTACCGGTACTGAAGGGCATAGTGGAGCGCAACAACCTGGACATGAACCTCATCGAGGAGATCGTCATCGGCTCCGCCGGGACAATCGGGGGGGCCATGACCAGGAACATCCTGCTCACCGGCGGTTTCCCCCAGTCAGTGGCGGGAAGCGACACCGCCCGGCAGTGTGCCTCCGCCTCCAATGCCCTTGCCATCGCCGCCCACTACATCATCAATGACGATGCCGACATCATCATCGCCGGCGGCCTAGAGACCATGGATCGGCGCGGGCCGGTCCCACCCTGGCAGATCGGACAGCGTGGGGCGCCATCCATGCGCCGACCGCCCCAGCAGGCGCAGTCTCCCCAGGAAGAGATAAAATACCCCGAGGACTGGAAACAGGCCAAGAAGCTGCTGCCCATACTGCCGCCCGACATCCCCGGCTGGATCTACGACATGGGGCGCACCGCAGAGGAGCTGTCGGAGCGCTACGGCATCAGCAAGGAGGACTCGGATGCCTTCGCCCTCACCAGCCACGATAAGGCAATCGCCGCCCAGGATGCGGGCCTGTTCAAGGACGAGATAATCCCGATAACCCTGACCTACGAGGACGACTCCTCCGAGGTTGTTGATACCGACCAGTGCCCCCGCCGTGGTACCTCACTGGAGAGGATCGCAGCGGTGCCACCAGCGTACAAGGAGAACGGCCTGGTAACCGCGGCCAACTCCTGCCCCAGGAGCGACGGCGCCGGGGCCGTGCTGCTCATGTCCAAGGACAAGGCGAAAGAGCTCGGCTACAAGCCCATGTGCACCTTCAGACACGCGGTCATGGTCGGTGTTGACCCTACCGTCATGGGCATTGGTCCCGTGCCCTCTACTCAGAAGATTCTCAACAGAACGGGCATGTCCATCAAAGACTTCGATATCATCGAGATCAACGAGGCCTTCGCGTGCCAGGTGGTCTACAGCATGCGGGAGCTGGGCTTCACCGACAAGGAAGTGGAGAAGCTCAATCCCAAGGGCGGGGCCATCGCCATCGGTCATCCCCTGGGAATGACCGGGGCCAGGCAGGCCGCCGTAATCGCCCACGAAATGGTGCGGCGCGACCTGGAGTGGGGACTGGCTACCCTCTGCGTTGGCGGTGGTCAGGGTATGGCCACCATCTTCCAGCGTGAGAACTACGACTAGCCGGTAGCGACGCCAGAGGCCCGAGGCGCAAAACGGGCGCCTTACCCGGCCGGGTAAGGCGCCCGTTCTCTGTGACGCCTCACTCATCAATACCCGGTACCGGGAAACGCGAGCATATCTGGCGCACTTCGCGGGCGACCCCTTCCCGAACACTGCGGTCGTTGGGAGCAGCCAGAAGACGTGCCATCAGGGCTGCGATCTGCTTCATCTCTTCCGGCCCGAATCCGCGCGTGGTAACCGCGGGCGTACCCAGCCTGATCCCGCTGGTCACGCGGGGCGGACGCGTATCAAAGGGCACCGGCTCGCGGTTCACCACCATACCCACCTCTCCCAGCAACTGCTCGGCCTCCTTGCCCGTGATTCCCTGGTCCGTCAGGTCAATCATGACGAGGTGATTATCAGTGCCTGCGGTCAGAAGGCGAAAGCCGTGCCCGCGAAGCTCGGCGGCGAGCACCTGCGCGTTATCCAGAATGGAGCGCTGGTACTCCAGGAATGCGGGCTGCATTGCCTCGTGGAAGCAGACCGCCTTGGCAGCGATTGTATGCATGAAGGGACCTCCCTGCATCTCGGGGAACACGGCAGCATCGATTGCCCCTGCCAGCTCGCTACGGCAGAGAATGAAGGCGCTGCGCGGACCCCGCAGGGTCTTATGGGTGGTTGACGTGACCACGTCCGCGTAGGGCACCGGAGAAGGATGCAGCCCTACCGCCACCAGGCCGGCTATGTGGGCTATGTCCACCAGGAGCCTGGCCCCCACCATGTCCGCGATGCGCCGGAAACACTCAAAGTCGATCACCCGAGGGTAGGCGCTGGCGCCGGCGACAATGACTCTCGGCCGGTACTCCAGGGCAAGCTTCTCCAGGTTGCGGTAGTCTATCCTGTGCGTTTCCCGATCGACCCCGTAGCCCACGAAGTTGTAGGATTTGCCCGAAAAACTGGCCGGTGCCCCGTGGGTGAGGTGTCCTCCGTGAGCCAGAGGCATACCCATGACGGTGTCACCATACTCCAGCAGAGCGAAATAGGCGGCCATGTTTGCCTGGGCACCGCTGTGCGGCTGTACGTTGGCGTGGTCCGCCCCGAACAGCTCCCGGACCCGCTCCAAAGCCAGATTCTCCAGCCGGTCCACGTTCTCGCAGCCACCATAGTATCGGCGTTCGGGGTAGCCCTCGGCGTACTTATCGCACAGGAATGACCCCTCGGCCTCCATTACCGCCCGGCTTGCGTAGTTCTCGGAAGCTATCAGATTGATGGTCTGTTTCTGCCGTAGCCTCTCAGCGTCAAGAATGCGGTCTATCTCAGGATCGGCATTGCTTAGCGAAGTCATTTCTCCTCCCTAGTGAAGTCTACCGTCACCCCCACACCGTGTCAACAGACCTGTACCTCTCCCCACAAGGCAGAGCAGACGACGCAACAACCTGTGGAGAGGTAGAGGTAGATTGCTTCGCTACTCCTGCATCGACTGGAGGACGCACAAGGCGGGGACGCGGCCCAAATTGACTTGCCCCGGCACTAGTGCTATCATAACCATGAAAGTTATGTCCAGTGCGTGCCGGAGCTCCTTATCTCCAGGCTCGCCTGTAAGATGCCATGTCGGCGCTGACCGAGCTGAATGAGGAAATCGCCCGCTGTTACCTCTGCGAAATAGCCAAGGACCGCTGCCATGTGGTGCCAGGAGAGGGCGCAGAGGACGCGGACATCCTCTTCATCGGCGAAGCTCCCGGCTGGCATGAGGACCAGCAGGGACGCCCGTTCGTGGGCCCGGCGGGCAAGTACCTGGAAGACCTGCTCGCGCTGGTCAACCTTGACCGCACCCAGGTCTTCATCACCAATGTCATCAAGTGCCGCCCGCCCAACAACCGTGACCCTTTCCCGATCGAGATCAGCAACTGCCGCAACTGGCTGGACCGCCAGGTGGAGATAATCCGTCCCAAGCTCATCGTGACCCTGGGACGCTACTCCATGGCAAAGTTCTTCCCGGGGAAAACTATCAGCAAGGCCCACGGGACCGTGCAGAAGTGGAACGGGATTTCTTGCTACGCTATGTACCACCCTGCTGCCGCCCTCCACCAGCAGAGCCTGCGCCGTACCATCGAGGAAGACATGCGGCGGGTACCTTCGCTGCTCGCCGGGACCGCACCTGGGCCCGAGGTGGAGTCTCAGCCCCGGCAACTGAACATGTTTGAGGTCTAGCTCCATGCCCAAACCACATCCACCCGCATCACAGCTTCGGGTCATTCCCCTTGGCGGCCTGAGCGAGATCGGCAAGAACATGATGGTGCTGGAATACCAGAATGACATCATCGTAATTGATGCCGGCCTCATGTTCCCGGAAGAAGACATGCTCGGGGTGGACCTGGTGATACCGGACATCACCTACCTGATGGAGAGGCGGGAGAAGATAAGGGGCATCATCTTCACCCACGGCCATGAGGACCACATCGGCGCCCTGCCTTATCTTTTCTCCCAGCTTGACGTGCCCGTCTATTCCACCAGGCTGACTCAGGGCCTGATCTCGGTCAAGCTCAAAGAGAGGAAAGCGCTCGCCAGCGCCGACCTGAGGACTGTCTCGCCCGGCGAGCAGGTCACCCTCGGGCAGTTCCGTGTCGAGTTCTTCCCGGTCTGTCACAGCATACCGGACTCGGTGGGACTGATCATCAACACCCCCGTAGGCACCGTCGTCCACAGCGGGGACTTCAAGCTGGACTACACCCCGGTAAACGGAGCGCCGACCGATCTCTCCCGGCTCGCGCAGGTGGGACGGGAGGGAGTACTTCTCCTGCTATCCGATTCGACCTACGCCGGGCTTCCCGGCTACACACCATCCGAGAGAGTGGTGGGAGAAGCGCTCGACCATATCATGGCAGAGGCACCGGGAAGGGTAATCATAACCACCTTCTCGTCCCTGATATCACGCATCCAGCAGGTGATAGATTCGGCGGCGAAGTACGGGCGCAGGGTGTTTATTGTCGGGCGCAACATGGCAGACATCGTGCGCATGGCGGTGGAGCTGGGCTACCTGCAGGCTCCCAAGGGGATACTGGGCAAGCTGGACGAGGTCAAGGGGCTGCCGCACGAGAAGATAGTCTTCGTGACCACCGGCAGCCAGGGAGAGCCTACCTCGGCCCTGGTCCGCATGGCCAACCGCGACCACCGACAGCTGCACATAATCCCCGGAGACACAGTAGCCATCTCGGCCACGCCGGTACCCGGCAATGAGGCCCTGGTAGCCAAGACCATGGACAACCTCCTCCGCCAGGGGGCCAACGTGGTCTACGGGAGCATGACCCCGGTACACGTCCACGGACATGCCAGTCAGGAGGAGCTGAAGCTCCTGCTCAGCGTGGTGAGGCCGAAGTACTTCGTGCCCATACACGGCGAGTACCGCCATCTCAGCATGCACGCCAAGCTGGCCGAGTCGGTGGGTATCCCTCGCGAGAACATTTTCCTTATTGAAGACGGTGACGTCCTCAAGGTGTGCCCGGAGACGGCCAGGGTCGTGGACAAGATCAGTTCCAGCAACGTCTACGTCGACGGTCTCAGTGTCGGTGATATCGGTACCGTGGTGCTGCGGGACCGCAGGATGCTCTCCCGGGATGGCATGGTGGTGGTCATCATCGCCATAAACCGCCAGACCGGGAAGCTGGTGGGACGGCCGGACATCGTCTCGCGCGGCTTCGTGGACACCCGGGAAGCCAAGGATATGCTTGACCAGAGCCGGGACCTGGTCGCTCGTGTCCTTGACCGTGGCAGCGACCACCAGGCACAGTGGAGCTTCGTCAACGTGAAGGTCAGGGATACCCTGAACAAGTTCTACTACGAGCAGACCAAGCGCCGACCCATGATCCTTCCTTTCATGGTCAAGGTCTAGCCTTCGGACAGGTCCCACAGGGGAGTTGCATGGCAAAGAAGAAGCCGGACTACCGCGAGATACACAGGGAGATGGAAGGAAAGAGGCGACGAGGAGCGTCGTACCTGGACCGTGCAGTCTGGTCCGTAATCGTCTTGGCCGTGGTGGCCCTGGCCGTTATTGTGCTCTGGTTCGGACTCTGGAGGCCCGTGTGGGCAGTGGCCGTCACCATCTGGGATATGCTCGGCTGGGGCATAGCGCTGATCGCCCTGGCCCTTCTGACCCTGGTGGCACTGGGCTGGCGACGCCGCCTCTCCCTTCTGGTTCGTCACTGGAACCAGTGGCTGGGAGGCCTGGTGGCCCTCCTGGGAGGCTGGGGCATACTGGCCTTCTTCGAGCTTGGGGGCAGCTTCGGACAGGCAATCATAGGGCCTTCCGACCCCCTGGGCTACCTGCGCGTCCTGGGTATACTGGCAGTAAGTGTTATCTTCATCACCCCTGAAGTCGGTTACCACCTCCTGGTGAGGCCGTTGCGATGGCTGGCAGGACGCTTACGGGGCCGCGGCGGCCCGGCACCAACCTCAGCGCGGCCGAGACGCCCTGCGCAGAGACCGCCGGCGGCAGCGGTGGAGGGCACTTCTCGCGCGCGTCCCGTGGTGAATCCTGACACCCCCAGCACTTCGCCGGAGCCGGACGAAGTCCAGCCGCCGCGCGGACTGCGACAAATCGCCCAGGAAGTGTGGAAGAAGTACGGGGAGTCATCCAACACCCAGGTCGTAGACGGCTGGCGGCTCCCACCGGTGGACATACTCGACCGGTCCACTGAGATACAGTTCGGCGAGGCGGACAACGTGCAGCGTGCCCGCCAGATCGAGGAAGCCCTGGCCAGCTATGGCGTCGATGGACGGGTCGTCCAGATCAACACCGGCCCCACCGTCACCCAGTTCGGCGTGGAGCCGGGCTGGGACCGGAGGACCAGGGAGATACGCGAAAAGGACAGGGAAGGCAACGTCCGCACGCGCACCCAGGAGGTCTCCAAGACCAGAGTGAAAGTTGAGCGCATAACCTCGCTCGCCAATGACCTCGCCCTCAGCCTGGCCGCCCCCAGTGTCCGTATCGAGGCCCCGGTACCGGGCAAGTCCGTGGTGGGCATCGAGGTGCCCAACGTGACCAGTAGCGCGGTGAGCCTTCGCGACGTTATCGAGTCCGCTCCCTTCCAGAAGACGGTGACACGTTCCAGGCTTGCCCTGGCCCTGGGCAAGGGGGCCGGGGGAGAAGCAGAGACCGGCGACCTGGGCAGGATGCCTCACCTGCTGATCGCGGGCGCTACCGGTAGCGGCAAGACGGTCTGCCTGAACTCGGCCATCTGCTGCCTGCTCATGCAGAATACCCCCTTCGACCTCCGCCTTATCATGATCGACCCCAAGAGGGTGGAGCTGACGCCGTTCAACAGCATTCCCCACCTGGCAGTGCCGGTGGTGGTGGACACGAACAGGGCGCTGGATGTGCTTCGCTGGCTGAACGCCGAGATGGACCGGCGCTATCAGCAGCTCGCCCGGGTCACTGCCCGGAACATAGATGCCTACAATAAGAACCGGCAGGGCAAGGACAGAATGCCCTACCTGGTGCTGGTAATAGACGAGCTCGCCGACCTGATGATGGCCGGGTATGACGAGGTGGAGCATATCCTGTGCCGACTCGCCCAGCTCGCCCGCGCGGTGGGGATACACCTCATTGTGGCCACCCAGAGGCCCTCCGTGGACGTGGTAACCGGCCTGATCAAGGCGAACTTCCCCACCCGCATCAGCTTTGCGGTAACCTCCCAGGTGGACTCGAGGACGATCCTGGACGGTGCCGGGGCAGAGAAGCTGCTGGGCAGGGGAGACATGCTCTACATGCCCACCGAGGCCTCCAAGCCCAAGCGCCTCCAGGGCTGTTTCGTATCCGACGCCGAGACCGAGAGGCTGGTCTACTTCTGGGGCAGCCAGCAGCACGACCAGATGGCGCCGCTCAGGATTGAGGAGGCCCTCAGCTCGCGCGCGGTGGCGCGGGTCCGCGAGGGGCCGAAGGACCCCCTCCTGGCCGCCGCCCGGCAGCTGGCCAGCGAGCATGACAACGTCTCCACCTCTTTCCTGCAGCGACGACTCCAGATCGGCTATCCCCGTGCCGCCCGGCTAAAGGAGCAGCTTGACGAGGTGATGGCCACCGGCGACGAGGGAGCCGGCGAACTCAACGAGGAAACCGAGACGGCCGGGGAGGTGACCAATGATGAGCCGTACGGGTACGGTAGTCGTTCCGGCAATCGGGGAAGGATACCACCTCAGGAGAGGTAAGGACCGCATGGTCTATGCCGGCATGCCCTCGGCAGAAGTCTACTCCGTCGTCCAGATCAAGTCATCCGGCTACCAGGGGTACTCCTGGAACCTGTACTTCCCCAGACGCAAACGGGACATCACCATAGACGGCGTCAACCTTTACGTGGAGAACGTCACCCAGGACGAGATCAGCTTCCGGGTAGGGTAGAGGAAATCATGCCGGTCCCTTCCGTGGAGCAGCACTGGCGGCGCCACCAGCCGACCGGTGCGCGCCGTAGCTACCTCTCCTCTTTCCGGCCCCGCCTCAGCCGCTTGAGGATGACCCGCCGGTACATCTCCACCAGCCCCTTGCCATGCTTGGGTATGCGCTCCCGCTTCTTCCTGAGCTTCTTTTCGCGCCGCTCCTGCCTCGGCTCAGCACCCTGCGGCGTCTCCCCGTTCATATCAACCACCCAGCACAGGGCCTTCTCGGCCATCAGCCCGCCCAGCTCGCTGGCCGGGGACGGGACGGAGGTTGCAGCCGGGAGCCGCCCCCAGGCACTCCTCCCCGGCCCAGCGGCAAGCCACGGCCACCCGCCGGTAGACGCCGGCAGTCTCGGCGGCAGTCTTGTCCCAAGAGAACATCCGGGAGCGCTCCAGTCCCTTCCTGATCATCTCGTCCCTGAGCACGCCGTCCGTCAGCACCCGCCTCATCGCCTCCACCCAGGCGGCGGTATCATGGGGATCAACCATCATGCCCGCGTCTCCCACGACCTCGGGCAGAGAGGACGTATTGGTAGTCACCACCGGACACCCGCTACACATGGCCTCCAGAGGCGGCAGCCCGAAGCCTTCGTAGAGGGAAGGGTACGCCAGCAACGCCGCCGACCGGTAGTACTCAGCCAGCTCAGACTCCTCCACATAGTCCACGAAGACGACATCGGCGGCTATCCCCAGGCTTACCAGCCTCAGCATGACATCGCGCCGGAAGTCCGTAGACCTGCCGCTCGGTCCGACCTTGACCAGCTTCAGGTCAGGGAACTCTCTCTTTAGCTCGGCGAACGCCTCGAACAACCGCCCCAGGTTCTTCCTCGGTCTCTCCGAGCCGACGTAGAGTATGTAGACGCCGTTACGCGACTCCCCAGCACGCGGCTGGAAGACGCCGCAGTCCATCCCGTTGTAGACCAGGCTCGTCCTCTCCTCGGGTACCCCCAGGTGCTCGACTACGTCCTTCCTGGTGTTCCGTGACGTGGCAATGACATGACTGGCACGCCTGATACCGAGCACATCCAGTTTGAGCATCAGTCGCTCAAGCGGCGTCTCACTGTCAAAGCCGAAATGGAACCTGGCGATATCATGCACGGTGACGATGAACGGCCGCCGGCGCAGGAGAGCATACCGGGCAAGGTGCTGGTTAGGCAGATGGACGATGTCCTTCTCTCTCTGGATGACATGCATGAGACGCAGGCTCTGCCGCAGCGAGAGGTAGCGGCGGGTGGGTATCTGCTTGACCGGCAGTCTCCGGGCAAGCTCCTGGCTGTATTTGTCCATCCCCGATTGCTCAAGGGTTACCAGCAGAGTCGGCATTTCACCAGCATAGTCGGACACACCGGGGTTGTCAACGCACCAGGGAGCGCTCGTCCTGGCTGCGCCGCAGCTCGATGATGCGGTCACGCAGCAGGGCAGCTTTCTCAAACTCCAGGCTTCGGGCGGCCGCCTTCATCTGCGACTCCAGGTCTCTGATAAGGCGAGCAACCTCCTCCTTGCTTGCTGGAGCAACTACGTAAGGAGCGCGGGTCTCGGCAACGGCCTCCACCCGCTCCCTGATGTCCCTGACCGCCTTGCGTATGCTCTGGGGCGTGATCTCGTGCTCGCGGTTGTACGCCTCCTGGATGCGCCTGCGCCGCTGCGTCTCCTCTATCGCACCCTTCATGGAGCGAGTAACGGTGTCTGCGTACATGATAACGTGCCCGTCTACGTGTCTGGCAGCGCGCCCCATCGTCTGGATCAAGGCGCCTCCCGACCGCAGGTAGCCTTCCTTGTCGGCGTCGAGGATAGCCACCAGGCTGACCTCGGGCAGATCAAGCCCTTCGCGGAGCAGATTGATGCCCACCACCACGTCGTACACGCCCAGCCGGAGGTCGCGCAGTATCTCCACCCGTTCCATGGTCTCGATCTCGGAATGCAGGTAGTGCGTCTTCACACCCAGCTCAATCAGGTAGTCGGAGAGCTCCTCGGCCATCCTCTTGGTCAGGGTGGTCACCAGGCAACGCTCGCCCCGGTCCACCCGCTGCCTGATCTGCTCCAAAAGATCGTCAATCTGCCCCTTCGTGGGTCTGACCTCTACCGTGGGCTCCAGAAGGCCGGTGGGGCGTACAAGCTGCTCCACAACCTGCTCGCTGTGCTCGTATTCGTAGGAGCCGGGGGTCGCGGATACGTAGACCACCTGATTGACACGCTCCTCGAACTCGGCGAAGTTCAGAGGCCGGTTGTCCAGAGCGGAAGGCAGGCGGAATCCGTACTCCACCAGCGTCTCCTTGCGGGAGCGGTCGCCGTGGTACATCCCCCGTATCTGCGGCAGGCTCATGTGCGATTCATCGATGAACAATAGGTAGTCGTCGGGGAAGTAGTCCAGCAACGTCCAGGGCGCGCTGCCAGCGGGACGCTGGGAGAGGTGGCGGGAGTAGTTCTCCACCCCCGCACAGAACCCGGCCTCGCGCAGCATCTCCAGGTCATAGTTGGTGCGGGCCTCAAGGCGAGCCGCCTCCAGCACCTTGCCCTGCTGTCTCAGCTCCCTCAGCCGCTCCTCCAGCTCCTCCTCGATCGTCTGCGCCGCCAGCCGGAGCTTCTCCTGCGAGGTGACGAAGTGCTTGGCGGGATATATGTCAACCGACGCCTGCTCAGCGAGCACCTCGCCGGTGAGCGGGTCTACCTGCACGATACGCTCCACCTGGTCCCCGAAGAACTCCACCCGCACGGCGGTCTCCTCGTAGGCGGGCTGTATCTCCAGCGTATCTCCACGGATGCGGAACTTGCCCCGGGTGAAGTCATAGTCGTTGCGCTCGTACTGCATGTCCACCAGCCGGTGGAGGAGCCGCTGGCGACTGTAGGTCTCGCCCCGGCTGAAGCTGAGGACGAAGCTCTGGTACTCCTCCGGCTCCCCCAGGCCGTAGATGCAGGACACCGAGGCGACGATCACGACGTCACGGCGCGTGAAGAGGGCCCGTGTGGCGGCGTGGCGCAGCTTGTCGATCTCCTCGTTGATATCCGCCTCCTTCTCGATGTAGAGGTCGGTGCGGGGAACGTAGGCCTCGGGCTGATAGTAGTCATAGTAGCTGACGAAGTACTCCACCGCGCTGCCGGGCAGGAACTCGCGCAGCTCCGAGTACAACTGGGCCGCCAGGGTCTTGTTGTGGCAGATGACCAGGGTGGGCCGCTGCACCCGCGCAATGACGTTGGCCATGGTGAAGGTCTTGCCGCTGCCGGTAACACCCAGCAGGGTCTGCTTCCGATAGCCCCTGCTCAGACCGTCAACCAGCTTATCCACGGCCTGGGGCTGGTCTCCGGTCATCCCAAACTCGGATACGACCTGGAACTCAGGCATGGTACCCCCGCCAGCAGGTCCTCATACCGAACAGTATATCCCTTGTCGGAGGGGGCGGCAATCAATCCGGTAGGAGCGAAGGGCTACTGCATCGCCTGGGCCAGGTACTGCTCCATGGTCTCGCCCGGGATAGCCCCGACCGCCACGGCACGGATTACGCCTTCACGGTCAATGAAGAAGCTGCTGGGGATACCGCGCACGCGATAAGCCGTGCCCACCTGCCCGCTAGTGTCAAGCAGAAAGGTCCAGGTGTAGCCGCCCTGCTGGACAAAGGAGCGCACCATTCCCGCGCTCTCCCTCAGGTCAACCCCCAGGACGACCACTCCGCGGTTGCGGTACTCCTGGTGCACTTCTTCAATGTCCGCCATCTCCATGCGGCACGGGCCGCACCAGGTGGCCCAGAAGTTGAGGAAGACCACCTTTCCACGGAAGTCGCTGAGGCGGACGGTGTTGCCGTCCAGGTCCTTCAGGGTGAAGTCCGGGGCGAGGCTGTCCATCACCGGGGCGGAGTTCCCCGGTGAAGCGGGGGCCGGCTCCTGCCCGCAGCCGGACAAGACCAGCACCGCGGTCAGTAGAACATAGAAGACACACCACAGAGCACTGTTCAGTTTGGCTCTCATCGAGACTCCGCCCTCCACAAACGTATACCATCCAGGAGTATATCCTTGGCGTCCCAATGAAACACGGTCCCGTGGTCATCTTTCACACAGTGAGTGGTAACGACGTGCTTGCCATCCGGCAGGCTATGCTTTACTATGAAGGAGGTGGCATCGGGCCAGTTATGTGACCGTATCCCACTGTGGAAGGTGCTAGTCAATCTGCCATCTTTGATCTTTGCCCAGATTTCGCATTCCTCAAACAGGTCATTGAGCACTTGACTGGATACTGCGGCAGTGGGTACCCTGGGCATATTGACACTCCTACCGAGGAGGTGGTGTCGTGAGTACAGAGATTGTCAACCTGCTGACCGCATATCTGATGGGATGGAAGAACATATGTGACTGTGCTGAATGGATATCTGGGATTGATTGGGATGATCCTGACCTCGACACGAATACAAGGGGGTTGATGGCGCGCATGGAGCTCCTGTCTACGGAGGTCCTGGAAGGGTTGCGGCCTGAAGCCGAGTTCCGAAAGCAAGCTGCCGAACTCGTTGCACGTGAGACTGGCTCCCTGTACAGCCAGCCTGAGCTTGGAGAAGAACCCACGGTAGCCGACTCCTCCAGTAACACTACCAATTGGCCTGTCATCCCTTCGGGGGCTGAGGTGTCACAATCCTGGAGTATATCACCTCAACTGGTATCTGAGTGAGAGACTGGTCGTCGAAAAGGATCCTGAACCAGTACAGCCCAGGCATCTCGAGCTTCATATTCACCCTGGATACTACGTTGTGACCTCGGCTTCCACCTTCAAGATGAACGCTCAGCATCATGGGTTCGAGCCTGATCCCCGACGGCAGTTCTGGCTCAATCTTGACGGTATGACTCCCACGTGCCTCTCCTGACTTCATGCTCAAGACGAGGAACCAGTTAAGCATAGCTGAAGGCATCTCATCGGGGGCAGTCGGGCCTTGAGCCGTGACGTTCATTCTGTCAACGACACGGATCAATGACAGGACACCGGACTTGTCCTCTATTACCTGTTCGCAAAACGCTGCGATGATCAGATACGGCCCACGCTCGAAAGTCACTTCGCACCTCCTGGTGACTCCTGGCCGATTACGGACGGGCTAACACAATAATAGCATGTGTTTTGGGCACCCACATACCCCAATGGTGTTCTGGCTCCTGCCAGGCACTTCGAAGCGAGGTGATACCTCACCCCCATCACTTCCCCCCCAGATACCGTAGCGCCAGCCTTATCTGATCCTCCAGGCTGAGGCTGTCGGAGTGGGGAAGCGAGGCGACGGCGCGGCTGGCCTCGGTGACCGAGTAGCCCAGGGAGGTCAGGGCTGCCAGTACCTCGGCGTGCTGGGCGGGGACTCCTCCCTCCGGCGCGGCTACCAGTCCGGCCCCCATCCTGTCCTTGAGCTCCAGCACCACCCGCTCGGCCATCTTCCTGCCGATGCCGGGTACCGTGGTGAGCAGCTGGGTGCTGCCGGTGGCGATGGCCATGGCCAGCTGCTCGGCCTTCATCGCCGAGAGCATCGCCAGGGCGAGTCTTGGCCCCAGTCCCGAAACCCCAATGAGGGTCTCGAAGAGACGAAGCTCGTCCACCGAGGCGAAACCGTAAAGGGAAATACCGTCCTCTTTCACATGGAGGTGAGTGTACAGGCGCACCTCTTCACCCACTGCTCCCAGCGTGCTCAGCAGGGAGGACGGCGCGTGGACCCGGAACCCGATTCCGCCCACGTTGACCACCGCCGCGTCGTTCTCCAGCGACTCCACCACCCCCCGCAGGCTGGCAATCACCCTCTCACCCTCATTTCTGCTCCGCCAGGACGTTACCCAGGTGCACCTCACTGAGATGGCAAAGGGCAGTCGCCAGAGCATCGGCGGCATCAGCTGGCTCGGGTACCTCGCTGAGACCGAGCTGGAGACTCACCATCTTCTGCACCTGCCCCTTGGAGCTCCCCCCGAAGTTGGCCACCCGCTGCTTGATCTGGGCAGGCGTATACTCATAGACTGGAATGCCGCTCCTGGCAGCGGCCAGAATGGCCACTCCCTGGGCCTTGCCAATGGCCAGCGCCGAGCTCACGTTCCGGGCAACGAAGGGTTGCTCCACTGCCACGGCATCTGGATGATAGCGAGAGACAAGCTCACATAGCTGGCCATACAGACTGCTCAGCCGCTCCGCTACCGGCAGGCGCGGTGCACTGCGCAGTGCACCGCAATCGACCATACCCACGCCATTGGGGCTGCTGTCAACCACCCCGTAGCCGACAACCACCGTGCCCGGGTCGATACCCAGAACCCTCATCGGCGCGCCCAGTCCGCTATCTCCGGGGAGCCCACGAATGCCTGCCTGCCTGCCGCCCTGGATATTCCCCGAAGAAGTGAGCCCGACGAACCAGGCCGAAGCGGAGATACCCGCAGATATGAGAGAACACGCCGCCGGGCAACGCTAGCCCTGCTCCCGGTACTTGGTCATTATCTCGTCTGAGAAATCCACATTGCTGGTCACGTAGCGCACCTCGTCGAGCTCGTCCAACCTATCCATAAGCCGCAACGTCTGAATGGCCTCTTTGTCTTCCAGCTCGACAGTGGTCTTCGGCACCATGGCAACCTCGGCCGAGGCCACGGGGACGTCCACCTGCTCCAGGGATTCCCGTACTGCCTCCAGCTCCTCAGGCCTGGTGTAAACCTCCACGAAGCCGGCCTCCACGGTGACGTCTTCCGCCCCAACATCGATGGCCTTCAATGCCAGCTCCTCGGTATCCAGGCCATCGGTCCTGACGCCGATCACGCCCCTGGACTCGAAGAGCCAGGCCACGCAGCCCGGCTCTCCCAGGTTCCCCCCTCCCCTTGAGAACACGTTACGCACGCCCTGGAGCGTGCGGTTACGGTTGTCACTGAGGGCCTGCACCAGGATAGCGCCACCCCCCGGCCCGTATCCTTCGAAGACCATCTCGGAAAGCTCGGCCCCTTCGGTATCACCGCTGGCCCGCTTTATCGCCCGCTCGATGTTCTCCATGGGCATACTGCTATCGCGGGCACGCTGGATGGCCAGGCGGAGGGTGAAGTTGGCTTCCGGGTTCGGGCCCCCTTTGCGCACGGCAACAATGATCTCACGAGTGAGCTTGGTGAAGAGCTGACCCCGCCTGGCATCAGTAACCGCCTTCTGGTGCTTGATTGAGTGCCACTTCGAGTGTCCCGACATCCCTGGCCCTCCTTACGCAGACGAAGACAACAAGTCCTTCCCGGAGCCGTCCTACCCTGGTAGTCACTTCGCCTTGGGGGCTACCGACCGTGGGGATCCCAGCACTTCAGAGAACGGAGTCTATCTTGGCAGCGAGCACCCGCTCCGGCACCGCGCCTATCACCGCCTCCACCACGTCGCCACCTTTGAATACCATCAGCGTGGGTATGGACATGATGCGGTACTTCGCCGCAGTCAGAGGGTTCTCATCGACATTCATGCGCATGCACTTGAGCTTGCCGTCATATACTTCGGACAGCTTCTCGACCACCGGCTCAACCATCCGGCACGGTCCGCACCACGGCGCCCACATATCCAGTAGCACCGGCAAGTCGGACTGTATTACCTCTTTCTCAAACTCCTGGTCACTGACTTCACCAACCATAGAAGACTCCTCCCCCCATTGCTGTGTTACACGCTCTATGGTAGTCCGTGTGGGTATTCATGTCAAGGACAGCCGCTGGCGGTCTGCTCCACCTGACATCGCTACTGCGCCGGACGGCCACCCGCACACACGCATTGACAACTCCGCCCAAAGAGACTAAAATTTCTGCGGTGTGTCATTTCTGGAGAGGTAGTGGCCGGGGTTCCCGCGGCCTGTTTGACTCGGCTGTATCTGTCAGGTATACTTCATTCGGAAGCTAACCGACGAGAGGATATGCCACAGCTGAGTGCTTCTGTGCGGAAGACTCAGCTTTGTTGTGCCAGTCCAGAACTGCGTATGAAGATCGCAATCAGTGGCAAGGGAGGAGTGGGGAAAACCCTGTTGGCCTCCCTGCTTTGCCGGGCATTTGCCGCGGCTGGCTACTCCGTACTGGCAATAGACGCTGATCCTGACGCCAACCTAGCCGCCAGCCTCGGCTTTTCCAACCCCGATGATATCACCCCCATCTCTGAGCTGGATGATCTCATCGAGGAGCGCACCGGGGCCAGGCCCGGCCAGTCAGGTTCCTTCTTCAAGCTCAACCCCAGGGTGGATGATATCCCCGGTACCTATGCCGTAGAGCACGATGGCATCAGGCTGATGGTCATGGGGCGAATCAAGCGCGGAGGCACCGGCTGCTACTGCGCGGAAGGAGTACTGCTGCAGGCCCTGCTGGGCCACCTGCTCCTGCAAAGAGACGAGGTGGTGATACTGGACATGGAAGCCGGTATCGAACACCTTGCCCGCGGGACATCACGAGCGGTTGACCGGCTTATCGTGGTGGTCGAGCCGGGCAGACGCAGCATCGAGACCGCGCACAGGATCGCCCAGCTTGCCACGGACATCGGCGTGAAGACTATTGCCGCGGTGGGCAACAAGATACATAGCCAGTCAGAGAAGGACTTCATCACCAGCAGTCTGCCGGACATGGAGTTCCTCGGTTTCATTCCCTACGACCAGGCACTGGTCGAAGCCGATCTCGCCAGCCGGCCCATCCATGAGTCCAGTTCGGAGATCCTTGCCCGGGTAGATGAGATATTCCGGGCGATTACATCTGCTGCCAACGTGCCGAGCACGACCGAATAGTCAAACCGGTTCCGCGCTGAAGCGCTGGCTTCATGTTGAAGCACTGGCTTCGTACTGGGGCACCAGCCTCAGACTGAGGCCCGTTTAGAATACTCAAAACACGAAGGAGGTTTCCTGTGGCCTACGACGCGGTAAACATGAAGGATTGGCAGATTGCCGAAGCATCGGAAGAGAACATGCCCACCCCAGACGAGTGGCGCGACAAGCTCGGCCTGGAGAAGGAAGAGCTGCTCGCCTACGGGCGGATCGCCAAGCTCGATTTCCTGAAGATCATCGACCGCCTCAAGGACAAACCGGACGGCAAGTACATCGAGGTAACCGCCATAACCCCCACCCCGCTCGGAGAGGGTAAGAGTACCACCTCGGTCGGCCTCATGGAAGGCCTGGGCAAGCGAGGGGTGAATGTCGGCGGGTGCCTGCGCCAGCCCTCCGGCGGTCCCACCATGAACGTCAAAGGTACCGCCGCAGGCGGTGGTAACGCCCTGCTCATCCCCATGACCGAGTTCTCCATGGGCCTTACCGGGGACATCAATGACATCATGAACGCCCACAACCTGGCAATGGTGGCCCTCACCGCCAGGATGCAGCACGAGAGGAACTACTCGGACGCCCAGCTTGAGCGGCTGACGAGAATTCCCCGCCTGAACGTAGACCCCACCAGGGTGGAGATGGGCTGGATAATGGACTTCTGCGCTCAGAGCCTGCGCAATATCGTCATTGGCCTGGGTGGCCGGATGGACGGCTTCACCATGCAGTCCAAGTTCGGTATCGCCGTCGGCTCGGAGCTCATGGCCATCCTGTCCATAGTACGGGACCTGGCGGACCTCCGCGAGAGGCTGGACAACATCACCCTCGCCTTTGACCGGCGCGGGAGACCCATTTACACCAGGGACCTGGAAGTTGGTGGCGCCATGACCGCCTGGATGCGCAACACCATCAACCCCACCCTCTGCTCCACGGTGGAGTACCAGCCGCTGATGGTCCACGCCGGCCCGTTCGCCAACATCGCCGTCGGCCAGTCATCCATCATCGGTGACCGTGTTGGCCTGAAGCTTTTCGATTACCACGTGACCGAGAGCGGCTTCGCCGCAGACATCGGTTTTGAGAAGTTCTGGAACGTCAAGTGCCGCTACAGCGGCCTCAAGCCCCACGTATCGGTGCTCACCACCACCATCCGCGCCCTCAAGATGCACGGCGGCGGTCCCAGGGTGGTTGCCGGCCTGGCCCTGCCGGAAGAGTACACCAAAGAGAACGTGGAACTGGTGGAAAAGGGCCTGCCAAACATGCTGCACCACATCAACACCATCCGGACTTCCGGCATAAACCCTGTGGTCTGCATCAACTCCTTTTACACGGACACCAAGGACGAGATCGCGGTGATCAGGAAGGCAGCCGAGGCCGCCGGTGCTCGCTGCGCCGTCTCCAGCCACTGGGCCGACGGCGGCGATGGTGCCCTGGAGCTGGCGGACGCAGTCATGGACGCCTGCAAGGAGGAGAACCAGTTCGACTTCCTGTATCCGGTGGAGACGAAGCTGCGTGACCGCGTGGACAAGATCGCCAGGGTGGTCTACGGCGCGGACGGCGTATCCTGGACGCCAGACGCAGAAGAGAAAGCCAAGAGGTTTGAGAGCGACGACCATTACAATGACTACGCCACCATGATGGTCAAGACCCACCTCAGCCTGAGTCATGACCCCACCCTCAAGGGCGTGCCCAAGGGCTGGACTCTGCCCATCCGCGACGTTCTCATCTACTCCGGCGCGAAGTTCCTTTGTCCCTGCGCAGGGACCATAAGCCTGATGCCGGGAACCTCTTCTGACCCGGCCTTCAGGAAGGTCGATGTGGACGTCAACACGGGGAAAGTCATGGGCTTGTTCTAGATAGGGCGAGCAGGCGGAACAGGAGCATCGCATTGAGCTTCAATATCGCCGTGGCGGGTAAGGGTGGCAGCGGCAAGACATCGCTGGCGAGCCTTGTCACTCGCTACCTGAAAAATAACGGTATGGTGCCCATCCTTGCGGTTGACGCTGACCCCAACGCCAACCTGGGCGAAAGCCTCGGGCTGGAGGTCAGGCAGACTGTCGGATTGCTGCTTGACGAGTTCCAGAAGAGCAAGATAAACATCCCTCCGGGAATGACCAAGGAGTCCTACCTGGATTTCAAGCTTAACGAGGTGCTGGTAGAGAGCCCCGGCCTTGATCTCCTGACCATGGGGCGGGGTGAGGGTCCCGAGTGCTACTGCTACCCTAACGTCATCCTGAAGAAGTTCGCCGACTCCCTGGCGGACAACTACGCCTATACCGTCATGGACAACGAGGCCGGCATGGAGCACCTGAGTCGCAGGACTACCCAGAACGTGGATGCTCTGCTCCTGGTCTCCAATCACTCCGTCAAGGGCATCCGCACGATCGCCCGCGTAAGAGACCTGGCATCCAGCCTACACCTGACCGTCAGGAAGACACTGGCCGTGATCAGCCAGGCGCCGGATGAGCTTGATCCCCTGGTGCAGGAAGAGCTGCAGCGGCAGGGGCTTGGCGTTGATGCCATCATTCCGGAGGACGAAGAGGTCTACCGCTATGACCTGGAGATGAGGCCGCTACTGGACCTTCCAGACAGCTCGCGCGCGGTACGCGCCGTTGATGGCCTCATGGCCAGGGTGCTCGAACAGGCAAAGGGACCTGCTAAATAGGAGGTGGGCAGAGGACTGTCAATATGGGGAAGAGTGCCGGGAAACGTGCGGATGCGTTAGGACTGGCATTATGCATATCGGAAATTCTATAATGGTACTGGAGGGGTCAATGACAGCAAAGATAATCAGCGGCAACGAAGTTGCCAGGCAGATCCGGGATGAGTTGAAGGAGGAGGTCACACAGCTAAGGGAGAAACACAATCTGGTACCCGGACTGGTCACCGTGCTGGTGGGAGCAGACCCGGCGTCGCAGGTCTACGTCGGGCAGAAGGAAAGGACCTCCAAGAACCTCGGCCTCTACTCGGAGCGGCACGACCTCCCCGAGGATACCAGCCAGGAAGACCTGCTCGCCCTCATCGACCGCCTCAACAAAGATCCCAAGATTCACGGAATCCTCGTCCAGCTTCCCCTTCCCAAGCACATCAACGAGACCGAGGTGCTCTACGCCATTGACCCCAAGAAGGATGTGGATGGTTTCCACCCGGTCAGCCTGGGCAAGCTCATGATCGGCGAACCGGACTACATACCGTGCACTCCCCACGGCATCCAGCAACTCCTGATAAGAAGCGGTGTGCAGGTTGAAGGCGCCGAGGTGGTGGTTGTCGGCAGAAGCAACATCGTGGGCAAACCGATCGCCAATATCCTCATCCAGAAACAGGAAGGCGCCAATGCCACCGTCACGGTATGTCATACCCGCACCCGGGACCTCGCCTTCCATACCAGGAGAGCAGACATCCTGATCGTGGCCGCAGGCCGGGCCAAGGCCGTGACCGCGGACATGGTCAAAGAAGGAGTCGTAGTCATTGACGTGGGCGTGAACCAGATCGGCACGACCGCAGAAGGCAAGAGGATTCTCTGCGGAGACGTGGACTTTGACGCCGTCAAGGAGAAAGCGGCCGCCATTACCCCGGTGCCGGGGGGCGTCGGCCCGATGACAATAACGATGCTGATGATGAACACCATCAGGGCAGCCAAGCTTGCTGCCGGCATGGCCTAGCAAGGAGGTTGAAACACATGGAATACAAGCTGGAGAAGAAGAAGGCCCCGGGCAGGGATGAGGTGGAGGTACTGGGGACCACCTATGAGGAGGGCATTCCCGAAGGCGAAGAGACCGGCCGATGGCGACAGAAGCTGGGCTCCCGCGCGGAGCGGCTCAAGTACCTCCAGTCAGCCGAGCGGTACTGGTACTCAGATGACTGGTACGGCAGCGAGAGAAGGAAGACCCCAGCCTGAAGAGGAGGGATGTAGATGGCTGTCCAGATTCCCAAGACGTCCTATACCGGCAAGATCAAGGAGATTACCCTGGGCCAGGGGGACAATGCGGTCACAGTTGGCGGTGAGACGGCGTATCCCTTCTACCTCTTTGAGGGCGAGATGCCACGCCAACCCAGAATCGCTATGGACCTGATTGACTGTCCTCCCCGGGAATGGGCGGAGGCGGCGCTTGAGCCCTTTGCGGGAGTGACCGATGACCCCGTGGCCTGGGCGAAGAAATGCGTTGACGACTACGGGGCCGAGATGGTCTGCCTTCAGCTTGAGAGCACCGACCCTAACGGGCTCGACCGCGGTGCTGACGAAGCCGCCGAGGTGGTCAAGAAGGTGGCTGACGCCATTGACGTGCCCCTCATAGTATGGGGAACGGCAAATCATGACAAGGACACCCAGGTCCTCAGAAAGGTGTCCGAGGTGTGCCAGGACAAGAAGCTAGTCATCGGCCCGGTGGAGGAAGGGGACCACAAGAGGATCGGTGCGGCCGCCATCGGCTACAAGCACACCATCGTGGCCTCCACGCCGATAGATATCAACCTTGCCAAGCAGCTCAACATCCTCCTGGGTAACCTGGGTGTTCCCAATGATCAGATCATCATTGACCCCACCGTAAGCTGCATCGGCTACGGGATTGAGTACGCCTACTCCGTGATGGAGAGGATGAGAATGGCCGGCCTCACCCAGCAGGACGAAAGGCTGCAGTTCCCCATCGTCTGTAACCTGTCCAGGGAGGTGTGGAAATCCAAGGAAGTCCACCTCCCCGACAACGAGCTGAATATGGGCGACGCCAAGAAGCGCGGCATCCTGCTGGAGGCGATGTCCGCCATGTGCCTGCTTCTGGCCGGCGGAGACATAATCATAATGAGGCACCCGGATTCAATCAAGCTAGTCAAGGAGATGGTGGCTGAGCTCACAGCCGCCTAGAGCACTGGAGAGAAGAGGAGGAGAACGGAGATGGCAGAGGCAAAGGACAAGAGCATAGACCAGGGCACTATCGAAATGATAGAGAAGGCGACCGCAGACGAAGTGAACACTTCCTACGACAGAGCGGACGCAATGAGACCATGCCCGATAGGTGCTGTTGGCAGTTGCTGCAAGAACTGCGGCATGGGACCGTGCCGCGTACCGCTACCCAAAGGCAAAGAGGAGACACCCGAAGAGAAACTTAAGAGGCGGGGAATCTGCGGAGCCACGGCCGAGACCATCGCCGCCCGCAACTTCATCCGCATGGTGGCAGGAGGAGCAGCCGCTCACTCCGACCACGGCCGCGGCGTAGCTGAGCTTTTCCTGTCAGTAGCCAAAGGAGAAGCCCCGGGCTACGAGATCAAGGACGAGCAGAAGCTGCTGGAAATAGCCCTGGATTGGGGCATTGAGATCGGAGACCGGACCAACAACGAGATCGCCGCCGACATCGGCGAGAAGGCACTGGCGGAGTTCGGCAAGCAGGAGGGTGAGCTGATCACCCTGAGAAAGGCACCCCTGAAGCGCCAGGAGCTGTGGCGGAAACAGGGTGTCGCTCCCCGCGGTATCGACCGCGAAATCGTGGAGATCATGCACCGCACCCACATCGGGGTTGACCAGGACTACAAGAACCTGCTCAAACAGGGAGTCCGGGCGGCCATCGGTGACGGCTGGGGCGGCAGTATGATAGCCACCGAGCTCCAGGACATACTATTCGGCACCCCTGCCCCGATACTGGGGAAGGCGAACCTCGGCGTGCTCAAGGAAGACGAGGTCAACCTCATCATCCACGGCCACGAGCCCCTGCTGTCCGAGATGATCGTGGCCGTCGCCAGGGAACCGGAGATGATCGAGCTGGCCAAGTCAAAGGGCGCAAACGGCATCAACCTCGCCGGTATCTGTTGCACTGCCAACGAGATACTCATGCGCCACGGAGTAGGCATAGCCGGTAACTTCCTCCAGCAGGAGCTGGCCATAGTCACCGGAGCAGTAGATGCCATGGTGGTGGACGTCCAGTGCATTTTCCAGTCCATCGCCACGGTAGCCGAGTGCTACCACACCAAGATCATCACCACCTCTCCCAAGGCCAAGATACCCGGGGCGGTACACATTGAGTTTGATGAGCATGACGCCCTGAAGTCAGCCCGGGAGATAGTGAAGGCCGCTATTGAGAACTTCCCCAATCGCAAGGGGAACGTCGCCATTCCGGACAACGCTACCGACCAGGTTGCCGGATTCAGCCACGAGACCATCAACTACCTGCTGGGCGGCATGTTCCGGGCTTCCTACCGGCCGCTGAACGACAACATAATCAACGGGCGGATACGGGGGGTAGCCGGCGTTGTGGGCTGCAACAATGCCCGTGTGAAGCACAACTGGGCCCACGTAACCATGGTGAAGGAGCTCATCAAGAACGACGTGCTCGTGATCACTACCGGCTGCAACGCCATTGCCTGCGCGGAAGCCGGGCTCATGGTACCGGAAGCAGCCACTGAATACGCCGGTGAGGGCCTGCGGTCAGTGTGCGAAGCTGTGGGCATCCCGCCGGTCCTGCACATGGGTTCCTGCGTGGACAACAGCCGCATCCTGATAGCGGCCAGTGCCATGGTCAAGGACGGCGGCCTCGGTGACGACATCAGTGACCTGCCCGTAGCCGGGGCGGCCCCCGAGTGGATGAGCGAAAAGGCGATATCCATCGGGCAGTACTTCGTTGCCTCCGGCGTGTTCACGGTCTTCGGCGTCACGTGGCCCACACTCGGCAGCAAAGAGGTGACCGACTTCCTTTTCAAGGAAATGGAGGAGCTGTACGGCGGCATGTGGGCCTTCGAAGAAGACCCCGTGAAGGCAGCCCACATGATGATTGACCATATCGATAGCAAGCGCAAGGCCCTGGGCATTGACAAGGCCAGAGAGCGCGTACTCTACGACATGGAGATGAGGCGCGAGCTGACCTAGACTACCATGTTCATGAACACAAACAAGGGAGGAACAAGATGTCCAAGATAATTGCCTCGGCAGCTATCAGAGGCGCCCACAAGATCGTTGACCAGGCCGACAAGAAGTGGCAGGAAGCGATGGACAAGTGGGGCGCCAACGAACCGGTCGGCTTCCCGAATACTGCCTACTACCTGCCTATCATCTATGGTATCCTCGGCGAGAAGGTGGAGAAGCTGGAAGACATGCAGGGCATCCTGACACGGTGTCGTACCATGCTGCCGCCGCCGGTAAAAGAGATGCACCCCCTGCCCTATCTGGCACCTGCCCTGGACGCGGGAATGGCCACCCTGTTCGCCGAAGAGCTGATGGAGGCAATCCGCTACGTCGAAGACCCTGATTTCTACACCAAGACCGAAGATGTCACTGATGATAACATCTGGCTCGGTGCCGCTGACGACGTCATCCTGAGAAAGCGTGGCATCGAGTTTGTTGACGGCACCGCCCCGGGATTCGCAGCGGTGCTCGGCGCAGCCCCCACGCCGGAGATAGCCAAGAACATCGCCCAGGAGCTCCAGCAGAAGAACCTGTACGTCTTCATGTGCGGCGAATACAACGACAAAAGGTTCTCCGAACAGCTGGTGGAGGCCGGCGTGCAGATCGGCTGGCCCACCAGGCTGGTCTCCTTCGGGCCGGATGTCAGTGCCGCCGTGTTCGCCATGGGCTTTGCCACCAGGGCAGCCATGTCCTTCGGCGGTATCGAGCCGGGTGATTTCCGCCGGATCCTGATCTACAACAAGGACCGGATATTCGCCTTCGCGCTTCCCATGGGCTTCGTCACCGACGAATGGTATGCCAACGCCGCCGGAGCCATAAACTGGGGCTTCCCGGTGATAGCGGACACGCCCATACCAGAGGTACTCCCCTCCGGCATCTGCACCTACGAACACGTGGTGTCCAACATACCCCACGACGAACTCGTATCCAAGGCAGTCGAGGTAAGGGGCCTCAAGGTTACCGTTAGCGAGGTACCCATCCCGGTGGCCTACGGCCCTGCCTTTGAGGGCGAGCGGGTCCGCGGCGAGGATATCTACCTCGAGTGTGGCGGCGGCCGGACTGCCATGGTGGAGTGGGTGACCTCCAAGCGAATGGACGAGGTTGACGACGGCGAGATCGAGGTCATCGGCCCGGACATCACCGATGTCGAGCCTGGCTCCCGGCTGCCCCTGGCCATCGCGGTGGAGGTCGCCGGCAGGGAGTTCGAGGCTGACTACGAGCCCATCCTGGAGCGCCAGGTTCATCACCTCATCAACTACGCCCAGGGTGTGATGCACATCGGCCAGCGGGACATCGCCTGGCTCAGGGTGGGCAAGGGTGCCGTGGAGAAGGGCTTCAAGCTGGAGCACATCGGTACCCTCCTCCATGCCAAGCTGCACCAGGACTTCGGCCGGATCTTTGACAAGCTCCAGGTGAAGCTGTTCACCGAGGAGGACAAGGTACAGGAGATCGTGGAGCAGGCCCGCTCGGTCTACGCCGAACGCGATGCCAGAATCGAGGGCATGACCGACGAGACCACCGATATCTACTATTCCTGCACCCTGTGCCAGTCCTTCGCTCCCAGCCATGTGTGCGTCATCAGCCCCGAGCGGACCGGGCTCTGCGGCTCATATAACTGGATGGACTGCAAGGCGGCCTACGAGATTAACCCCACCGGCCCGAACCAGCCGGTAGAGAAGGGGGAGACCATCGACGCCAAGCTGGGGCAATGGAAGGGCGTAAACGACTTCGTCTTCCAGGCCTCCCGCGGCAAGATCGACCACTACAACTTTTATAGCATCGTCTACGACCCCATGACCACCTGCGGTTGCTGCGAGTGCATCGCGGCCATCCTGCCCATGTGCAACGGGGTTATGACCGTCAACCGCGAGTTCACCGACATGACACCCTGCGGCATGAAGTTCACCACTCTGGCCGGTACCATCGGTGGCGGCATCAGCACGCCGGGGTTTGTGGGCCACGGCAAGTACAACATCTGTCAGAGGAAGTTCCTCATCGGTGATGGCGGCCTGCTGAGAATGGTGTGGATGCCCAAGATGCTCAAAGAGGAGATCGCCGAGCGCCTCAAGGCCAGGGCCGAAGAGATGGGCGTACCCGATCTTCTTGACATGATTGCCGACGAGACGGTTGGCACCACCGAGGAGGAGATTCTGCCCTTCCTAGAGGAGAAGGGACATCCCGCCCTGACCATGGACCCGATAATCGGCTGAGAAAGGAGTCAGGACTATGGCACTTACCGGCATACAGATATTCAAGCTCCTGCCCAAGACAAACTGCGGAGACTGCGGAGTGCCCACCTGTCTCGCCTTCGCCATGAACCTTGCCGCAGGTAAAGCGGAGCTGTCTGACTGCCCGCACGTCTCCGAAGAAGCAAAGGAGCAGCTTGCCGAAGCATCGGCGCCGCCCATCAGAGCGGTTACCATCGGCACCGGCCCGGGCGCGGTCAAGATCGGCGGGGAGACGGTCATGTTCCGCCACGAGAAGCGCTTCGAAAACCCACCTGCCGTGGGCGTTCTGGTCAGCGACGCCATGTCTGACGCCGACGTCGACGGCAGAATACAGCGCTTCAAGGACATGCAGTTCGAGCGGGTTGGACTCACCCTGCGCCCGGAGGTTATCGCCGTCAAGAACGAGACCGGTGACGCTGCCAAGTTCGGGGCGCTGGTCAAGAAGGTCCTGGCAGATAGCGGTGCCCGCCTGGTACTGATGAGCACTGACCCGGCGATGCTCGCCGCCGGCCTGAAGGAATGCGCTGACGAGAAGCCGCTGATATACGGCGCTACCAAGGATAACCTTGATGCCGTGGCGGAGCTGGCCAAGGAGAATTCCTGCCCCATCGGTGTCAAAGGTGAAGGACTGGAGGAGCTCTCCGAGCTCACCCAGAAGCTGACGGCAGCCGGGTTGAACGACATCGTCATTGACTCCGGCGCCCGTACCGTCCGTCAGGCATTCCAGGACCAGATCAACATCCGGGGCGCGGCCCTTGCCGCCAAGTTCCGCCCCCTGGGGTTTCCCACCATCGTCTTCCCGTGTGAGATGACCGACAACCCGATGAAGGAGGCGATGATTGCCTCCATGTTCGTGGCCAAGTACGGGGGCATGATAATCCTCTCCGACCTGCAGGGCGAGAGTCTCTTCCCGCTCCTGGTAGAGCGCATGAACATCTTCACTGACCCCCAGAGGCCACTCGCCACCGAGCAAGGTATATACGACATAAACAACCCCAACGAGAACTCCCCGGTCCTGATCACCACCAACTTCAGCCTGACCTACTTCATAGTCTCTGGGGAGATCGAAGGAAGCCGGGTGCCCAGCCACCTTCTGATAATGGACACCGAGGGACTGTCAGTCATGACCGCGTGGGCAGCGGGCAAGTTCGTGGCGGACCTCATCGGACCCTTCGTCAAGAAGAGCGGCATTGAGGACAAGGTGAAACACCGCAAGCTGATAATACCGGGCTACGCTGCCGCTGAGAGCGGCGGGCTGGAAGAAGAGCTGCCTGGGTGGGAGATCATGGTTGGCCCAAGGGAAGCAGCCCACATCCCGGCCTACCTGAAGTCATGGAGCGCTTAGGAGGAGGCGATGATCCTTATCGGAGAGAACCTCAACATAATGTCCAAGACTCTCGGCCCGGCTCTGAAGGAGAGGAACGCGGCTCCCATCCAGGAGATGGCCAGGGCCGAGACGGAGGCCGGGGTAGACTACCTTGACATCAACATCGGCCCTGCCCGCAGGGCAGGCGACGAGATGATGGAATGGGCGGTCAAGACAGTGCAGGAAGTCACCGACCTACCGCTGTCCCTGGATACCACAAATCCTGTGGCTATAGAAGCCGGGCTCAAGGCCCACAAAGGACGGGCCCTGATCAACTCCATATCCCTGGTCAGGATGGAGGAGGAGCTGCCACTCGTAACCGCGCACGGTGCCGACTTCATCGGGCTGCTCTGGGGAAGAGAGGGCATGCCCAGGGACGAGGATGAGCGCAGCATGATTGCCATGGAACTGATGATGGCCGCGAATGCCATGGGCATCAGCAACGACTGCATCTGGTTCGATCCCATCGTCACTCCTGCCAGCAACGTGGACACCAACCAGGTGAAGCCCTGCCTGGAGTTCATGAGCATGCTCCAGGAAATAGCCCCGGGCAGCAAGTCCGCCGTGGGCCTCTCTAACGTCTCCAATGGCACTCCCACGCCCCTGCGCCCATATCTGAACCGCACCTACCTCATGATGCTCATGAAGCACAACGTACACTCGGCAATAGTAGACGCCTTTGACACCGAGCTCATAAAGATCGCTCGCGGAGAAAGACCGGAGCGGGTGGCAATGGTCCACCGCATAATGGACGGTGACATGCCTGACCTGGCCTCGCTCGACCCCGAAGAGGCCAAGTACGCCAAGACGGTGCGGGTGCTCACCGGTGACGTCCTCTACTCCCACTCCTGGCTGGAGATGTAGCCAGCCGGACAACGGGTCAAGCCGTGATTACCGGAGGCCGAAGTCCCAAAAACACTAACGGGTTCGGCCTCCGCAGGTTTCACCGGCGGGCCGCTGCTTCGCGAGACACCTGTTTGAGCACAGAACGAGCCCATGACCAAAGATGAGAACCGCTCATTCTACAACCTTGACGTTGCCCTGGGGATGGTCCGTGACCGCCTGGCCACGGTAGACCTGGAGAAGCAGTGCCGCAACTGTGATGCCATTTGCAGCGCAGAGGATACCGGGACTACCGTGACCCTTACCTATCTGAACCGGCCCTACGTCATCACCTTTCCTGACCTTGCCGTCTCACCTCGCGATGGAAGCGAGGAGCTCTCCCTGAGAGAACGCATTCTGGTGCTGCGCTATCTGGCCCAGGCCAAAGGCACTCCTCCCACCAAGAGCCTCGTCACCTACCGCGATCTCCCCGGGGGCATAGTCTACTTCCCCACCTTCTCCAAGAGAACGACCGACCAGCTTGCCCGGCGGTTCGGCAACGAGCCCGAATCCCTGCTGGAGGCTGCCCGGCCGCTAGGCGGATACGAGATCAACCTGGGGGACGCCGGCGTGGTCATCCGGGGCTTCAGCCGCGTGCCCGTCAATCTGGTACTGTGGCGGGGCGACCAGGAGTTTCCCGCGGAGGCAAGACTGCTCTTCGACGCCAATGTCACCGACTACCTGGAGAGCGAGGACGTAACCGTCCTGTGTGAAACCATTACCTGGAAGCTGGCACGCTACCGCGGGTAGCCGGCAAGTCCTACCGGGTAAATCTCGCCCCGGCAGACAATGGGGGGCAGGTCAAGGAGGCGCGAAATGGCCGCACCAGGAATAGTCGTGGGCAGGGTAGTCAGCCAGAAGGGTAGCTGCGAAGCCGGCATGACTGTCGGGCAGGAGTTTGCCTTTGGGGACATCACCCCCGCGGGGATATGCTCCTTCCTGTACCACGCCGCGTTCCCCTTCGCGGTTGCGCTCCAGTACGGCGCCACTTTCCCGTGGGAAGAGGACCCGGACACGGCCACGGTAGCCTGCCCGGATGCCGCCAACCCCGTGGTCATAGAGCTGAGACGGATGCGGGGATGAGCACCTCCCGAAGAGGCAGCTACACCGCCAACCGGTAGCGCGAGCAGCGCGCCATGGCCGCCAGGGTCGATAGCGCCCTTTCGGGGATGGTGAAGGCCGGTATTCCGTGCCTGGTCATCCGGCTCATTCCCTCGGGGTCGTCCAGGGGATGGCCGGGTATGATGAGTATCGTCTTGCCGGTCTCGTCCCTCAGAGCGGCCAGCGCCGAGGCGAACTCGTCGTCAAACGCTCCGTAGTCGATCATCAGCAGGGAATCCACCTCCCTGAGTATGGCCCGAGAGCACTTGACCAGAAACCCCTGGCGGTCCCCCGCCGGTCCCCAGACTATGTCCACCGGGTTCCTGGGAGGAGCAAACGGAGGAAGCACGGGCTTCATCGTGTCAGCGAGCTCCCGCTGCGTTTTCTCGCTCAGCACAGGAAGCCGCAATCCCAGGGCATCGGCGGTGTCTGCACTTGCCACCGCGCCCCCGCCCGCCTCCACCAGCAGGCCGAGGGTATTCCCCGCCGGTAGCACCGGGGACACAAACCCCACCATCAGATCAATAAGCTCCTCAAGGTTCCCGGCAACCGCCATCCCGCCCTGGCGGAGGGCGGCATCAGCCACGGCTCCATCGCCCGCGATGGAGCCGGTGTGAGACATTGTGGCGCGGGCACCGCCTTCACTCCTTCCCGCCTTCCAGACCACCACCGCCTTCTTGCGGGATACCTCGCCTGCCAGCCGGAGAAGCTCCCGACCACGCTTGATACCCTCGATGTAGAAGCCGATCACCCTGATATCATCCTCGTTTCCGAAATACTCCAGCATGTCCTCGATGGTGAGGTCGCTCTGGTTCCCGATGCTGACGGCTTTGCTGAACCGCAGTCCGCGCTGGTAGCCCATTTCGAGGACGTTCTCGGTAACCCAGCCGCTCTGGCCCACAAAGGCCACCGGCCCGGTGTCCTCCCTGGCAGCGGGAACGGGGGCGACCGTATTGATGCCTGCCAGGGGGCTGTAGATACCCATACAGTTAGGCCCGATCACCCGGGTGGGCCCCCGCCGGATTTGCTCCAGCATCTGCGCCTGCAGCTTTGCTCCCTCGGTACCAAGCTCGGCGAAACCGGCAGTGTGCACCACCGCGAACTGGACGCCCTTTCGCACGCAATCACCGATGACCTCCGGCACGAACCGCGCGGGCACCACCACTATCGCCAGGTCCACTTCCCCTGGTATGTCAATCACCCTCGGGTAGCTCTTCATCCCCAGGATCTCCGGTTCGCCGGGGTTGACGGGATAGAGGCTGCCCTTGAAGGCTCCACCGGACAGGTTCTTCACATACCTGTTGCCGGTCTTACGGGCATCATTGGAGGCACCTACCACCGCCACCGAGGACGGGTTGAACAACCGCTCTAGCTGCACCATTCTGCTTCTCCTCAGGCCTTTGCCCCGGTACTTGTCCGACACAGATTATAACCCATCCGCCCCGCCTGCCGGTAGCACCGCCGAGCAGCACCGCATACATCCGCGCTGTTGACGTACCGCGAGCGAATCGGTTAGCATGAACTCAGCAGATGACAGAAGATGTAACGCTGGCAGTGGCATTCGTGGCCGGGCTGGCGTCTTTCCTGTTGCCGTGCATTCTGCCACTGGTGCCGGTTTACTTCGCCAGCCTGTACGGCCCCGAGGTGTTTGACGCCGGTGCCCGAAGACGCTTTCCCCTGCTGCTGCACTCCCTCAGCTTCGTGGCCGGTTTC
>Ga0180433_10000903_pt1 | contig 50513 bp, 49 predicted proteins | sample SS_ome_8_FD_132980 | JGI IMG/M metagenome (GOLD analysis project Ga0180433, IMG submission 132980) | Hypersaline lake sediment archaeal communities from the Salton Sea, California, USA - SS_1_D_1 metaG | ecosystem: Environmental > Aquatic > Non-marine Saline and Alkaline > Hypersaline >...
CCTCTGCGCCGAGCGTGAAGTAGCCGATCCCGAACGACGTGATGTTCTGGAAGAAGTGCGTCCCCTGGCTCGGCTCGACCGTGATGCCCTCCATCTGCGTCTCGACGATGCACCTGGCGCCCGAGATGTGCGACCACGTCACCGGGATGCCGAGCCAGTGGTCGGCGCTGCCCCAGCGACCCGGCCCGATGAGCAGATAGGGGCGCCCCTCATCCCTGAGCCGGCGGTTGAGTTTCCCGACCTCGTCGGCGATCTCCACCGTCTTCGCGCGGTCGAACGTGTCCGGCCTGACGAAGACGATGTCGCGGATATCTTTGAGCTGCCCGTGCCCGAGCGTGCTTCCGGAGATGCAGATGGTGTCCTCGGGATGGATCTCGTCGAGCTCGATCTCCTCGGTCGACACATCGAAGACGAGCGGCCGGATCTGAAGAAATGTGAACTCGTGCGGGACGCCCTCCTCTCGCGAGAGATCCACGGCGAATTCGATCTCGACGTGCGTCGAGAATCCGGCCTGCCCGATATCGAGCAGGAAGGCCAGGACCTTCGGAAGCGGGAAGGCGTCACCCGAGAGCACGCCCGCCATCGTCACGAGCTTCACGCCGTCCCGATAGACGCCCTCGTAGACACGGTCGTTCTCGGGCGAGTACGTCGACCCGACCGGCGCGAGCGTCTCGTGCTCCATTGCCGCCTTCAGATCCAGGAGCGCGAGGTTCGAATCCGCCTCGATGAGTGGCTCGTGCACGGGCGCCGGTTTCGTCATGTCGAGTGCGAAGAACTCGCGCTGCGCGTTCTCGAGATACGCCTGTGTCGAGCTGAACTGGAAGAGACGTCTCGGTTGGACGGGGGAGAAGCGGATGCACTTCCCGCCGTCGACGACCATCCTGCCCATCCCGAGCACGGCCGAGGCGACGCCGTCCTCCGGCTTGAGCCCCTTCACTGGGTAGTAGTCGTAGGAGCGCGCGACACCGGCGATGTCCGGATAGAGATAGTCCCCGTGCCGCCGTCCGGTCACCTGCTGGACGACGACGGCCATCCGCTCGTCCTCGAGCCGATTCGGCGTCGATTCGATGTAGCTCTTTGAGTCGGCACAGTAGGTGGAGGCGTAGACAAGCCGGATGGCGCGGCAGAGCTCGCCGAGCCGAACATCAATGTCCGGATCGCTGTTCGGCAGCATGTAGGTCTGATAGATCCCCGCGAACGGCTGGTACGATGAATCCTCGAGAAGACTCGAGGAGCGGACCGCGAGCGGATAGGTGACGCGCTCGAGAAACGTCCGCAACTCGTCGCGTGTCTCCTGGGGGAGTCTCGCCCCGAGGAACGCGTGGCGGATGGTGGTATCATCGGCGTCCGAGAGCGCCAGAAACGACAGGTCGTTATCCTCCATGAACCGCTCGAAGATGTCGGTCGCGACGACCGTCGTCGGCGGGACGCTGATCCGCACTCCCCGGATGCTGTGCTCGACCTCGTACTCGCCGATGAGCGAGTTCATGAACGCGAGACCACGGCCCTTGCCGCCGAGCGATCCGACGCCGATGCGTGTGAACGCGCCCTCCTCATCGAAACTGTCGCTGTAGAACTCCTGCACCAATCCCGCGCGCGCGCGGGTTCTATACTCCTTCACGGCGCGCAGAAGATACGTACGAAGCTCCACAGCCGTCTTGAACTCGCTGACGCTGATCGGTCGGATGGCCTTGGCGAGATCGAACTCCGTCCGCGCCATGAGCCACATCGAGAAGTCGTTCCGTCCGGCGTGGTACATGATCGACTCGTCCGGCACCTCGTTGAGTGCGGACACGAGCTGCTTGAGATTGCCGGCCGTGGCGACGATCTCGCCGTTCGGCATCCGGAAGACGAAGTCTCCGAATCCGAGATACGTCCTGAGGAATTCGCGCACCTCGTGGAGCAGCGTCGGCGAGCTCTTGTTGACGAACGTCGCTCCGACCTCACGTGCGACCTCCTCGTTCTCCGGTTCGTTCGAATGGAGAAGCATCGGGATATCGTCGCGGTCGGAGTGGATCGCGCGGATGAGATCGGCGCCGGCGCCCGCGTCGCATCTGCCGTTGTGCGGGAATCTGGCATCCGTCATCACGCCGAGGATGTGGCCGCGGTGCTTCCGGTAGAGCTGCTCGGCCTCCTCGTACGTAGCGGCCAGGAGCACCTTCGGCCGCGCCCGCATCCTGAGGAGGCGCTGCATCCGGTTGACGCCCTCGCCCATCAGCGTCTGCGTCTGCTGGACGATCTCCGTGTAGAGCATCGGAAGGAAGACCGAGTAGAAGTGCACCGAATCCTCGACGAGGAGGATGACCTTGAGCCCCGAGATCGCCGTGTCCGGCTCGACATTGAGATGGTCCTCGATCCACTTGATGATCGTGAGGAAGAGCCTGGCGTCGCCGAGCCAGACGAAGATGCGGTCGACACCGAAGTGGTCGTCGCGCGCCTCAAGCAGCGCGAGCTCGCGCGTGTCGTAGGCGAGGAGAACGACCGGGAGCCCCGGCGCGATCTCCTTCAGCTGACGGCCGAACTCAAAGACATCCATCTCGCCGACACGCGGCATCGTGATCACCAGGTCCGGCGGCTCCCGCCTGACCACGGCTATCGCCTCCTCGGCGGTCGAGACCCGCGAGAAGGCCGGGGCCGACGAGAGATTGAGCTCCTGGTACTCGGAGAAAAGCATCTCCCCGAGATTGCCGTCCTCCTGAAACGTGAAGGAGTCGTAGAGGCTCGAGACGAGGAGAATATTGTGAACGCGTCTCTGCATGAGCGAGGAGAACGGAACGCGTCTGCGTCCGCTCGTTCCGGCGATCTCGGCGAGAGTCTTGTACTCCATGAAGGCCTTTCCCGGGGCGGCGTCCCGGCGTTCCCGGTGTGGCGGGGTCGTCGCAGAGGTCGCCCCGGGGCAAAGCGCCCCGGGACGCCTCAAGCGGGTCGTGCTAGTTCCGGACCGGCGAGAGCGAGTGCACGACCTTCGTCAGCAGGATGAGCGAGTTCTTCGGCGACGTGAGCGTGTCGTACGCGCGCTTGAACTCGTCGTAGGCCTCGACGGGAACAACCTGCTCCTTGATCGTCACCGTCCGGCTCCAGAAGATCGTTTGGCGCTCCGGACTCCACGTGCACGTGAGCTCGAAGTCCGCGTAGTCGGTCTCGATCAAGACCGGGTCCGGCATGTGCGCGACCGTGAGCGTCCTCGGGACGAGGATCTTCGTCTCGGTCGTCTCTCTCGCCTCGCACTGGTTGTCGAACGGGAGCTCCCGCTCCGCGAGCGACGGTATCACGCCCATCGATGCGAAGCCATACGGGTACTCCGGCACGCGACAGATCATCATGTCGCCCTGAACGACCGCGAAGTCGGGCGCCTCGACCGTCTGTCTGACCGCGACGACCTCCATCAGATCCGTGAGGTCGGAGTGCGAGTGCTGGGCCGAGAGGGCACCCTGCGAGAGCGCACCCGCGGCCTGATCGAAGTACTTCTCCTCCTCGGATGGTGTGGCGTCCTTGAGCGCGCGCCGCGCTCTCCGGTCGAAGTACCCGCGCAGCTCGCAGGTCACCCCGACCTCCGCTGCGCCGTCGTCGCTCAACTGAACCGAGAGGGACTTGAAGGCACGGTTGTCCTCCGGGTCGAACTCCGGGATCCGGACAAGCTCGCCCGTCCCGTCCTCCAGCACCACGAGGGCCATGTTGCCGCGTCCCCAGTGGAGATGCGTGTACGCGGCATCGTCGAGCCTCGGATCGAGGAACCTGTACCCGTCCTCGGCCGGGAGGGCGACGATGAGCTGGTCGAACTGTCTCAGCGTCGGCACGTCCTCGATGAACGTCGAGCGCAGGTTCCGCGTGAGCGCCGGATAGGCATCGATGCCCTGCGACCGGAGCATGCTGACAAAGAGAACGACCTGGTCGCGGGAGTCGCCGTACAGATTTGCGAGCACCGCGCTCGCATCGTTCGGCTCGTATCCGGCGATGCCGAGGCTGAGTCCGATGTACCGGACGTTCGTTGCGACGTCAAGGAAGAGCTCGCGCGTCTTCTCCTCGTCGTCCGCGAGCCCCTCCACGATCCCGGCCGCGTGTTCCGCCACGGGGCCAGTCGTCTCGACGTGCGGGTAGAAGCGGCCCGCGAAGAACGCCGCGGCTTCGCCCCAGGACTCGTACGAACTGTAGAGAAGCTTCGGATAGAGCTCGGTCCTCGCCAGCGTATGCTCCTCGAGCGTGACACCCGGGACGTCGCGCACCTCCCAACGTCCGGTGCGCTCGCGGACGTCGCCCTGGAAGCCGATCCAGCCGGGGACGAGCTCCGTCGTCAGTTTCATATCGTCCGGAGCGTCGATGCGGATCTCCTTGTGGGCGATCGGGTCGGCCCCGGCGAAGTGCTCGATGCCGGATACGTGACCGTCGGGCGTCGGTTCGCGCGTCTCGAGGAGCTGGAGCTCCATCGTCGCGTCGCGCCCGGCGACCGGGAACGAGATGACCTTCTGCAGAACGTTGGCGTAGATCGATGCACCCTCGAGGAACGCCGGCGTAACGTCATTAACGGCGTCCTCTTCGACCTCGACCGTCCGGCCCGTCCGCCGGACCGTCACACCCTTCACGAACTCGATGGTCTCGCTGTCGCTGTTGTAGATGTACGAGTCGTTGCTGTACTCCTCGCGCCCCATGAGCGTGAGGACCTTCGTGAGCTTGTTCCATTTTGCCTGGTAGCTGCCGTCCTCACCGATCTCAACGAGCTTCTGGATCTTGAGGAAGACGGCGGAGGCATCCGGATGTTCCTCGAGGCCCGGAGCGTCCTCGATGAGCTTCTCCACGTCGGTGTCGATCCACTGGTCGCCCCACGCCGCCGTCGCGATGAGGGCCAGTGCGGCGAGTATGATGGTCAGGCGCTTCATCTAGCCCTCCTCTCTCTTCAGAACGACCTCTCCACGCATCGAACGGCTCGCGAGTCGCGACGCCTCCTTCATGGCGCGGTACTCGACCGGCGTGATCTCGAACGCGTCCACGCCGAAGACCTTCGCGTAGGACACGGCCGGCACGCCGTCGTTCTCCTCGGGCGGGATGAACTCATAGGAGATCGACAGACTGATCGGTCCCTCGTGGTAGTCGACGACATCCGGGAGGCTCTCGACCACGTAGCCGGTCGGAATCTCGATCCGTCCGCGCTCCGCCAGCCCGATCGATGTCCCGATGGCGAGTGAATGCTCGCGCGTCGGCAGGTTCGTCAGCCGGCCGACCAGCAGACCGGAGAGGAAGTCGAACGCTCCGGTCGCCGAGGGGACCCGGAAGAGAACGTACGGGTCGGCCTGGAGCGCGTAGTCGTCGATGCTGTAACCGATGGTCGCCGTCCACGGCTCGTAGAGGTCGGACTCGTCGCTCAGCGAGAACTCCGTGAGCTCGGCGCCCGGGTAGATGCCCTGAACCGACTCGGTCCAGATCTGCTTCATCTGTTCCTCGTTCGTCGTGTCGGCGATCTGTCTGAGGACCATCTCGTAGATGCCGCGGCCCGTGACGACGGCGGAGCCATGGATCCCGCCGTCGCTGTCGAGCACGCCGGTCTCCGTGATATCGCCCGAGTTGACCTCGGCGGGTCGGTGCGGGACCTGTCGGATGTCATCACCCTCGGGTGTGAGGTGGAGCACCCAGCGGTCGCCGACGTAGCTCGCGTCGATCTCGCGGTGGTGCTCGATGGTCGGGTCGAAGTACCGGTAGCCGCCCATCTCATCCTCGATGGCGACGATGCCGTGCTCGAAGTACACGGAGGGAACCTCCGTGTCGGTCGCGAAGCTCGGGTTGACGAGAACCACCCAGGCCGGGACTCCGATCTCGCCGAGCATCGTGACCATGAGCACCGCCTTGTCGCGGCAGATGCCGTACTCCTTCTCAAGCGTGTAGGCGGCGAAGTGCGGCTCGAGGAACGCGCCGCGATCCATCGCCAGACCGAGGTATCGCACGTTCTCCATGACCCAGTAGTGGATCTCCGTGATCTTCTCCTCGGTCGTCTCGAGCCCCTTCGTGATCTCGGCGGTGAGCTCCTTGACGGAGTCCTCCGCAACGCACTTCGTGCCGAGAAGATCGTACCCGAACCGCGAGAGCTCGGGCCATGTCTGGATGCTGGAGACGAGCACGCGCGTGGCGACCTGTCGGAACGGCACCATCCCGACCTCCGGCTCGAGCTGCGCGGTGTTGGTCGCGCTCCAGGCGTATGTCGTCCGTCCGTCGCGCTCGCTCTGGACGAAGTTGACGTCGCCGTCCTTGACCTCGTGGACGAGCGGCATGTCGGACGGACCGGTCACCGTCGCCGAGACGTCGAGGAGGGGAGCGGTGTACTGCATGAAGAAGATAGCGCCGAACGCGTCGGCGAGGAGCGGAGCGTTGATCTCCTCGGTGATGCTCTCGATGGCGTCGCCGACCTCGAGTCCCGGGAAGACGACCGTCTTCTCACGGAAGTCGGACTCGAAGATGTTCATCGCTGTGACCTGCGGCGGCGTGCCGTCGGTGATGAGGTCGTCGCCGACCACGATCTCGGTCCCGTCCGCCTTGATGATGCGGATGAGGATGATGTTGTGCTCGGTGTACCGTCGGTGATAGCTGAACGACATGTCGCCGTTGCTGTCCACACCCTCTTCCGTGATGAGCTTCGTCAGCTCGTGGGCATACTGAACGTACGAGCCGTCGTGCTCGTACTCGACCGTCGTGTGGGTGAACACGACGATCTCGTTTGCGTCGGGGTAGTCGTCCGTTCCTCCGGCGTTCGCGATGAGAGCGGTCGCCTCATCGAGAGCCAGCGGTTCCGGCGCCTCAAGTGCTGCGGCCGGGACCCAGAGGAGGAAGACGGCGATGCCGGCGAGAAGCAGTGTCGCGCGGCGCATGGCGGCTCCTTTCCTGTGTGCGTGAGGGAGGTGGTCCCCCGTTTATCTGCGGACATGCTGACCGTGTTACGTATTGGACGCCCTGTCGCGCTCGCTCGGTGCGCGACCTCGTCGGAACCCCCATTATGACGGCTTCCGTGGACGCGGGCAAGGGTGGCTGGCATGCGCGATGCACGCAACAGTAGAAGGAGTGCTTCGTGGCTTTCCCTGTCGAGCTTGTGATACCATCCGGGCACGCTTTCGAGGATCGCCATCCAACCGGACTCAGCCGGTCGGGCCTGCGATGGCCGCTTCCGGCCGTCCTGTTACATCCCACAGCGAGGTGCATGAGCGATGCGAACCACTGCGAGAGCAACGAATAGCAGATACCGTCGCGTGACAGTTATAGTGGCCGCCATCCTGCTTGTCGGGAGCGTCGCCACGAGTGCGGAGCCGCCGACCCCGAGCGCGCCTCCCGAGGGCGTTCCGGCGTTCGACATCCCGCTCGGCAGCTGTCTGGTGGACGAGGTCGTCGCGCTCAAGTCGACGTTCGTCCGCGGTGTCGCGACGTCGGCAGTGGACGTTGCCAGCGAGCACGGCATGGAGAACGCGGAGACGGTCGTCGGCGCCGCTGGTGAACTGTCGGCCGTGGCCAACAGGATCTCCGCGAGCATGGAGGTCATCAGCCAGTACGACCCGACGTTCGGGATCGCCGGCATCGCCCCGATGATGCCGGCGCAGGGAGCCATCCGCGACACGCTCTTCGGGCTCGTGGTCTGGCATGAGTCCGTCACGGGGAAGAGCCGTGATACAGCGACCGAGCTCGAGCGCGTCATTCGCGCGCTCGGCGATCTCGGGAACAGGTCGCTCAGAATGGGGCGCGACATCAACCGCGGCACCGAGCCGGTCGCAGGTGACGGAGGCGTTGACTACGTCCGGGTGGCCGAGAACACAGCCAGTGTGATGAACGCGGTCGCGGAGTTGAATCTCGTCGCCGCCGAGGCCGAGAGCGCCGCGGTCGAGCTCGAACAGATCGTCTGGGCGATACGCGACGGGCGCGGCGTCACGAAGGGCTCGCGGGTCGATGAGGAGTGGGAGGCCGTGCAGTCGGCGACGTCCGAGGTGCGCAGGCTCACGTCGCGCATCAGCCCCGCGGTCACGACGCTCCAGGGTTCGAACGCCACATTCATCGGTCTGATGCGCGCCGTCGACGGCATGTCTCGCCAGGTCGAGCTGATCGAGTCGCTCGAGGAGGACGCGCGCCGCATGAAGCGTCTGCCCTGGGAGGCGATGCGAACCGATATCGCCGTCGTCGAACCTCTCAAGGTCGACGTGATCATACCGGCCGAGGCCGACGGGAGCTACCCTCAGGCCGCGCTCGATGAGATCAAGACGCTCCTTCAGCCGGTCGTGGAGTCGAATCGGCTTCTGGCCGAGCGGGCCATCGAGTATGCGACGACCCAGGTTGCGATGCACGAGGACCGCATCATCTCGACCTATCGCTCCGTGGTCGGATACGCGGATGCCGCCACGGACCGCGACCGCGAGAGCGCGCGTGAGCAGGTCGATGTTCTGCTTCGCACGAACATGCAGCTTCAGACCGCGCTCGTCTCGGCGCGTTCGGCGCGCGAGTGGTACGCCATCGGCAGGTCACATCAGATGAGCGGATACTGCTCGGAGAACGAAGCGCTCATCGCGTACAAGAACGTATGGCTTCATGCACTCAACGCGGGCGCCGCCGCACAGCGCGCGCTCCAGGAGGCCGGGGCCTGATGATTCGCGGGGTCTTCTTCGACGCCGGCAATACGATCCTTTTTCCGAACTATGAGATCTATCGACGCATCGTCGCCGAACTCGGTGGCGATGCGTCTCTTGACGATGTCGTCGCCGCCGAGGCGCACGCCCGCGCGGCATTCGACGCCGCCGTATCCCGCTCTCCGGATAAGAACGTCCACGGCTTCTGGCCGGTCTTCTACGAACCGTTCTACAGCCGCCTCGGCCTGTCCGCGAACGCCGTGCGGATGGCGGTCGCGAACACGCGGGCCATCAACGATGTCGATCCCGGTATCTGGAGTGTTCCCGTTGAGGGATTTGATGAGGTCATGGCCGAGCTGGCCGACCGCGACATCGTCACCGGGATCATCTCCAACTCGGACGGACGCCTCGACCGGCGCATGCGCAAGATCGGCATCCGCGACCGGTTCGCGTTCCTCATCGACAGCTGGGACGTTGGTGTGAGCAAGCCGGACGCGCGGATTTTCGATGCGGCGCTCAAGCTCGCTCCGCTCCCGCCGAACGAGGTTCTCTACGTGGGCGATTACTACGAGGTCGATGTCATTGGGGCGCGCGGGGTCGGGATGCATGCCGCGCTCTTCGACCCATATGGGGCGTATGGCGAGACGGACTGTGCTATGATGGCGCGGTTCGCGGACGTGCTCGACATCATCGACGATCTCTCCGCTTGATTCCAGCACCCTCCTCGAACCATCTTACTTGCTGCGACAGTCGCGATTGCTCCCCGAACCATCGGAGAGGTCCATGAGACGATCGTCCTTCATCATCGGCGGCATCGCCGCCACCGCGCTCGCGACACTCGCGGCCGGTCAGGCCATCCCCGGTGTTCCGACACCGCTGGCATGGGCCATCCGCATCATCACGCTCATCTCCGCCATCATCATCCACGAGGTCGCGCACGGGCTCGTCGCGGAGCGGCTGGGTGACCCGACCGCACGAAGCATGGGGCGCCTGACGCTCAACCCCATCCCGCACATTGATCTCTTCGGGAGCATCATCATCCCCGGTTTTCTGCTTATCACGGGCCAGCCGTTCGTCATCGGATGGGCGAAACCGGTCCCGGTCGACATTCGCCGGTTCGAGGACCCGATCAAAGGCTGGGCGATCACCGCGATCGCCGGTCCTCTGTCGAATTTCGCGCAGGTCATCGTCTACGTCCTGCTCTTTCGGTTTGCGGCGACAGCAGGGCTTCCAGCCTGGGTCGAGTTCCTCGCGTTCTCCGGCGCGGGCATCAACCTGTTCCTCGGCATCTTCAATCTGATCCCGATCCCGCCGCTCGACGGTTCGCGGATCGTGGCGGCGTTCATGCCGTTCGAACTCGTCAGGCAGTACCTGTCCATCGAGCGATTCGGGTTCATCATCATCTTCGGTTTTCTATGGCTGGGCGTTCTGGACCCGCTGTTCAACCTCGTATGGAGGCTTCTGCTCGCGCTTCTCTTCTAGCCGGAGGGCCGTCGCACGGTCGCCGGAAACCCGCCGCATCCCCCGGCATCAAAACAACTGCACTCGGGGAGTGCACGGGGGCCCGTGGGGCCATGGAACTGAGTGTGCGCAGCATGCCAAGGTTTCTGCGGGTCCCCACTTACAACTCTCTGAGCGATGACACGGGTTACGGAGGGCAGGCATGGACGCTGGGAAAACTCATATAGCCAGGAAACTGGACATGACCGGCTTCTTCTGCCCCGAACCCGTGGTCCAGACGAGCAACGAGATCGATGAGATCGAGGTGGGTGAGGTTCTGGAGATGCTGGCGGACGACCCCTCGGCTCGATCGGATATGGAGAGCTGGTCGAAGCGGACCGGACACGAGCTTGTCTCGGTCGATGAGGAGGACGGGATCCTCCGCTTTCTCATCCGCAGAACGACCTAGCTCCACAGGAACGAGTCCGGCGGCCGTGACAAGAGGACGGCGCGGGCGAATCACAGGATTTCAGACGCTGCCCGCTGGGGATAGGGAGCGAGTCGGTTCATTCGGGGGGATGTCCGATCTCGGTCACGACTCATCCTTCGGGCAGCTTCTTCTATTGTGGTACCCTGATGCTCAGATCTCGGATGCACCGTGACCGGGCCATCGCGTAGGCGATCGCCCGGAAACAGCGTGACACCGTCGCTCTGCGCCTCAGGTTCGCTTCCACAGGGGAGGTGATGGAAATGGCTGAGAAGAAACGGATTCTCTACGTCCAGACATCGGGTGTCGATACCCCTGAGCGTACGTACTCGCCGCTGGTGCTGGCACGGACGGCCGCCGCGATGGGGCTCGACGCGACGGTCTACTTTCTCGGCAAGGGAGTGACGGTCGTCAAGACCGGTGAGGCGGACCGCATCCAGATCGGGAGCTTTCCGAAGCTGTCCGAGGTGCTCAAGCAGGCGGTGGACGCCGGCGTGAAGCTGATGGTCTGCGACCAGAGTTCGCAGCTCCTCGGGCTCTCGCGCGGCGACTATATAGATGATGCGGACGTTGTCGGCGCCGCGACGCTCAACGACATCGCGCTCGACGCCGACGCGATTCTGAACTTCTAATACACGGCCGGCCCCGGCCGCGCAACGGTCGGGGCCGCCGGCACACGCGGCCTGTGCCGCGGAGCCGGATTCCCCGAGCGCGACCACGTGTCGGAGGTGACACATGGGTGAACGAGTTACGACAAAGGGGTTCTTCGATTATCAGTCGGGAGCGCCCGTCGACCCGAGGGTCGTCGCTGAGATGCTCCCGTTCTTCACGCAGAGCTACGGCAATCCGTCGTCGCTCCATGCGGCGGGCGATCCTGTGCGTGAGGGGATCGAGCTCGCGCGGAACCGTCTCGCGACACTGATCTCGTGCGACCCTGCCGAACTCATCTTCACCGGCGGCGCCACTGAGGCCAACAACCTGGCGATCAAGGGCGCCGCGATGAAGCTGCGGCGGAAGGGCAAGCACATCATCTCGAGCGTCGTCGAGCATCGCTCGGTTATCACGCCGCTGAAGTTCCTCCAGCGCGAAGGCTTCGAGGTAACGACTCTGCCGGTCGACGCGGACGGGTTCGTCGACCCGGCGGCGGTCGAGGACGCCATCCGCGACGACACCATCCTCATCTCAATAATGATGGCCAACGGCGAGGTGGGCACGATCGAGCCGGTCGGCGAGATCGGCGCGATCGCCCGGAAGCACGATGTGCTCTTCCATACCGACGCCGTCGCCGCGCAGTCGTGGATCCCGATCGACCTCTCGACACTCCCGTTCGACATGGTGACGCTCTCATCGAACGATATGTACGGACCGAAGGGTGTCGGCGCGCTCTATCTCCGGAAGGGGACTCGCATCGAGGCCGTGCTCCATGGCGGCGGTCAGGAGCGTGGCCTTCGCTCGGGGACCGAGAACGTCCCCGGGATCGTCGGATTCGGGAAGGCCGCCGAGCTCCTCAAGGCGGAGATGCCCGCCGAGGTCGAGCGCGTGAAGGTCTTCCGCGACCGCCTGATCGACGAGCTGTCGAAGATCGACGATACGGCGCTCAACGGCCCGCGCGACCGGAGGCTTCCGAACAACGCCAATATCCGCTTCGCCTACATCGAGGGTGAGGCGCTGCTGCTGATGCTCGACATGGAGGGCGTGATGCTCTCCAGTGGTTCTGCCTGCTCGGCGAAGACGCTCGAGCCGTCGTACGTGCAGCTTGCCATGGGCGTGAAGCACGAGGAGGCGCACGGTTCACTCCAGTTCACGCTCGGCCGCTGGACGACGAGCGAGGAGATCGACCACGTTATCGAGGTCCTGCCCGGCATCGTCGACCGGCTCCGGCAGATGTCGGCGCTCCGGCCCGGGATGGAGTATGACAAGAGCCAGTTCAGCAAGCACGATCACGGCCACGGCGAGGGGGAGTAGGCGCCGCCGTGACGGACCACGAGACAAGCCCGGTTCCATCGAGCCGGGTTTGCTCTTGACCTGTTACTTGGTGGTTTGGTAAAATAGCCAAATAACAAAGAAGGGCTTCTCCTGCGTGAGGTCAGGCATGAACACGGAAGTGAAGGCCAGATACGAACAGCGGGCGGCGGTGCTCAAATCGCTCGCCCACGCGACACGCCTGTTCATCATCGACGAGCTGTCGAAGGGAGAGCGGTGCGTCGCCGAGCTCACCGAGATGGTCGGTGCCGACATGTCGACCGTCTCGAGGCACCTGTCGGTGCTCAAAGGTGCCGGGCTTGTCCGGGATGAGAAGCGTGGCGCGCAGGTCTACTACAGTCTCCGAGTCCCGTGCGTGCTCGGATTCTTCGGGTGCGTTGAGGATGTGATTCGAGCGGACGGTGAGGGAGGTTGCTCATGCTGAGGTCCGGGAACGTCCGAACCGGCACTGCTGCCGGCGTGTCGTTGCTCATCGCCGCGGCCCTTTCCGTGCTCTTCCTGGCGTCATGCTCGGAACCGGCGCAGGAGGTGCAGTCCGACGGCGAGGCTGTCGTGCGTGAGGAACGGGCCGCCGGTGACGTCGTTGCGCGGGAGGAACCGAGCGACGCCGTCGAAGTCGGAGTGGCGGAGCCCAATGCAGCTCTGCCGCGTCTGCTCGACCTCGGCTCCGATTCCTGCGTCCCCTGCAAGATGATGGCGCCGATCCTTGAGGAACTCCGTGGCACATACGAAGGCAGGCTCGAGGTCGTCTTCATTGATGTCTGGAAGGACCGGGGCGCTGGCGAGGAGTACGGAGTCCGCGTCATCCCCACGCAGATCTTCTTCGCGCCCGACGGGAGCGAGCTCTTCCGCCACCAGGGGTTTCTCTCGCGTGAGGACATCCTGGCGAAGTGGTCCGAGTTGGGGTACGAGTTCGACGATGCGAGCGGGGAGGAGTAGATGGGAGACCTCTTCGTTGGGTTGACACGCGCCGTTGACGGCACCCCGGCCATCGCGCTCGCGGCAGCGCTCGCCTGGGGCGTGCTGAGCGTCGTCTTGAGCCCCTGCCATCTCGCGAGCATCCCGCTCATCGTCGGATTCGTGGGTGGCCAGGGGCGCATCACGACGCGCCGGGCATTCACGCTCTCACTGGCCTTCTCGGTCGGCATCCTCGTGACAATCGCTGTCATCGGTGTCATCACGGCGGCGGCAGGGCGCATCGCGGGTGATCTCGGCCGGGTCGGGAACTACGCGGTCGCCGCGGTGTTCTTCATCGTGGGGCTCGTGCTCCTCGACGTTGTTCGAGTTCCATGGAGCGGCCCGGGACAGGTGAATCCGATGGGCAGGGGCGCGCCGGCCGCCTTCCTTCTCGGGCTTGTCTTCGGAATCGCGTTGGGCCCGTGCACCTTCGCATACATGGCGCCGATGCTGGCCGTGGCGCTCGGCGCGGCTGCGGAGCGGCCTGTCTACGGGGCGCTGTTGCTCCTGCTCTACGGTGTCGGTCACTGCTCGGTCATCGTGCTCGCAGGCACCTTCACGGAGATCGTCCAACGCTACATGAACTGGAACGAGCGATCGCGCGCGGCCACGATCCTCAGACGCGTATGCGGTGTGCTCGTCATACTCGGCGGCATCTATCTCGTCTGGGCGGCGGCCTAGGGTGGACCCGGAACTCGCAGGTTGCGCTGCGACATGCCGAGGGCAAGGAAAGAGAACACCGTCATGAACTGGAAGCGCGAAGGACGGATATTTCTCATCATTGCGGCGGTCTTTCTCGCCACATTCTACATGCCGGTCGGGGAGCCGAGGTTCGACAACGCCATCCTCGAGGCGCTCCTGTTGCTTCGATCATACGCGAGAGAGCACGTTCTCCTCTGTCTGATTCCCGCGTTCTTCATCGCCGGGGCCATCTCGGTCTTCGTCAGCAAGAACTCGGTGATGAAGTACCTTGGAGCCGGCGCCCACAAGGCGGTTGCCTACGGTGTCGCATCCGTGTCGGGCTCCATTCTCGCGGTCTGCTCGTGCACGGTGCTTCCGCTTTTCGCCGGGATCTACCGGATGGGGGCGGGACTTGGGCCGGCGACCGCGTTCCTCTACTCGGGTCCGGCCATCAACGTGCTCGCCATCATCCTGACCGCGCGCGTGCTCGGTCCGGAGCTCGGGATCGCCCGCGCTCTGGGCGCGGTGCTCTTCAGCGTCGTCATCGGACTGGGGATGCACCTCTTCTTCCGCGGCGAGGAGCTTGAGAGGGCGAAGGTCGAGGCTGCGATGCCCGATACGCCGGTGGCGCGGCCACTCTGGCAGACGACCACCTACATCGCTCTCATGGTCGGCATCCTCGTCTTCGCCAACTGGGGCGCGCCATCATCAGATCAAGGCCTCTGGTCCATGATCTTCCGGGCGAAGTGGCTCGTGACCTCGGCCTTCGCGCTCGGGTTCGCGGCGGCCCTCGTGCGCTGGTTCCGGATGCCGCTCTTCCGGGTTGCGGCCGCAGCCGTGCCGCCGGCCCTGCTGGCGGCGCTGGTGCCCGAGCATCCGATGCTCTCCTTCGGCGCGGGGATCATCGGGCTCTCGACCATCACGGCCGGGAGGGAAGACGAGACCGGCGAGTGGTTCGGCTCGACGTGGGGATTCGCCAAGCAGATCCTCCCGCTGCTCCTCATCGGCGTGCTCGTCGCGGGGCTCCTGCTCGGTCGGCCGGGACACGAGGGCCTCATCCCATCGGTGTGGGTGAGCCGCGCGGTCGGGGGGAACTCGCTCTGGTCCAACCTCTTTGCGTCGATCGCCGGTGCGTTCATGTACTTCGCAACACTGACCGAAGTCCCGATCCTGCAGGGGCTGCTCGGCAACGGAATGGGGAAGGGTCCGGCGCTGGCGCTGCTGCTGGCCGGTCCGGCGCTGTCGCTCCCGAACATGCTCGTCATCAGAAGCGTGATGGGAACGAAGAAGACGGCGGTGTACGTGTCGCTCGTTGTTGTGATGGCGACCGTGAGCGGCATCATCTATGGGGCGCTGTTCTAGAATGCGGCAGACGCGGACGCGGGCCGCGAGGCCCGCGTTCTCGCAAGACCACGCATCATCCAACAGAAGGAGCGCGGCATGAAGATCCAGATCCTGGGAACCGGTTGCCCGAAGTGCGAGGCGCTCGCCGAGAACGTCGAGGCGGCCGCGAAGGAGCTCGGGCTCGAGTACGAGATGGAGAAGGTGACGGAGTTGAGCGAGATCATGACCTTCGGCGTCATGATGACGCCGGGACTCGTCGTGGACGGCGAGGTGAAGATCGTTGGAAAGGTCCCGTCCATGCCCGAGATCAAGGAGATGCTCCGGGGATGAGAACCCGCCTGGTCCTTGCCCTGACGGTTGCTGCGGCCAGTTCTGCCGCAGCCTTCGCGCCGCCTTCGGATATCACCTCGGGGGCGGCTGATTCACTCGCCTCTCAGGTCAGCGTTCAGGAAGAACCACTCGACGACGGTGTGACGGTGTACTACTTCCACCACACCATCAGGTGCGTCACCTGCGTGGCCGCGGAGGCGCTGGCGGACACGCTCGTGCACACGACGTTCGCGTCTGAGGTCGATGCCGGTGAACTCGCGTGGGCTACGATCAATCTCGATGAGGCGGGGAACGAGCAGCTTGCAGACGCATACGAGACAGGCTTGTTCGGGCTCATCGTCTCGGTCCGCGCAGGCGGCGAGGAGTTCTACTGGCGGGAGCTCAAGAGCATCGAGGACCTGACCGAGTACCCCGATCTCTACAACGAATACGTTCGGGGAGAGATCCGGTACGCGCTCGCGGAGTTCGAGAGCCGGGTTATCGGCGCGCGTGGAAAGAAGGAGGAAGACCACGATGAGAATGCTGGCAGAGTTCTTCCCTGAGTTCACGGAGCGTCTGGATGGGCTGGACGCGCTCTATGCCGACCGGCGGACGATCGACGAGAAGACATACCAGTTCATCTGCTTTGCGCTATCCATCAAGGCTCGCTCCGAGCCGTGCGTTCGCAAGCACTTCAAGGGAGCTCTCGAAGCGGGAGCCACCGTCAAGGAGCTCGCCTACATTCTGGCTCTGGTGATGCGTGAGGCGGCGGGTGCCGACGACTGCTGGACGCACGACGTGATCGGGGACTGGAAGGAGATCCTTGCGGGCAACATCGACTGCGGGTGCTCGAAGTGAATCCCGGGACTCACGGCGGGTCTTGTGTGAGACAGCGCATTCTGATCCTCTGTACCGGCAACTCGTGCCGAAGCCAGATGGCGGAGGGGTGGATACGGCACCTGCGGGGCGACGAGTTCGAACCGTTCTCGGCGGGTGTCGCACCGTCGCTTATCGACCTGCGCGCCGTCGCGGCCATGGCGGAGGCCGGGGTCGACATAGGCTGGCAGCGCTCGAAGTCGGTGAATGAGTTTCTCGGACAGAAGTTCGACTGGGTCGTGACGGTCTGCGACAGCGCGCGCGAGCAGTGTCCGTTCTTTCCAGGGGAGACCACCCGCGTGCACGTCGGGTTCGATGACCCGCCGCACCTCGCCGCGGTCGCCGCGACCGACGACGAAGCGATGGAGCACTACCGGCGCGTTCGGGATGAGATTCGGGTGTTCGTCGAGGCGATGCCGGAATCGTTGAGAGGTGAGGGGCGGGACTAGTCCGCCTGGTCGATCTCGCCGGCCTTCGTCAGCGCGACCTTCGTGAGGATGGGACCGATGATCTCGAAGATGATCGAGGTCGCGGTGATGACCGTGATGATGGCCGCTCCGATGGCGAGCGGGCTGTAGACGATTGGAGCGACACCCGGGTGCGCGTCCGCAAAGCTCGCTATCGCATGCGCGATCCGCGGCTCGGCCGCCAGGGCGCCGAACTCCTGCTGCACGATGAGTGACAGGCCGATGGCCACACCGGCCTGTGACAGAATCCCCAGTCCAACCCACTTTCTGATCTTCAGCTCCGCCTTTCCGAGCCGCGCGCCGAGACGCGATCCACCGATGAGGCCTGCCGAACGCGCCAGAACGTATGCGATGCCGATGACCCCGAGCTTCGGGAGCTCGGAGATCTTGAGGTGCGCGCCGGCGATGCAGAAGAACAGGATGAACAGAAGCGGCATGATGTCGCGCAGCGGCTCGGTCACGCGATGCACGAGCGCCTCGCGCCGTGTGTTCACGAGCACGAATCCGACCGCCATGTTCGTGAGGATGAGCGAGAGTCCGAAGTGGGCAGAGAGCCCGACGCCGACGAGGACGACGCCGAACGTCATGATGAGCGTGTCACGCGCCGTCTTGAGATTGCGCACGAGCAGACAGTAGACGAATCCGAGGACCGTGCCGAGCACGAGGCTCCCCACGATCTCGAGCGACGGCTCCCGCATGCCCTCGAGGAAGCCGACCGCGGCGCTTCCGTCCGTGATGAGCTGACCGACGAGGAGCATCTTCGCGAGCGCGGCGGCGAACCCGAAGATCAGAATAGCGAGCCCGTCGTCGAAACCAACGACCGCGTAGAGCGCCTTCGTGAGTGTGCCCTTCGCCCTGTACTCCTGGATGACCGCGACCGTCCCCGCCGGTGCACTCGCGGGGGCGATGGCTCCGAAGAGCAGGGCGACCGGCCAGCTTCTCGTGATGAAGAACACGACCGTCATGACGATGAGGAACGCGCCGAACGACTCCGCGAGGATGATGGCGGCGACCCCGCCACCGATCTCCTTGAGTGAGCGCATGCTGAGCTCGGACCCGATACTGAAGGCCACGAACCCCAGCGCGATCTCCGTGATGAACGAGAGGCTCGCGAGATTCCCTTCGTGGAAGAGTCCGAGCAGAGACGGTCCAAGGAGGACGCCGAGCACCATGAACCCGATGAGCGACGGGAGGCGCGCGAGCCGCGCGGCCCTTCCGAGGAAGTACCCGATGACCAGAACGATGCCGACGAGAAGCAGCGGCTCTGTGCGGAACAGCTCCTGCATGAAGAACGACCTCCGGGCTATGTCGTGAGCGAGCCGCCGCTGTAGAAGATGTCCTGGACCGCGAGCAGGACCTTGTCCGAATCCTTGAGCGGGCCTGTGATCTGTTCGAGCCGTCGGATCATCTCGTTCGTCATGCGCCGGTCGACGAGCGAGAGGATGATCTTGCTGAACGGCCGCTGCTTATCCGACCACAGTCCGGCGAAGAGCGGCATCTTGGCGAGATAGGCCCCGGCGTTCTCCGCCTCGATGACGGCGGTGAAACGCGGTTCCGTACCGCCGAACACCTCGATAATGGCGTGGAAGAGCTCCTCATCCTGAACGAAGATCTGGAAGAGATGGCGTGACGCGTCACGCGGCCCCTCGGTGTCCTCGCGCGAGTGGCGCAGGAAGCTCTCGCCGAGCGCTTCGACGCTCGAAGCGGCGACCAGTTCGTCGACCGCACCGTCGGTCGAGAGAACGCGCGAGATCGCGGAGAGGAGCTTGATGTGCGCGGTCGAGCCGTCCGCCGGCCCGATGATGAAGACGATCAGGCGCACGGGCTTTCCGTCGGTCGAATCGAAATCCACTCCGCCGGGTACGCTGGCAAGACCGACCACGAACTCGCTGACTCCCTCGATGCGGCAGTGGGGGATGGCAATCCCCTTCCCGAACCCCGTCGTCCCGACCTCTTCCCGTTTGGCGAGGGCATCGGCGATCGTCGCTGCGTCAGTGCCGGCAAGTGCGGGAGACTGCGCGGCGAGCTTCGCTACCGCCTCAAGCGCGGACCGCTTGTCCGGCAGGACGAGACCCGTCGCCACGCACTCCCTCTTGAGTACTTCCATGAGTTTCATCGTGTTCTCCTGGCTGCCGGTGTGTGGCTCGCTCCGACGACACTATTCCTGCCGGAGGTGTGAGTCAATGGGGATGGGCGCAGGCGTTCGCAGGAGACTGAGTCGGCTTCACGGTGTGAGGAGCAACTTCGAGGCCGCCGGGGATAGTGAAGGGCCCCGTCGGCTGACGGGGCCCTTCGCCGTTTTCGGCAGTGCTTCGATGGTGGCCTGCTAGCGGAGCACCGGCAATCTGAGTACCGAGGCTCGCTCTCCGTCGTGGTAGACCGTCTGGTTCACGGGCACGAACTTCTCCGCGAGCTCCGACGCCTCTCCGGTGTTCGGGTTGCGCGTGTACTTCGGGAAGTTGCTGCTGCTGACCTCCAGGCGCAGTCGGTGTCCCGCCGGAACCCGGATGGCCGTGGCTCCCATGTCGATCGTGAAGGCGTAGACCTTGCCCGGTACCATCGGCGCGTTCTCGTCCGCCTCCGGCACGTCGGGGTTGCGCTTGATGCCCTCCGTGACGATGCGCGCGTACCCGTCCGGTCGCACGATGACGAGCTTCGTCGTGAAATCCGTCGACCTCCCCTCGGTCGCCGCGTAGATAGTCGCCTCGATGTGGCCTACGATGTCGAGGTCCGACTCCATGGGAGCGGACGTGTAGCAGAGGACGTCCTCGCGATCCTCGATCTCGCGCTGGTCACGCGGACCAAGCCTGTCCGGAAAGAAGTGCATGTTCGCGCCGCCGTGTGTCGGCACGGGGTCCATCGGTTCGTAGACGAACCTGTCGTGGCCGGGCGTTGCGGCGTCGGTCTCGAGCAACATTCCATCCCCGTCGCGCGTGTTGGCGGAGCCTCCGCTCTCGAGCCACCAGGTGGTCTCGTCGGCCGCCGGAGGCCACTCGTCCAGCTCCCGCCACTCGTTCGCCCCCATAAGGAAGACCCGGACGGGCGGCTCCTGGTCGACGCCCGTGGGAATGCCGCGCAGGTACCGGTGGAACCACATGATGGACATCTCGATGAGCTTGCGTCCTCCGAGCGTCGACTCGGGGCCGAAGTCATCGTCCCCCACGACGCTCACGGTGTCCCACTGCATGTCATGGGCGAGCGGGGTCACGATCAGCTTCTGGAACGGCGCCGAGTCACCCTGAGCGTCCCGGATGCCCTCGTAGACCTCCAGCGTCGAGGTGGCCAGAAAGTCGTTCCAGCCGACGACGTGCATGATCGGTATCTCGACATTGCCGTACCTCCCGGCCGTCGATTCGCTGCCCTCGAGGCCGCCCTCTTCCTCCTCGAAGTACGCGGCCCATGCCGGGCTCTCGATGCCTGCGAGCTCCGGGATGCGGCTCACGGGTGTGAGCGGGAAGATCTCGTCGTAATCGATCTCATTCCTGTCCCCGTGGATCTGCCTCGACAGCGTCCACGGGAGCGCCAGCATCAGGTGCATCACGCCGCCCGGGGCGCCCATCGTATCCGGGTTTCCCCACCCCGAGATATTGACCACGGTCTTGAGAGCCGGGTGCTTCTCGGTGGCGAGGAGAAGCGCGGCGTACGAGAGGTAGGAGGATCCCCACATGCCGATGTTGCCGTCACACCACGGCTGCTCGACGATCCAGTCCAGGGAGGCGAGTCCGTCACCTCGCTCGTTGGCGAACGGCTGGAACTCTCCCTCCGAAGCGACCTGCCCGCGCATGTCCTGGATGACGACCGCGTAGCCTCCGTGCGTGGCCAGGGCCTGGCCGAACCAGTCGAACTGGTCCTTCACGTACGGGGTCCTCACGAACACCACGGGGAGAGGGTCCTCGCCGGCCGGTCTGTAGACGTCCGTCATGAGCAGCGCGCCGTCCGGCATCGGGACCTTGAGGTCGCGTTCGACGACGAGCTCCTGCGCGGCCGCCGACGCCGAGCACAGCACGACAAGCCCCGCGGTGATGACCGAGGCCACTCCGTTGCGGATGTCCCATCTGATTCTCACGTCCGATCCTCCTTCTTGTCAGCGGATTCCGATCGGGGGCTCTCGTCCAGCCCCCTGGAGCGCACTATCGCCGACACGCTCTCATCGATCCAGTCCAGGGTCGCCTGGAGACGTCGCAGTCCGAACTGCAGCGTGATGGCGGGGTAGAGGTGGTCGTCCGGGACCGCGTTCGGGTAGTCGGGGAACTCCTTCTGGAACTCCGCGTCGATCGCGCGAAGCGCCTCGAGGCGGTGGCGGAAGTGCTCTCTCAACGACCGGAGGAACTTCACGGCGTCCCGCGGGTCGTCGAGTTCCTGCAGGAAGAACGTCTGCGCGAGGTACGGGATGCGGAGGTCGCCGATATCCGGTCCGGCCGCGAGCCACGTGAGCAGCTCCTTCCGTCCTCTGGCGGTCCGCTGGTAGACCTTGCGGTCGGGACCTTTCCCGGACGGGACGGTCTTGCGGGTCAGAAGACCTTCCTCTTTGAGTCGCCCGAGCGTCGTGTAGATCTGACTCTGCTCGGCGTCCCAGAAGTGGGAGAGCGACTGATCGAAGAGCTTCTTGAGCTCGTATCCGGTGGCCGGCTCGTCGAGCAGGCCAAGGAGTATGTGTGTGAGTGCCATAGGGATACTATATCACAAGTTATATAGATGTCCAAGGAGAAAACGCTCTCCCCGCGCGAAGATCCTCGGTCGGTCGCTTTTCCTCTTGACGGCTGCACGGATGTGCAGTACCCTGTTGCACAGATGTGCAGTATGCTGCGGAAGGGTGGTCAGAGGGGCTCTTCCGGGCATTCAGGAAGGCCATCACGAGTCGAGGTGTCAGGGCCGCGCATTGGGCGTCAAAGGGGAAACGGTCAGCTCGCGCGCTCATTCCTTCCAGAGAGCGCGGCCCGCCTCGGCTTCACAAAAGGAATCAGCATGACGAAGCGACACGATCTCACACCGATGCAGGACCGGATGCTCGATTTCATCGCCGAGACCATCCAGCAGTTCGACCGCTCGCCGACGATGCGCGAGATCGGAGAGGCGCTCGACATCAGTTCCACCAACGGTGTGCGCTACCATCTTTCGGCTCTTGAGGACCGCGGATACATCCGTCGCCGCCGTGGCATCTCCCGTGGCATCGAATGGCTCGAACATCATCTGGGTTCGGGGGAGCGCCACGGTGGAACGGAGATCCCGCTGGTCGGCAGCGTTTCGGCCGGTACTCCGATCCTCGCGGTCGAGAACATTGAGGGAGTGCTTGCGGTCGACGAGATGTTCGCGCGACGCGAGGGTTGTTTCGCGCTCCGCGTCTCGGGTGAGAGCATGCGGGACGCCGGCATCCACAACGGCGACGTCGTGATCGTCAACCCTGAGCCCGATGCGAAGAACGGGGATGTGGTCGTGGCGATGATCGACGACGAGGCCACGGTCAAGGAATTCGAGCGCCGCGGGAGGCACATCCGACTGAAGGCGCACAACCCGGCATACGACGACATCGAGCTGACGGGCAGCGAGGGAGAGGTTCGCGTGCTCGGGAAGGTCGTCGGGTTGATGCGAAAGTTCTAATCACGCCGGTCGAAGCGCACGTGGCGCGTTGGCCGGCGTTGTGTGTTGAGAAAACGACTCTGGAGGCGCAGGTGTACGTGGGCAACTTCTCCGGGATGGAAACCGACCCGATGATCCAGGACATCAACGAACCCATCTCAGTTCTCACCAGATTCAGCGGCGGGAAGATGGACCCTCTGAGGTTCAAGTGGAAGAGCCGCGTGTTCGACGTCGAGCGGGTGACGGGGAAGTGGGAGGTGCGCGAGGGACAGTTCAAGTGTCACCACTTCTCGATCGTCACGGCCGAAGAGGACTACTACGAGCTTGTCTACAACACCCGCACGATGGATTGGCTGCTTTCGAAGACCGACCTCGAGGGCTGATGAACCTCGAAGGCTGACAGACAAGGAACCCCTCATGCCGGAACTTCCCGAGATCATATCAAGGGCACGTGAGATGAAGCGCATCCTTGCTGGAAAAACGATTACCGGTATCGAAGTCATCCAGCCCAAGTGTCTGAATATGAGACCGGCGACGTTCAAGAAGCGGCTCACCGGTGCCGCGGTCCTCGATGTGACGCATCACGGAAAGTGGCTCTTCATCCATACCAGCCAGGGATATCTCCTGCTGAATCTCGGGATGGGCGCCGACGTTCTTCTGACGACCCGTAAGAGGCTCCCGGAGAAATATCAGTTCATCTTCGATCTTGATGACGGGAAGTGCATGAGCGTGCGCTTCTGGTGGTTCGGGTACGTCCACTACGCGCCCGAGGGGAAGCTCGGCAAGCACGAGATGACCGCGAAGCTCGGTCCGGACGCGCTCGAGATCTCGCGGGAGGAGTTCCGCGAGATGGTCCGCGGTCGTCGGGGCGGCGCGAAGATGTTCCTGCTCAATCAGGAGAACATCGCCGGCATCGGGAACGCGTACGTCCAGGACATTCTCTTTCTCGCCGGGCTCCACCCGTCGACGACGCTCGACCGGCTCAAGGACGATGAGATCGACCGGCTCTGGCAGGCCATCCGCGACGGGCTTCTGCCCGCCGCGAAGAAGGGCGGCTCCTGGTACGAGAAGACGCTCCGCGGCAAGCCGGGCGGATTTCTCTACGAGGATCTGCTCGTCGGCTACCGCGAGGGCAAGCCGTGTCCGACCTGCGGGACGGATGTGGTGAAGCTCCGGACGGGAAGCACGCAGAGCTTCATCTGCCCGAGCTGTCAGAGGAAGAAGCGTGCGGCCGTTCGCAAGCGAACGGCTAAGCGCAGCCGGGCGGCTGCGCAGGCGGATGCGGTGAAGAAGGCTGCAGGGAAACGGAGGAGCACATGAAAGCGATCCTTTGTATCGGACTGATCATTCTCGGGATGGTCGCAACGGAGGGCGTTGTTGTCGATGAGTACGATGGCGGAGAAGATGTCTTCGATTATTCGTACGAGGTGGCGGAGGAGGAGCCGCCGCTCGATGTCGACGAGAATGATGCCCTGGTGTGTCGTGAGGAAGAGGAGCTGACTGCACAAGCGGCTTCCATGTAGCGCTGGATCAAGGGGACGCAGCCGGCTGCGCAGCATTGGATACAGGAGAGGGTGTAGAACGTGCTTGCTCGAGGATCTCACTATCGGGCCCAGCCGGGGAGGGAGACCCGCTACCAGCGGGTCATCTTCCATATCGACATGGACGCGTTCTTCGCGTCCGTCGAGGTTATGTGTCGTCCGAAGCTTCGCGGGAAGCCGGTCATCGTCTCCGGCAAGCCGACGACCCGGAGCGTGGTCGCCGCGGCATCATACCCGGCCCGCAAGTACGGCATCCGTTCCGGCATGTCGTCGGTCGAGGCGTTCCGTCGCTGCCCGCACGTCATCGCGGTCGAGGGGAAGCCGGGCCAGTACATCCACACGTCGCTTGAACTCCTCCGCATATATAAGGAACAGAGCACGGTCGTCGAACCGTACAGCATCGACGAGGCGTTCGTCGATATGACGGGTACCGACTGCACGTGGGAGAACTGCGAAGAGGTCGCGCGCGCCATCAAGGCGAAGATTCGCGACCAGTTCGGGCCTGACCTGACTGCATCGGTCGGTATCGGCCCGAACAAACTTCTGGCGAAGATGTGTTCGGGGATGAACAAGCCGGACGGGATCACGGTGCTCCGGCCGGGCGAGTTCGGCCGGATGTTCAACGACAAGGCCGTCTCCGAAATGTGGGGTATCGGGGCGAAGACCGAGGTCGCGCTGAACCTCATGGGTGTATCGACCATCGGCGAGCTCGCGAACTTCCCGGTGGCGATGCTCCGCCGCCGCTTCGGCATCATGGGAGAGGTCCTCCATATGATGGCGTGCGGACAGGACGACACGCCGGTCACGCCCTACTACGAGGGGATGCCCATCAAGTCGATGGGCCACGAACACACGCTCTCGGCGGACACCTGGGACATCATGGAGGCGGAGCGCGTGCTTCTGAGACTCTGCGACCAGGTGGCGCGCAGGCTCCGGAAGAAGCAGTACATGGCCAACGTCATCAGCATGCGCCTGCGGTTCGCCGATTTTGAATCGATCGGCCGACAGAAGAAGATCGACTGCTACACGGATGAGGAGCGGACGATCTGGAAGGTCTCGCGCGATCTGCTCCACCGGTACTGGCGGCCCGGGCAGGCCATAAGGCTGGTCGGCGTCAACTGCTCGAACCTCATCCGCGTGCAGGAGTGGCAGCAGATGGACCTCTTTGTGCAGCGCAATGAGGATGAGCATCGGAGGCTGCTGGGAGCTATCGACGCCATCCGCGACAAGTTCGGGGAGCACGCCATCACGCGCGCGCGCCTGGTCTCGCACGACCGGCGGATGTGGTCGAACAACCGGCGGGTCTCGGAGCCGCGGTTCCTCAGGATGGGCGTGGGTAGTGGGAACTCGCTGCCCGGCGGCGGAGGGTCGCGGTCGTGGATGGGAGGGAGCGCCCCGGAAGGCGCGCGGACGTCGCTTATGGCGGGATGGAACGACGCGAAGAAGAACGCCGATGATGTCGCGCTTCCGCCCGGACTCTCGTCGAGTCCGTTCGAGATGCTCAGACACCAGGACGCCGAGGACCGCGTGCGGTCGGGCGGGGACGATTCGTAGGTCCGGAGGTGATGACACATGCAGTACGCGTACGCAGGACAGGGAGACCTCTTCACGGGGCCGGCGCCGGAGCGCAGCACTCGAGTGCCGCGTCCGGTCGGGCGAAGCGGCCGCATCCATATCGGGACCTCCGGGTACAGCTTCGACGACTGGATCGGCCCGTTCTACCCGCGGGGTATTCAGCGGAACAAGATGCTCGATGAGTACGTAAGGCACTTCGGGGTCGTGGAGATCAACTCGAGCTACTACCGGATACCGGGCGCGAACATGTTCGCGAGGATGGAGAGGAAGACGCCGGACGGGTTCGAGTTCATCGTCAAGCTCTACAAAGGAATGACGCACGACATCGAAGACGACCCGGATATGTACACGATGTTCGTGGGCGCCGTTGAGCCGCTCAAGCGCGCGGGGAAGTTCGGCGGATACCTCGCGCAGTTCCCGTGGCGCTTCAGAAAGGGTGACCGGGAGCTGCGTCACATTTCGCTTCTCAAGGAGCGATTGGGGAACGATCCGCTCTTCGTGGAGTTCCGACATGACTCATGGATCGGCAGGGAGACATTCGAATATCTCAGGGAACACGAGGTCGGATACTGCTCGGTCGACGAGCCCGGGCTCAGGGGCCTCGTCCCACCCATCGCTGTCGCGACGACCGACACGGCGTACGTGAGACTCCATGGGCGCAATACGAAGAACTGGTGGGGACGCGGCGGCGACCGGTACGACTACGACTACAATACCGAGGAGCTCAGTGAGTGGGCGGAGAAGCTCGTGAAGCTGGAGACTCGCGCCAAGCGCGTCTACGCATTCTTCAACAACTGCCACGCCGGGCATGCCGCCCGGAATGCCGAGATCATGGTGGACATGCTCGGGTCTGAGCTGATGTAGCGCGTGGCGTGGCCGTGCCCCGCGCCACGCAGCCGCGCACCGGCGCTTCGTGCCCCGCGCCGGCGATTCGTGCCCCGCGCCGTCGTCCCTCTGGAGAGGAGTCCGTGTGAAGATCGATCTGATGATGCTCGGTCCATGCGGCATCTACTGCGGTTCGTGTGACATCCGCGTTGCGGGTCGTGACGGTGACGTCGAGACGCAGACGCGCATCGCCAACTGGATCGTCGAGCACTGCAGCAAGGAGTGCAGTCCAGAACAGATCAGGTGTGGCGGGTGCTGGGGTGCGGTGAAGGATCACTGGAGTCCCGGCTGCAAGATCCTCAAGTGCGCGAGAGCCCGGAACATCAAGCTCTGTTCGAGCTGCGGCGAGTACGAGTCCTGCACGACGCTTCACGGGTTCTACGGTGGGGGCGACTACGAGGGTGCCAAGCGGACGCTCGAGCGCATCCGTGAGGTGGGACTCTCGGAGTGGGTGGCGGAGATGGAAGAGGAACTGACAGCTTGACCATCACAGAGTTTCTCAAAAAGCTCACACTCGACCGCGACTACGACGGGCAGATAGCGCACGTGGAGACCGTGCCGGCGCGCGAGGCGCAGTACGGCGACCTCGCGAAGCCGATCTCGGGCGTCCTGGCGGCTGCGCTGGCGGAGACCGGCGTCGAACGTCTCTACTCGCACCAGGTCGATGCCATCGATGCCATCCGCTCCGGTGAGAACGTCGTTGTTGTCACGGGCACCGCGTCCGGAAAGACGCTCTGCTACGACATCCCCGTCATCGAACGGCTCATCGAGGAGCCGGACGCGAAGGCGCTCTTCCTCTATCCGACCAAGGCGCTTGCGCAGGACCAGCTCAAGGGGCTGCTCCGGCTTGCCGAGCTCGACCCCGAGCTCATGGAGCTCATCCGGACCGGCACGTACGACGGGGACACGTCGCGGCACACGCGACGGAAGCTCCGCGATGAGGCGAACATCATCCTCTCGAATCCGGACATGCTCCATGCCGGGATCCTCCCGTACCATCCGAAATGGAACCGGTTCTTCAAGGACCTCAGATACGTCGTCATCGACGAGATCCACACGTATCGCGGCATCTTCGGTTCGAACGTCGGCAACGTCATCCGGCGTCTTCGGCGCGTGTGCGAGCACTACGGAAGCTCGCCCCAGTTCATCTGCTCGAGCGCGACTATCGCCAATCCGAAGGAGCTCGCCGAGAGCATGACGGGACTCCCCGTGCGTGTCGTCGACAACGACGGCAGCCCACGTGGCAAGAAGTACTTCGTGTTCTGGAACCCGCCATTCCTCGACATCGCGCAGATGGAGCGGCGGAGCACGAACGTCGAGGGTCACACGCTGATGGCGAAGCTCATCGCGGACGGATTCCAGACGATCGCGTTCGGACGCGCCCGCGTTGTGGCCGAGCTCATCTATCGATACGCCAAGGACACGCTGAGACGGATGCGGCCGGAGTACGCTGAGAAGATCAAACCGTACCGTGGCGGGTACCTTCCGACGGAGCGACGGGAGATCGAGAGGAAGCTGTTCTCCGGTGAGCTGATGGGTGTGGCGAGCACCAACGCGCTCGAACTCGGCATCGACGTCGGGAGCCTGGACGCGGCCGTCATCGTCGGTTTCCCGGGGACCATCGCGAGCACATGGCAGCAGGCAGGGAGGGCGGGCCGCGCGTCGGACGAGTCGGTCGCGTTCCTCGTCGGGTACAACGATCCCATCGACCAGTACCTCATGCGGCACGGCGAGTATTTCTTCGAACAGAATCCGGAGAACGCGGTCATCGATCCCGAGAACCGCTACATCCTCTCGAAGCACCTTCGTGCCGCGGCGTTCGAACTCCCGCTGCGCGACGCCGATGCCGAGCTCTTCGGCGAACTGACGGGACCGATCACGGAGATACTCGAGGACCTCGGTGAGCTCTCGGATGTCGAGGGGAGACGCTACTGGTCATCGACGGAGCATCCCGCGCGGCAGGCGGGGCTCCGCACGATCTCGGACGACACGTTCACGATCGTCGACGCCGCGAACGACAACATGGTCATCGGCGCCGTGGACGCCATCAGCGCGCCGGAGCTCGTCTACCCGGAGGCCGTCTACCTCCATGAGGGGGAGACCTACTTCGTCCGCGAGCTCGACACCGAGCAGAAGGTCGCATACGTGGAGAAGCGCGAGGTCGACTACTACACGCAACCGGTGCTCGAGTCGTCGATCCGGATCGTCCGGGCGCGGAGGGAGCGCGAATGGGCGGGCAACCGCGTGTTCTTCGGGGACGCGACGGTGACGTGGCTGACATCCGCATTCAAGAAGATCAAGTTCTACCAGCTCGATTCGATCGGGTGGTGTAATCTCGACCTGGCGCCGCAGCATCTCCAGACCGGCGCGCTCTGGTTCATCCCCGACAAAGACGTGATGGACGAGGTCCGCGCGGCCGGGCTGAACCCGGTTGAGGGGCTGGTCGGGATCCGGAACATCGCCATCTCGGTGCTTCCGCTGTTCTCGATGTGTGACCGCAGGGATATCGGTGGTATAGTAGACAGTAGCAACACGGGCCTCCCGACGATGTTCATCTATGACCGTTTCGAGGGAGGACTGGGGTTCGCGGAGCGCGGATTCAACAGGATCGACGAACTGCTCCGTGGGAGCCTCGAACTCGTGAGCGAATGCAGCTGTGAGGACGGCTGTCCCTCCTGCGTCGGGCTTCCGATCCTGAGGCCCGCGATCCACCAGGACCCGGACACAGGAGGCGCCTGGCCGATCCCCGACAAGGAGTCAGCGCGCCTGCTCCTCACGAAGCTCCTCGCACGCGCCTGACCCGCCGGATCATTCGTACACCTATCGCGAGAGGAACCCGCCATGAACTGGACGACCCACGAGGTCGGCGAGGGCATCACCGTCGAGAGCGCAGTCGTAGGCTTTGCTGAAGCGAACTGCTACATCATCGCGTCGGCCGCCACCGGGGACGCGGCCGTGATCGACCCCGGGACGTCCGACCGTCGGGAACTCGATGCGATCATTCAGGAGATCGAGCGGCTTGGCGTGAACGTCGGAGTGATCCTCAATACGCACGGTCATCCGGACCACATGGAGGGGAACGACATCCTGAAACGGGCGCTCGAGGCGGACGTCGCCATTCACGAACTCGACGGTCTCAAGCTCACCGACCCGGACCGCAACGCATCCCGTCTCTTTGGCATGGACATCCGGGTCGCTCCCGCGGACCGGCTTCTCGCGGACGACGAAATCGTCGAGATCGGCGACATCACACTCAAGACGGTTCATACACCGGGACACAGCTCGGGCGGCGTGTCGTTCGTCGGAGAGGGTTTCGCGTTCACGGGCGACACGCTCTTCGCCGGAGGCGTCGGCCGGACGGATCTTCCCTGCGCATGCGATGCCGACCTGATCGCCTGGGAGGTCCTGATGGAGTCCATCTCGACGAAGCTCATGACGCTCCCGGGAGAGACGGTCCTGCTGCCGGGACACGGTCCATCGACGACGGTTGAGCGAGAGCGGCAATCGAACTCGTACATCAGGTAGAGCGCGGATGAAATTGACCTTCGAGACGATCGAGCTGGTGCCGAAGCAGGTGTTCCGGACGGCACGCACGACGAGCGCATCGAGCGACAGCGTGGTCGTGCGGCTGGAAGGCGATGGTTACTTCGGGATCGGAGAGGCTGCCCCGTCACGCTTCTACGGCGAGACCGCGGAGACGGTCACCTCGTTCCTGGAGACCATCCGACCGCGCATCGAACACTGCGCGCACGAGGCCGAGGTGATGGCGGAGTTGACCTCCCGCGGGGGGACGAGCAACCCGGCGGCCCGGGCCGCGCTCGAGATCGCGGCACACGACATCATCGGGAAGCGGTTCCAGCGGCCGGTCTACCAGCTGTTCGGGCTCGATCCCGCCGATGCCCCCGACACCGTGATGAGCATCGGTCTCGATGAACCCGATGTGATGCTCGCGAAGGCGAGGGATGCGGCCGGTTTCTCCACGCTCAAGGTCAAGCTCGACCGGGACACCGACCTCGAGATCGTCCGAGACATCAAGGACGCGACCGGGTCCGCCGTCACGGTCGACGCAAACTGCGCCTGGCCGACCGTTGAGGCCATCGAGAAGATCAAGGTCCTCGCCGATATCGGCGTCGCGTTCGTGGAGCAGCCTGTGGCGGCGACGGACATCGACGGGCTCCGTCTCGTGCGTCGACACGCGGAGGTTCCGGTGTTCGCGGATGAGAGCTGTCCGACGAGTGCCGCGATCCCGCTCGTGACGGACGCGGTCGACGGCATCGTCATCAAGCTGATGAAGTGTGGCGGTCTGGTCGAGGCGGTTCGCATGGCTCGGATGGCGCGCGACCGCGGACTCTCGACGATGGTCGGCTGCATGCTGGAGAGTTCCCTTGCGATCACGGCGGCGGCACACATCGCGCCGTTGATGGACTGGGCCGATCTCGACAGCGGTCTGCTCCTCGCCGAGGATCCGTTCGTCGGCGTCGGGATCGACGATGGCAGGATGACGCTTCCGACGGAGCCGGGACTCGGGGTGCGAGCGGCGTGAAGGTCGATTGCGGATGATCCGAACCGATGACGTGGAGTGAGGACGGGTATGGCCAACGGCAGCGGATGGCTGGTTCCCGGAGGACGGGGGAGGACGATGGACGATCGCCTGAGGGACCGTCTCTCGGAGCTCGAGCGGACCGACGAGATTGCCTCTGGAGGGCGGCGACCGGGCCCGAACAAGTCGGGCCATGGAGTGGGCAAGCGTCCCGGCGCGAGTCGCTCAGCACGGCCGACCGCCTGCGGGACGCGCGGCATCCTCGGGCTCGACGGCGTGGTCCGCGAGGACGGTCTTCTTGTTATCGACCGGAGCGTTGCGGAGCTCACTTCGAAGACGAGGATGAACCGGCTGCTCTCGCGGTTTCGTGGCGTCGGCCGCGGCGTGCTCGCGCGTGGCGACGTGCATGAGGACCTTCGCGAGCTGCTCGCCGATCCGGCAGGCGCGATCTTCATCGACACCGAGACGACCGGGCTTGCCGGGAGTGTCGTCTTCCTGCTCGGCGCGATGCGAGTGACGCCGGATGATATCCGCCTCGTGCAGGTCTTCGCCCGCGACTACGCGGAGGAGTTCGAGCTCGCGCGGAGTTGGCACAGCATGCTCGAGGGAGCGACGAGGCTCGTCTCGTTCAACGGGAAGTCGTTCGACGTCCCGGTTCTTCGTGACCGACTTGGCTATCACTCCCTTGGCGAACCGATGCTCCCGCCGCATCTCGATCTCCTCCATCATGCGAGACGACGGTGGGGCGACCGGCTCCCGGACTGCCGGCTTCAGACACTGGAACGCGAGCTCTGCGGCCGGAAGCGCGCTGGCGACATCCCGGGTGATGAGATCCCGGGCGTCTATCACCACTTCGTCAGGACCGGGGAGGTCGAGGACATCCTCTCGGTCTTTCACCACAACGCACTCGACATCATGACGCTTGCCGATGTGGCGCTGGCGCTCGCCGCGCCGGAGGACGACCCGGCGTAGTGACATTGCAGACGCCGACGAGCGGCGGCAGTGTCAGAGCCGGATCACAACCGAATCAGCAGTGAACCATCGCTGGAGGTGTCGATGAACAGAGACGTTTTCACATACCTGATCGGAGGGAAGGCCGGCGAGGGGGTCAAGAAAGCGGGCTCGGTCGCCGCGAACCTCTTTGCGGGCATGGGACGGTCCGCCTTTCAGTACGACGACTACCAGAGTCTCATCCGGGGCGGGCACAACTTCTCGGTCGTCTCGACGGCGACACACGATGTAGATAGCCACTATGGGAAGGCCGAACTCATCGTCGCGCTCGATGCGCGAAGTTACGCGAAGCACCGGAACAGCCTCGCCCCGGGCGGTGTGCTCGTTTGCGACGCGGACAGCGTGCCGGATGGTCGTGGAGCGGGCACATCGAACGTCGACCCGGACGGTCCGGGAACGGTTGTGACGGTTCCCGTCCGAGCCGAGGCGAAGGACCTCCCGTTCCCCGAGCTTCGTGTCGGCGTTGCCGGCGCGGCGGCGCTCTGCGCCGTGACCGGTCGCACCGACGCCGACCTCGAGGAACTCATCCGCGCGGAGTATCCGCGGGATCTGGAGAACAACGTCTCGTACGGACGAGCGATCTATGATGCCGTCCTCGCGGCGACGGATACTCGGTTCCAGCTGGAGCGCGGTGACCGCGTTCTTCCAATTCTCGCCGGCAACGACTGTATCGCGCTCGGCGCTGTGGCGTCCGGGCTCGATGTCTATGCGGCCTACCCGATGACGCCCTCGTCCTCGCTCCTCCACTACCTGGCGAAGCACGATGAGGAGCTCGGCGTGACGGTCGTCCATCCCGAGAGCGAGATCGCCGTGGCGAATATCGCCGTCGGCGCCGCGGCCATGGGAGCACGGGCGATGGTCGGTTCGAGCGGGGGCGGGTTCGCGTTGATGGAGGAGACGCTCTCGTTCGCGGGGATGGCTGAGGTCCCGCTTCTCTGCATGTTGTCGGCGAGGTCGGGTCCGTCGACCGGGGTCCCCACGTACACCGAGCAGGCAGACCTTCGTTTCGCGCTCAACCAGGGACACGGAGAGTTCGCGCGCGTTGTCGCGTCTCCAGGGTCCTTCGCCGATGCGTACCGTGTGACCGCCGAGCTGATGGACATCGCGTGGCGCTTCCAGACCGTCGGGATCGTTCTGACGGAGAAGCATTTGTCCGAGTGCAGCGCAACGGTCGAGCTTGATGTCGACGGAGCGCCGTGGCCGGAGCCCAGCCTTGCGCTCGGCGACGGGTATCGCCGGTACGCCGACACCGATGACGGCGTCTCGCCGATGCTCTTCCCGCCCTCCGCGGAGCTCATCAAATGGAACAGCTACGAGCACGACGAGTACGGCGTGACCACCGAGGAGGGGGAGGCCATCACCCTCATGCACGACAAGCGGAATCGAAAGCTCGCGGCGATCAAGGAGCACGTAGAGGGTCTCACGACCGTCGTGTGGCACGGCGACCCGGATGCCCCGCTCATCTTCACGTACGGCTCCACAACGATGAGTGTTCTCGAGGCGGTGCGGGCCGGCGGACTGAACGCGGCCGTCGTACAGATGATCTACCTGGAGCCGTTCCCGCTCTGGGAACTCGAAGGTCTCAGGGGCAGCCGTCCTGTCGTGGTCGAGCAGAGTTCGACCGGTCAGTTCGAGACGCTGCTCCGGGAGAAGGCGGGGATCGAGGCACTCGCCTCCATCCGACGATATGACGGGAGACCGTTTGAGCCGCTTGAGTTGGCTCGCGAGCTCGAGAAGGTGCTCTCATGACGAAACGATCGACGACGGATGCCGCCGGCAGCCTCCCGGATTGGGCGGGGCAGGACGACCTGACGACCTACGGAGTGAACACCTGGTGTCCCGGATGCGGGAACTTCGGAATCCTCAACGCGGCGAAGGCCGCCGTGCGCTCGCTCGAGGAGGACGGGATCGACCGCGAGCGGATCGTGATGGCCGCGGGCATCGGGCAGCACGCGAAGATCTTCGACTATTTTGGCCTCTCGGGCGTCTACTCGCTCCACGGCCGGGCCGTCGCGACTGCGCAGGGCATGAAGCTGGCCAACCCAGACCTCTCGGTCATCGTGTTCGTCGGTGACGGCGACGCGATGGGGGAGGGATTGGCGCATCTACTCTTCGCCGCGAAGCGGAACGCCGACATCACCGTCGTGATGCACGACAATGGTGTCTACGCGCTGACCACGGGGCAGCGCTCTCCCCTGAGCCCGGAGGGCTACAAGGGTCCGTCAACGCCTCACGGGAACACGGAGCGGCCGCTCAACCCGCTCGTCCTCACGCTCGAGGCCGGCGCGACCTTCGTCGCGCGCGGCTACTCGGGAGACATCGAGGGGCTCGCCGGTCTCATCGCCGACGGCGTGCGGCACAAGGGATTCGCGTTCATCGACGTGCTCCAGCCGTGCGTGACATTCAACAATCGATACGACGAATACAACGAGCTGACGAAGCCGATGGATGCGGAGCCGCTCCCGTTCGATGACGCGCTCGCGCTTGCCCGCGTCCGTGAGACGCTCCCGACCGGTATCTTCTACCGAACGGAGCGGGACAGCGCCGAGGAGCTTCTGACGCGGGGTCGCAACCCGGTCCGGGACAGCGCGTGCCGTGCGGACCGGCTCGCGGCCGTGCGCAAGCTGCTCGGGAGTTGACGGTGTCGCAGTGGAAAGGTAGCTGCGGTTCACTCCACCGACAGACAAGGGAGTGTGGAATGCACGTCAAGGATGCCATCGAGACACGACGAGCCTACCGAGCCCTCGCGCCGGTCGAGATCACCGACGAACTCATCGAAGAGCTCGCGACGGCAGCGCAGCTTGCTCCGTCGTGCTTCAACAACCAGCCGTGGCGGTTCATCTTCGCAAAGGACCCGGGGGTGCTTGGGAAGCTCCATGAGGCGCTTCCTGAGACGAACGCCTGGGCGACCGCCGGCTCGATGATCATCGGGGTCGTGAGCAGGAAGGACCTGGACTGCGACATCCACGGCCGCGAGTACTTCCTGTTCAGCACGGGTCTGGCGACCGCCTTCCTGGTGCTGCGCGCCACCGAGCTCGGGCTCGTGGCTCATCCCATCGCCGGCTACGGACACAAAGCGGCGAAGGAGGCGCTCGGCGTTCCGGAGGACATGACGCTCATCACGCTGGTGATCGTCGGCCGACACGATCCGGAGGCGACGGACCTCATGACCGAGAAGCAGCGCGAGGCGGAACTCGAGCGACCGGAGAGGCAGCCGCTTGATGTGATGGCGCCCATCGATCGATACGCGTGAGATAGCTCAACTCGGTGATTGACCGGACGTCCGATATCGCGTACTCTCTTCACATCAGTCAACTGCATCGCTGACTGTGAGTGCGCCGTGGGGTATGGGGTCGGCTACGGCCTTCCCCATTGCTCCGGGGCGTTTTTTCTGGGGCCCCGCCATCAGGCGAGGTCTGCGACGAAATCCCTGATGACATCATATCCTCTTCATCTCAAGGAGGAAGCATGAGGCGGACCGCTGCGACCATGGTTCTGCTCATCTCCGTTCTCTCGCTCACCATGCCCGCGAACGCCTCGCCACTGATCGGCGCGAGCGCCAACACGCTGCCGCAGGGCGCCTTCATGATGGACACATGGTTCCTCTACCGCGACTTCGACCGTGCATTTGTCGACGACCTTCACGGCGATGATGTCGGCGGGTGGGAAGAGCTTCCCGAGGGGACCGGTGTCACGGCCGTCGATTTCGTCCCCAGAGTCTATTACGGAGTCACAGACCTGCTGACGCTCCGAGTGGGCGTGCCTCTGGCATACCGCGAGGTCGACTTCGACCCGGACGGCAGCGGCGAGAGCTCTGTCGGCATCGGTGACATCGTCATCGACCCCAAGTTCCAGATCTACCGCGGCGAGGGCGGCTATCCGCGTGTGGCGCTCCTCGCCGGTGTGATGCTCCCGACGGGGGATGCGAAGGCGGACCCCGCGCTCTCCGATGGCTCGCTTGACGTCCTGGCGGGTTTCGCCGCCACCGAGCGGATGGACGACGCGCAGGCGCACCTCTGCGTAACCTACTGGTGGAACGGTGAGGCCGATGACGGCCGTGATCTGAAGGACATGCTCATCGCGAGCGCCAGCATCGAGAGCCCGCTCGACGCCTACTGGACGCTTCTCTGGGAGGCGAAAGTCTACATCGGCGAGACGCCCGATGAGTACAGGCGGTACTACGTCTGCCCCGGGATCGCGTGGGATAACGGGTATCACTTCAGCATCGGTCTCTCGGCGATGATCGGTGTCGACGGGATCGGTGGTGGCGGGATCAGCTGGCTCGACTACGACTGGGCGCCGCACATTCGCGCGTACTATCGTTTCTTCTAGCGATTCTTTCGTGATGGTCGCGGCCGCGACGATGGTCGCGCGCCGCGGAAGGGAGAGCACATGACAGCTCCGTTCGCACTCCCCTGGGGGACGTTCACGGCGCTCCTTGTTGTCGCCGGGACGATCGCGCTCGCGATCGTGTGGTCCGCACTCTCGTCTCGTCGCGGCGGCGGAGAGGGGGACGGCGATGAGTGACATGGCCGTCTACTCAACCATTCTCACGGCGTATCTCGTGCTGCTCGTCGCGATGGGTGTCTGGATGGGGCGCCGCACCCGGAGCGCGGAGGACTTCTACATCGGTGGGCGTCAGGTCGGGCCGTGGGTCACGGCGTTCTCGTTCGTGGCCGCGTATTTCAGCTCCGTCGTCATCGTCGGCGGCGGCGCGTTCGGGTATCGCTTCGGCATGTCGACGCTCTGGGTCGGCGCGTCGAACGTACTCATCGGGTGCACCCTCGCGTGGATCGTACTCGGCCGCCGTCTGTGGCAGTTCACGAAGCGGCTCGACACGATGACCATCCCCGGGTTCATCGGGAAGCGCTACGGCGCACGCGACGCGGAGGTCTTCTCGGCCGTCATCATCTTCGTCTTCATGATCGTCTACAACGTCAGCGTGCTGGTGGGGATGGGGAAGATCATGGAGGGGTTGATGGGGATTCCGTACACGACCGCGGTCGTGGTGGCGGGGCTCATCATACTCATCTACGTGTCGATCGGCGGATATCTGGCCGTCGTCTGGACCAGCTTTGTCCAGGCATGGATCATGATCTTCGGGCTCCTGCTCCTGGCTTTCGCTACGCTTGCGAAGGTCGGAGGACTCACGGCGGCCAACATCCAACTCGCGTCCATCGATCCGGGCCTGGTGACGACCCCCGGGATCTGGGGCTGGGGAGGACTGATATCGTTCGCGATGATCGTCAGCCTGGGCGTCTGGGGCATGCCCCAGCTGCTCGTCCGTTTCTACTCGATGAAGAGCACGCGCGTTCTCAGGCTGGGCGTCGTACTCGCCACGCTCGGTGGGGCGATGGCGCTGTTGCCGTACATGACCGGCGCTCTCTCGAGGCTGATCCTCCCACCGCTGACCGGCGCCGAGGTGGACCTCGCCATCCCGATGGTGACCAAAGCCGTCCTCAATCCGTGGGGTGGGGCCATATTCCTCGCCGGGGTGATGGCGGCGGGAATGTCGACGTTCGCGTCCGTGCTCATTATCGTCTCCGGCGCGGTCATCGAGGACCTCCGGGGCGGAAGCAGGATCCAGGGCGGCCACGCCGCCGGTGCAGCCGCCGGGAGACGCGAGGTGGCGCTCGGCCGCGCAGCGAGCTTCGGGGCGGGTCTGATCTCGCTGGCGATCGCGTACAGACCGCCGGCGCTCGTCCTTGTGATCACGGCGTTCGCATGGGCCGTGATCGCGTCCTCCTGTCTCTGGCCGGTCGTTCTCGGCGTCTACTGGAGACGGGGTACCAGAGCCGGCGCGCTGTCGTCGATGATCGTCGGAACGGCCGTGGCCCTCGGATGGATGATCGCGGGCCGGATGATGGGCGGCAACCCGCTGGGAATCCACGGCTTCATCCCGGGTGTCACCGTGTCGCTGGTCGTGTTCGTTCTGGTGAGTCTGATGACCAGGCCGCCCGCGCCGGAGCTCGTGCGCCGCGCGTGGGGTGAGTAGGAGAACGAGATCATGTTACAGGAGGAAACGGTGCCGACCGACGAGCGTCAGGACGGAAGCGCGCTGGAGAAACCGGTCGATGACGGAGACGCCGGACAGCGCGGCGGATTCAAGGCTCAGCCGCCGTGGCTCAGATTCCTGCTGATCGTGAGCGTGACGGCGATGATCATCGGGATCGTGCGGTGCTCGATCGAGTCGACCGCTCCGGTTGCGCAGGCCGTCTCGAGCGTCGCCGTGATGCCGGTTCGAGTCCAGGCCCCGGACGGGTTCTTCACGCAGCCGGGTGACTCGGTCGCGATAATGGCGGCGAAGTGGTTCACGCGGTCGTTCGCGCGCGAATCGGGCATCCAGGTCGACATCATCAGGTCGGAGGATGAGATCCCCGGGGTTCTTCGGGAGGATGCGCCGTACGACGGACTCGCGTACTTCACGCTGGAGCGGTCCTACGACGCGGAGAAGGAGGAGTATCGGCTCCTGATCCACGGCGAGATCGTCCACACCGAGACGAAACGGGCGATGGCCATCGTCGACTACGACGCTCCGCCGAGCTTCCTCTACAGGAGGATGACGGAGGCGGGCGAGGATGTCGCGCGCAGGATGGGGTACGCTCCCGGCGCCGAGGCTGAGGCAGAGGGGTAGCCGTTGTCATTTGCGAGACGAGCGAGACGCGGTATCCGAAGACGGATGCTGCGCCGGACGCGGCCGGGTCGTGAGCTCGGCCGCGAGACCTATGCGGGGCTCGTGGACTATCATATCCACACGCCGCTGTGCGGACACGCCCGCGGTGAGCCGGAGCGCTATGTACGCGAGGCGATTCGAAAGGGCCTCGGCGAGATCGGGTTCGCCGACCACATGCCGTTGCTCCGTATACGCGACGAGCACCTGACGATGAGGCCCGAGGAGCTCCCGGGCTACGTTGAGACGATTCGGGACCTCCAGGAATCGGTCGACGAGCTGACGATCCGTCTCGGTATCGAGATGGACTTCTTCCCGGGTCAGATGGACGAGATCTGGGAGGCGGCCGCGCCGTATGAGTTCGACTACGTCTATGGCTCGGTCCACTACCTCGATGGGTGGGATTTCGGTGACAGCCGCGATCTCTCCAGATACAAGGACGCGGATCACGATGCGATGTACCGGAGCTACTTCGAGCTGTTCTGCGAGGCTGCGGAGGAAGGCGGATTCGATGTCATGGCGCACCCCGATCTCGTCAAGAAGCACGGGGTGACGACCGACCTTCCGCTGGCGCCGATGTACGAGGCGGCCGCCGACGCACTGGCCCGTGCGGACGTCGCCATAGAGGTCAACTCGTCGGGTCTCAGGCAGCAGGCCGTTGAGCTCTATCCGACGCTCGAGTTCCTCTCCGTGTGCGCCTCACGCGGCGTCGCCGTGACGCTCGGATCGGACGCGCACAGTCCGGAACAGGTCGGGATGGACTTCGATCTCTCGCTCCGCCATCTCCGCAGGGCGGGTGTCACCGAGATCGCTACGTTCGCCGGCCGGACTCGCACGATGCGACCGCTCCCGGGCTAGATCGGCAGGGCCTCCTCTTCGGCATATCGAGTCCGTGCGGCTCCGACCGCGAGCGCGCGGCACCCACGGAAACCCCCATTGTTGGGGACTCTGTCAGCCTTCCCTCCTTGACACACCGCATCATCCGGTCTAGGGTGTTGCCTGCCGTATCCGGTCGTATCCTCGGCCGAGTCTGCCCTAGAAGTACCCGCGGCCCCGTCGTTTCTCGTCTCCTGGACCGCGGGCTGGATTCTCTTTGTCGTCGAGGCTTTCGCGGGAGGATCGGCGTCCCGCTCAGGTGGGCTTATGCCGGATCAGCGCGAGACAGGTGCGCCCGCACCGCTCAATCCCATTGCGGCATTCACGCTCGTGCTTGCCTTTCCGGGACGGACGTTCAGGCGCCTCAGGGACAACCCGCACTGGATCATGCCGCTGCTCTTCGTCGTTCTCTGCTCGATGGTCAGCGGCGCCTACGCGGTCGTCGGTGGTCATCTCAGCGGCTTCCTCGAGGGCATGGCCCTCCGGACGGGGCAGGACCCGACGCTGACACGCTCGGCGTTCCTCGCCTCGACCGTTCTCTCAGCCATCGTGGGTGTCCCGCTCATCCTCCTGCTCGAAGCGCTTTTCTACAAGCTCGCCGGGATGCTCCGCGGCGGACGGGCCGGTTTCGGCCTCGTGTTCTGCGCGGTTGCGTATGCTTCCGTCCCGGTCGGACTCGGTGCGCTCGTCATCGCCGGTCTCATGGCCATCACCGGGTCACACTCGATCGGGGCGAATCTGTCGTTCCTTGTTGACGGCGTGCGTCATCCGGTGCTCTGGAGTATCGCTCGACAGCTCGACCTGTTCTCCATATGGTTCTTCATACTGCTCGGGATCGCGGCCGAACACATCTTCGAGCTCCCGAGACCGCGCGCGAGACAGGTCGGCGTTCTCTTCGCGGCGTTCTACCTCTTCATCATGATCATCTCCGGCGTCGGCAATGCCGGACAGTTCGAGGACCCGTACGAGAGCTGGACGACGGTGGAGACTGGAGGGATCGTTTCGGAGACCGTGGTCGTTCTCCATCACGGCCCGGAGCTGGGGCTGAACGCTGACGGGACACAGCTCGATGATGCGGAAACGAGGCTTCCCGCAGCGGTCGACCGCGCCCAGAGGGTTCTCGGTCTGCCGGCGATGCCGCGAATAGACGTCTACCTCTACCCGTCTGTTGATGCGAAGCGCGCTGTGACCGACAACGGTGAACTCGCTCATGCTGTCGAATGGGCGAGCGCCGTGCATCTGGCCTGGGTGGACGGGGGAGAGCGCGCCTTCATCCGAGAGGCCGCGAAGGTGTCCGCTGCGGCCTCTCTCGGAAGCATGTATAATCCGTTCATCCGTGACGGGCTGGCCGTCGCAGCCTCCGGCACGTGGGGCGGGGAGCCGATTCGGGCGGTGGCCGAGCGGATCCTTGAGGACGGGGACGTCGTGGCGCTGTCATCGCTCTTGGATCCGGTCGAGTATCAGCGGCAGAGGACAGGAACGGCGCAGGTGCTGGCGGGATCGTTCGTCGAATACGTCATCGCGATCCGGGGAGCGGGAGCGTTCACGGAGCTCTATCGGGAGCAGGGATTGACCGCGGGGCCCGCAGTCGATGCGGTGGAGGCCGCGCTGGGCTCGACGGTCGATGAGATCGATACGCAGTGGAAGAACTACCTCCGTGCTGAGATCCGGAAAGGCGCGGATCAGACGGTCGGAGCACGGCCGTAGTCGAGACAGGAGGGGTGTGTGGGTACTGGCTTTCTGGCCACGGTCGGGCAGTCGGGCGCTGTCGGGAAGACGATCGTCTTCCTGCTGTTCGTCGTGTCCGTCTATGCGTGGGCCATCATTCTCTTCAAGTATCTGACGCTCAGGCGGGCAGAGGCCCGCTCGAAGCGGCTTCTGAAGAAGTTCCAGGAGAGTCCCGATGGCATGGTGAATCACTACAGCGACCGGACGAGTTTCGAGGCGTCGCCGGTCGCAAGCGTGCTCGATGCCGGTCTCCAGCAGCTATCGCTCGTGATGCAGGGGCGCAGCGGCGCACGTGGTCTCTCGATCGTCCAGATCGACGGGCTCGACAGGTCCCTCGGGCGCGCCATCTCCGAACAGGTGCTCGAGCTCCGGAAGTACCTCATCACGCTGGCGACCATCGTCGGCGCCGCTCCGTTCATCGGTCTCTTCGGCACGGTGTGGGGTATCATGAAGGCGTTCACGGCGATGTACGTCACGGGCAGCGCCAGTATCTCCAGCGTGGCCCCCGGCATCTCGGCCGCGCTCACCACGACGGTCGCGGGACTCGCCGTCGCCATCCCCGCCCTCGCGGGATACAACTACCTCATGAACCGGGTCCGCACGCTCACGTCGACGATGGAGAATTTCTCGTCCGAGTTCCTCTCGACCGTCGAGCGGAACCTGGGCGAGAAGTAGGCGGAGGAGAGAGCCAGTGCGTCGCAGGCACGATGAACACGGAATGGACCCGATCGGGGAGATCAACGTGACCTCTCTGGTCGATATCATGATGGCGCTTCTCGTCATCTTCATCATCGTCGCGCCGATGATCGAGCAGGGGATCGAGGTGAACCTGCCGACGGCGGAGCCCGCGAAGATCGATGTGTCGGATGTCGTGACCGTAACGGTCTCGTCGAACGACCGGATCTACTTCGAGGGTCAGCGCGTGACGATGGAGGATCTTGGAGAACGCCTGTCGAATATCCAGGCCGCGAACTCCGATGCGGCTGTTCTTATCAAGGCCGACCAGGACATCCGATACGGTCGGGTCGTCGAGGTTCTCGACGCGGCCCGCAACGCGGGTCTGTCACGACTCGGGATGGCGACGAAGCCGGCGGAGTAGGGCGGCCGGCGTCGCCCGAAGGATGGCTCGTGAATAGGTTCCTCATCATATCGGCATCGGCTCACGTGGTCCTGCTCTTCATCCTCCCGTTCATACCGGGGATCTTCACGGAGGAGGAGATGGGGCTCGACGTCTACAGCGTGGAGCTGGTCGAGATCCGGAGTCGGCCGGTGCGGGTCGAGACGCCGGAGCCTGAGCCGGAGGTCGAGGAGAACGTCGAAACACCGCCGGAACCCGCTCCCGAGATCGTCGAGGAACGGATCCCCGAGGAGCCGGCGCCGCAGCGCCGCGTGGCCGTGCGGCGTGACCCGCCCGAGGAAAGGGAGAGTCTGGCCGACCGGTTGGCCGAGCGGCTCCGGTCACAGGACGAGGAGCGGACGGACGAGCCGGAGGTCGAGCAGCAGCCGGTAGAGCCGGTCGCTTCCGCGAGCGCCACCGTGACGGTCTCGAGGTTCCCGTACGCGTGGTACCTGTCGATCATTCAGGGGAAGGTGAGTTCGCACTGGAGACAGCCGAGCTCGCGCCTTATCACGCAGGACCAGCTGAGCACCCAGGTGTCGTTTCGCATCAGACGAGACGGCTCGGCAGAGTTGGTGACGGTGCGGCGCTCATCCGGTCTTCCCAATGTCGACCAGTCCGCGGTGAAGGCGGTCAGGGACTCGACACCGTTCCCGCCGCTCCCGGATGACTACATGGAGGACCACCTGGACGTGACCATCGACTTCACCGTGAAGCAGGAGTAGCTTTGATGTTGGAAATGAAACGCAGACGCGCGCCACTCGCGCAGCTGGCACTGTCGCTGATGCTGCTGGCAGCTGTGACCGCCAGTGCGCAGGTGCATCTGAACGTATCGAAGGCGTTCGGTCAGAAGGTCATCGTCGCTGTTCCGCTCTTCGAACTCGAAGGCGGCACCATCGTCGACCCCGTCGCGGCGCGGGACGTGCTCGAGTTCGACCTCGGACACTCGGGGTTCTTCGATATCGTGGGGAACCGTGAGTTCGTCGACGAGACCGAGATCGACGATCGCATCTCGGCACGGATCGCTTTTCAGGAGTGGTCGGCGCTGGGCGCCGAGATCCTCGTGAAGGGGAAGATCGGCGGCGATCTCACCGAGGTCTACGTCGAAGCGACGATCTACGATCTCGCGCAGGGCAAGGCGATATTCGGACGGCGGTACGTCGGCTCGCGTGAGCGGTGGCGTGACGCCGTCCACAGTATCTCCGACGACATCGTCTTCAAGCTGACCGGTGAGACCGGGATCGCGAAGACGAAGATCGCCTTCACATCCAGCGTGACGGGTTCCAAAGAGGTCTACGTGATGGACTACGATGGCGAGAACCTGCGGCGTGTCACGCGCCAGAACGCCATCGCCCTCTCTCCCGACTGGTTCCCGGGCGGGGAGGAGATCGTGTATACGATCATCAAGGAGGGCCGCCATCAGTGTTGGCGCACGACGATCGCCGGGAGCGGGACGAAGCTGACGGCGTTCCCCGGGCTCAACGACTTCGCGTCCCCGTCGCCCCGGGGCGACGAGATCCTCATGAGTCTGTCCAAGGACGGCAACCCGGAGATCTACCGTCTGCGAGCTGACGGGACCGATCCGAGGCGGCTGACCTTCGGCAGGAGCACGGAATCATCGCCCTGCTGGTCGCCCGACGGGCGGAGAGTGGCGTTCGTCTCCGATCGGGCGGGAGTCCCGCAGGTATATGTCATGGGCGCCAGCGGCGGGACGCCGCGCCGCGTGACGCTCCAGGGAAACTACAATACGTCGCCGGATTGGTCACCGAAGGGCGACCTCATCGTCTATACTTCACGGGTCGGTGGGACCTTCCAGATCTGCACGGTCGACGTGGAGACCGGGGAGACCATCAGGCTGACGAGCGGAGCGGGCCAGAAGGAGGACCCGTCCTGGGCGAGAGACGGCCGGCACGTCGTCTACAGTGTGAAGCAGGGAGGCAAGACCGATCTGTATATGATAGACATATACGAACTGGAACCTGTGCGGCTGACCAGCGGGGCAGGCGACTATCTGAGCCCTGCGTGGTCCGACTAGCGGGCGCGACGCGTCTGCGAGGAGGAGGAGTCATGAGGAAGAACCTCGCTCTTGTGGCATGTCTGTTTGCGGTGTTCGCGATGCTGTCGCTGTCGGGGTGCGGCAGCAGGGAAGAGGTGATGGTGGACCCGATCGACGACATGGAGCCCGCCGAGGACGTCGGCGCGATCAGTGGAGATGATCTGCCGCTGGCGGAGGTCTCCGACGAAACCGTCTACACCGAGCCGGTGTCGAGCGTGTTCACGGACATCCACTTCGAGTTCGACCAGTACAACATCCTTGCGCGGGATGAGGCCGTGCTTCAGCGAATCGCCAACTGGCTTCGTGAGAACGACCAGGTCCGCGTGATGATCGAGGGGCACTGCGACGAGCGCGGCACCAACGAGTACAATATGGCGCTCGGTGAGCAGCGCGCGCTCGCGGCCCGGCGCTACCTGGTCGGTCTCGGCGTCGGCGCGGCGAGGCTCGGCACCGTCAGCTACGGCGAGGAGCAGCCGCTCGACCCGCGGAGTACCGAGGACGCGTGGTCGAAGAACCGCAGGGCGCACTTCGTCGTCTCCGAGTAGCGCGGAGGTCGCCATGACGAAAACGATTTCACACGGCGCCCGTGGGCGCCGGACGATGCGCATTGCTCTTGCCGCTCTCATCTGCCTGTCCGTCGGGCTGTCGCTCTCCGGATGCGGGACAGGCGGTCTCGCGGTCAAGAAGGACGTCTGGGAGGCGGAGGAGAGCTTTTCGCAGCGCCAGGCCTCTCTGTCGGAGAAGATGCTCCAGATCGACGGGCGTCTGACCGCGGTCGAGGACGAGATCGCGGCGCTCCGGATGGTGAACGAGGGACTCTCCTCACGAATCGCAAGTCTGGAGACGGAGTTCGGTCGCGGACTCGAGGCCGTGCGAAGCGGTCAGGAGCAGCTCGGGATCGAGCTTGAGGGCAGGATCAGGGATGTGGACTCCGGGCGCGAGGCGGATCGGGACGACCTGCTGGCCCGGATGCAGATCGTCCTCGAGGAGGTCACCCGCGAGAACGCCCAGCTTCGGGCGGATATTGACGCGCTCCGGGATCAGATCGCCAGCGGCACCGGGTACGAGCACGAGGTGAGGTCCGGGGAGACGCTGGCGGCGATCGCGGCACAGTACGGGGTCACCGTCAACGCGATCATCCGTGAGAACAGCCTGACGAACCCCGATGTTATCAGTGTCGGTCAGAAGCTCTTCATCCCGCGCAACTAGAAGAAGCTCCTGCCCGCGTCCCCGGCGATGCCGGAGTGCGGGCAGGAGCTGTCGTTTGTGCGCTCAAGATGATCGCGGCGATCGCATTGACAGTCGCCGGCTGCCCTGCCGCCGGCCGTCAGGCCGGAAGACGGAAATCGAACGTCGGGTCGATCTCGCTCAATCGCTGAGCCTGACGAAGAAGCTCCTCGCGGAGCTCGTCGCGCGGCTGCTCGCTCTCGGGCTTCATCCACGCGGAGTATGCCTCGAGGAACTCGTCCCGGATCTGCTCGATCGTCTCCCCTCGTCGTATCTCCTCGATCTGGCGGTCGAGATGGTAGAGCTCTCCCTCAGAGTAACGCTTGAGCAGTCCCAGATACTGTCCGCGCATGTAGGTGAGGATCCGCACGTAGTTCTCGAATCCGTCGGACAGCTTCTGGAGGACGCGCGAGACCCCGTTGGGACCGCGATGGATCGTGCAGGCGTAGGACGCAGCCTGAGAGTAGTACGTCGCAGCCCGGGCGATGAAGACCTGTCTCGGCGTACGCAGTACGGGCGGCAGGTGGGTCCTCGGGCGGTCGACGGTGTCGAACACCGCGACCGAGAGGAGAAGATAGTCGGCGGTCGTCTTGTACGCGAGATAGCGCTCGCGGTCCGACGAGGCCTCGGCCGCCATCCTGTTGAGCTCATCATCGCTGGTGGCGATGTAGCGCCCCACCCGCTCGATGTTCACCGGATCGATCTGTGAATTCAGGAGGTGCGCGAGGTAGACGTTGACGTCCTCGTCATAGACATCGGAGTTCGACTCTATGCCCGTGTGGATGCGCGAGTGGAGCAGACAGTTCAGCATGAAGAAGTAGGAGGTCTGAATGTCCGTTCCAATCTCAAGTCTACGGCGCGCGGCGGTGCGTCTGGTTGCGCGGGTCGGTGCCTTCTTCACGTTGCCTCGATTCCATCGTTCGGCCGGGAGTCGATACCTGCTAGCCTCGACTGTCTGATGATTCGGGAATGCAAGCCGTGTGCCACGGCGCGGCGGCGGTGACATGTCGATCCGGCACCACCTCGAGCGCCGCGTCCGTCGAGCTCACATCCGACCGTGGCCGGAGCGGGGAAGGCCCGTTCTCTGCGGCTTTCAGTGAGTGAATGCAGAAGCCGTGCCATCTCCGGCGTCTGTAGGTGCCTGGCCGCAAGAGCGCATGAACAGGCTCGTTACTCCCTGCCAAACCGCGTACATTATGTGTATTGATCTCCTCGATGTGGCGAGGTGTGAATCGAAACTGCGAACTGCACGTACTGATGGTCTCAGAGCACTGATGGTCTCAACGGAAGGCGGGTGACATATGAGGGCAGCGGCGGTCCAGTTCGAACCGGTGTTCGGAGATGTCGAGGGCAATGCGCGGCGGCTGGTCGAGCTCGTCGAGCCGGTGGATGCCGACCTCTTCGTGATGCCGGAACTCGCGTTGTCGGGCTATCTGTTCGAGTCGGCCGATGAGGCCGAGGGGCTCTCCCAGGCTCCCGACAGCAGCGTGTTCAGTGACCTCGCGGCGATCGCCGGCCAGAAGGATGCGACCGTCATCATCGGGTTCGCGGAGCTGGCGCAAGAGGGGCTCTACAACTCATCGCTCCTCATCGCCCCTGACGGTCGCCGGGACGTGTACCGGAAGATCCAGCTCTTCAACACGGAGAAGGAGATCTTCCTGCCCGGGAACCGACCGCCGGCCATCGTCGAGGTCGCGGGCGTCAGACTCGGCATGATGATCTGCTTCGACTGGATCTTCCCGGAGGTCGCACGCACGCTGGCGCTCCTTGGTGCCGACATCCTCTGTCACTCGGCGAACCTCGTGCTTCCGTACTGTCAGGACGCGATGGTGACCCGGTCGATCGAGAACAGGGTCTTCTCGATCACTGCGAATCGGGTCGGAACCGAGAAGCGGGCCGGAATGGATCTCACCTTCACCGGACAGACCGAGATCGTCACGCCCCGCGGTCGGATCCTCGAACGAGCACACGTCACGGGTGAGACAGTGCTGGTCCACGAGATCGACCCGGCCGAGGCTCGCGACAAACAGATCACGCCGAGGAACAACATCCGGGAGGACCGGCGCACCGACCTCTACCGGCTCGATTGACCAACGCGCATGGCGAAGCCGGTGATCAGCGCGTACGGCATCGGTGGACGACCCTCCCCCCGGGGGGGGCCGCGGCCGGCCGCTGGCATACTAGTTGCATAATCCAGAGGTGATGTTCGTGTCTCATTGGCGCACAGACGAGGCAACCAGTCAGGATGTAACAGGAACGGGGAGCTGAGAGACGATGGAACGAGGCGGACCCACGATCGAGATCAAGCTCGTCACGCTGGTGGCGGCGGTGCTCATCGTGCACGATGTGGTTCTCCTTGTGCTCTACCTCGGCGGAGCGCCGCCGAACATCATCCAGATCGTGCTCGGCGCCATCGTGGTCCCAGCACTCATCGTCGTGGCCGTCTGGGGCAATTCGATCGGGCGCGCCATCCGCAGGCTCTCCTGGGTTTGCCGCGCAGCGAAGGAGGGAGACACAAACCTCCTGACGGTCCTCCACCGGACCGACGATCTCGGCCGATTGAACGACGACATCAACGCGCTCGTGGTCAAGCTCCGCAGGCTCGGTGAGACGGAGCGGACTCTGGGTACCTCGCGCCAGCTCGTCGACGCGATCGTCCGGACCGCGCCCGAGCTTCTGCACGCCTCGCAGGAGGTCCTTGTCGCGATGAAGGAGCTCAAGGAGGGCGCGGGAGCGGAGACATCGGTTCTGAGACGCGCATCCCGAAATCTCACGGAGGCAGGCGGACTGCTCGGTAGACTGACGGCCACCGATGCGGAGGCTCAGGAGGAGGCGATCGCGGCGAAGCTCAAGTCTCTCGGGGGGCTCCGGCGTGAGATCGAGATCCTCTCCGACCAGATCATGGACGAGGTGGCCAGGCCCGAGATCGATGCGACGACGCTGGCCCGCGCGGTCAACGGCCTGCGCGATGCTTCGCGAATTCTCGCCGATGTCGCCGAACAGGCGGCTCCGGCGCTCGAGGCGAAGCTCACCGATATCCGGGTTGCCGTGGCGGCGACCGGATACATCGAGACGGCGGACGAGGAGCGGCAGGACGGCGCCAGGATCGCCGAACTCATGCAGCGGAGTGCGGGGAGCGGGATCGGCGCTGCGACACGACTCGCCTCGGCGCTCCACCAGCTCGGCGTGGTGCTCGAGGCTTACGAGGTGCAGCGGAGAACCGGGGATCGCCCGTAGCGAGAATCGTGGGCGCGTGAGCACGTGGGCACGTGGGCACGTGGGCACGGCGGTTGGCCCGGCGGCCTCCCGGGGATGTGAACCAGGTTGACGAAGGGACGGCTCGATTCGGGCCGCCTTTTTTTTGTGGCCGGGTCACCTCGCTCATAAGAGCACACGAGATGGTCGATTGCGAAGGACACTCGGCCCACATGATCCGACCCGGTCGGGATGGCATATCGATTGCTCGAAAGAACGCGGCAGGCAGGAGGCTCCGGCGGGGACCGGAGGGCTGAGCCGGTCGTCTGCGGCTGACCGGCGCGCGTGTGGGGATGGGTGGTGTGTGTCTCCGAGTCCCCGGGCCGGGGCACCCCAGCGCTGCGGGGAGGGAGTGTGGCGACAGGACGCGCGGATGGCGAGGGGATCGGCCGGCGTTTGAGGCGGCTCAACGCGGAGATCGCCGACGGGTGCGCGCTCGAACTGGCGTGCTCGGCCGGAGATCCGAGGCGCGAGGACGGGCTCGTGCTCCTGGGTGTGCTCAGCTGCGGGACCGTGGCCATCGTTCCCGTGATGCCCGGCCGGACAGCCCGACAGCGGCTCCTGTCGCTCTCCGACTCCATCGCGGAGTGCGCCATGCTCCTGGGTGTCGGGACGAGTCTTTACGGGATGTCGGTGAGGACGGGAAACTAGACCGGCGCCGCAGGCGACACCTCCATCCAGCGAAACGCCTTGCCCGGGGTGGCGCGGCGTGGAAGAATCCACGGTACGGCATCGACCGGCATCCGCTCCGGGCGATACCGACCGACCCACGGAGGATTCCCGCACCACTGCGAAGGCCACCACCCGGGAGGCATCATGAGCGCCGCATTCGATGCGTTCGTACAGCGCTACCTCACGATCAAGACGGGTGACGCACCCACGTTCTCGACATTCCTCGGTCTGCACGAGCACGACGGCGAGCTCGGCGATCTCTCAATGGACGCGCTGCAGGAGCAGCACCAGCACGTCCGCGACCTGCTGGCCGATCTGGAAGCCCTCCCGCTCGACGTCGAGCCCGTTGAGGTCCGTGTTGACGCCGCGGCGCTCGCATCATCACTGCGAGACGACATATTCCACCACGAGACGCTTCGGACACACGAGCGGATGCCGAACACGTACATCGGCACCGCTCTCGGCGGCTGCAACAGTCTGATCATGAAGGAGTTCGCGCCTCTGGAGGAGCGGGCGATAGGTCTGCTCTCGCGGGTCCGACAGATCCCCGGCGTTCTTGCGTGCATGCGCGAGAACGTCAAGGATGTTCCGAGTGTCTTCGCCACCGTGTCCGCGGAGTACGCGGCGGGCGGTGTGGCGTTCATGCAGAGTATC
>Ga0180433_10000904_pt1 | contig 50508 bp, 32 predicted proteins | sample SS_ome_8_FD_132980 | JGI IMG/M metagenome (GOLD analysis project Ga0180433, IMG submission 132980) | Hypersaline lake sediment archaeal communities from the Salton Sea, California, USA - SS_1_D_1 metaG | ecosystem: Environmental > Aquatic > Non-marine Saline and Alkaline > Hypersaline >...
ACCCCCCGTGAGGGTTGACCGGGATTTTTACACTCACAATAAAAAAAAAAAAAAAAAAAAAAAAAAAAAAAAAAAAAAAAAAAAAAAAGGAAAATCTTTTTAAGAAAACATTAAATTACGGTTGACGTTTAATTACGTTTGACGGTGGGGTCATAAATGCGCATTTACGGCCTGATCAGCTCACAGTACCATAGGGGTCCGGCGATGGCTAAACGCGCTTTGGAATGCGATGACGGTGGTGATAAGAGACGTAAGACAATGTCTAGACATGTTGAATGGACTCTGCCATTGGAAGTTACTGCTCATATCCTGAGCTTTGATGACGACGTGCATAGGACCATGGCTGGATTGACATGCAAAGCATTACGAAACGCTTCGCTAGTGTTTACGGATAGCGCTAAAATGAAGTGTCATGATGCTGCGCGCCACGGTTGGTTATCTGCCTTACGATGGTTAAGAGAGAATGGCTGCCCTTGGAGTGAGTATACATGTGCGATGGCTGCTAGAGGAGGACATCTGGAGGCACTACAGTGGTTAAGAGAGAATGGCTGCCCTTGGAATTCGGGGGCATGTAGGGAGGCTGCTGGAGGAGGACATCTTGAGGTGTTGCAATGGGCAAGAGAGCATGGCTGCCATTGGGATGAGGGGACATGTTGTTGGGCTGGTGGAGGAGGTCATCTTGAGGTGTTGCAGTGGGCGAGGGAACATGGCTGTCCTTGGAATGAGAAAACATGTAGGGCGGCAGCTCGAGGAGGACATCTTGAGGTGCTGCAGTGGGCGAGGGAGCATGGCTGTCCTTGGAATGAGGATACTTGTGAGGCGGCTGCTACAGGAGGACATCTGGAGATGTTACAATGGGCAAGAGAGCATGGCTGTCATTGGGATGAGTGGACATGTAGTGAGGCTGCTCGAGGAGGACATCTGGAGGTGCTGCAGTGGGCGAGGGAGCATGGCTGCCCTTGGGATGAGGAAACATGTTGGGCTGCTGCTTCTGGGGGACACGTTCAGGTGTTGCAGTGGGCAAGGGAGCATGGCTGCCCTTGGGGTGAGGAGACATGTATTGCGGCTGCTGAAGGAGGACATCTGGAGGTGCTTCAGTGGGCGAGGGAGCATGGCTGCCCTTGGCACGTGGATGTATGCGTGTTGGCTGCTAGACAAGGGAATCTTGAGATGTTGCAGTGGGCTAGGGCACAACCCCAGCCTTGTCCATGGGACTATAGGGTTTGCAGGGTTGCGACCATCTGTGGACATACGGAGATCCTTCACTGGGCAAAGGAGAACGGCTGTGACCATTTTGAATCTCATTAAACGGGCAAAAATATTTTTAGATAACAGTGTAAGTGAAAACGTTACCGCGTTGGCAATCGGTGTTGAAAGGCACCATTCTGATCAGGAAGCAGCAGAAAACAAACACGTCTCTTTTTTTACTTAACGATTGTTAAATGCGTTTTGGATGCCGATGACTGTGGTGAAAATAAACACAATAAACTCCCGGAATCCTAAAAAAAATCTTCTTCGTCTTCCGAAACACCGTTTTGGTTCTGGCGAAGATATCCCACTCGTTCCCTTTCCTTGTATCGAGGAGGGACACGGCCAGCCGGGCGACGACTGCGTCGCCCGCGGCCTTGTCCCCTCATCGATGATTCTCCAGCATACATTGATAAAGAAGAAGTATACCGAGCTTCTTCCGGAGGATTATCTTCTTCTTCGTTGAGATCTATTTCGCTAAGACGTTCCACATCCTTGGACTGTGCTTCTTGAGTTCTCCTCCGAGAAGACATACTATTGTTGATGGAAACATCTAAGGCGAGAATGAAAGCATACCCACTGTACACTACATATGGAATGAGTAGTATCGCGCCTATCACAGTGATGGCCGAAAGACCGCTGTGAATCCACATCAATATCTCAATGGCCAGAGCAGAAAGGAAAATCAACAATCCAATCAGGGTTCCCATCCAGTACAAACTGAACCCGAAAAACACCGAAGTCCAGCTCATGTTTAATACGTAATTGGCCAAAATCAATCCGTGGACACTGTCATAGTAAATCTCATGATCATCGCTCATTTCCGTATCCGAAAAATTCAAGTACATCCATGCCGAAAGAGCAATCAGTGTATATATGACAGCCCATATGGGCCCAAAGGCCCACGGAGGCACTAGTTTGGGCAAAAAAGTTTTGAAATCCTTATACCGTTTTGCCATGCTCTTCTTGCCCGTCTCTTTGGAAAACATGGACATAGTACTGGTGTACAGCCCGATGATGGTAGGTAACCACCATGCCACCAGGTACAAGAATAGCGTCGCCCATTCAAAGGCGTCCATCCTCGTTTCGCGCCTGTTCGTTCTATCATGCGAGGAGGTGGAAATGGTTTTTGGACACAGAGGTGGTTATTTTTTTTCTTTCTTTTTAACATCCATTCCCATGTGTAGGAAAAAAAATAAACGTATAACGTCTCAAATGATCCGTCACACGTATTCGTTAGAAATAGACAATGGCGGGGTTACTCGGGGCCCTTGCTTTTGGTCTAACCGCGCCTTACTGGGGGTGGGGACCTTATTATGGATATGGAGCCCCTTACTATCCTTATGGTTACCCTTGGATGATAGGGAGGGGGTGGAGGCGAGGAAGGAAAGGAAGGGGAAGGAGAGGAAGAGGAAGAAGATCTAGAAACTACGAAGGATACGGAAGCGAGAAAGCATACGATTATTACGGGAAAGATCCTGAAAAATACGACTACGCCTACTCCTACGGCGAAGAAGACCAGATGTCTCCGGACGAATTTCTGCATTTTGTTTCGAAACAAGCACCTTCTGTGAAAACCGAAGATCTAAAGCTCGCCAAGTATGCTGTCAATAAGCAGCACAAAAAGGCCATTGAAATGGGCGACGATGAGGCTGCGGGATTCTTCAACAACTTCCATGCTATCCTTTCTTCCGCTCTGGCTGACAAGTTGGGTGTGCATACTCTTTCTCGCTTAAGCGAGGACGACATTCTCCCCGAAGACATCCTCTATGAGAAGAATAATCCAAGAGACGAGCTTGATCGCGAAGCTCAATTTGATCTGTTCACTTCCATGGCCTACGAAAACTCCCCAGAAGAGTTTGTCGCCCGATTTGATGAGAAGATGAAAGAGTGGAAGAACCATATCCGCTCAAAGTACATAAACGTGGATGGTGCGACACCTACTACTCCTTTTACTTTTATTGAGCCCGAAATGGAAAAAGAACGCCAATTTGTGGTTCGTGATTTCGATTTTCATAGGATCTTGTCCGAACATGATTTCCTGTCCTACCTGTACATCAGTATTGCGTACGTCAAGCGTTTGAACGCACATGGGTATTTAAAAACCAATCCTACAGTGGAGGCTGCTTTCACACCCAAGGATAAATATCTTTCTGAATCGATGGAAAACAACACCAAGGTCATTTACAACGCCTTGAAGACCCAAGTATACGATTGGAGTAGTGGGATTGACTTTGCTGCGCTTCGTGGTACTTTCATTGACGCCCACCTCGGTTTCCCCGGGAAGAAAAAGAATTTGGCCGCTGCTATTCGCGATCACAACGCGGATTCTTTTGAGGACGAGTATGGTGCCATGGAACTGCGCCATGACCCTCGTGCACAAGAATCCGACATGTTGTCCAAAATGGACGCCGAGCTAATTAGAAAAGTCTACGTGCAAAAGGCCGAGGAACTTCGCAAAAAGTGGAAGAAAATCATGCGTATCCACATCAAGAAGGAAAAGCAAATCATTGACTTGATCATGGAGAAAACCAAAAACTTTATCAATCTTACCAATATGGAAGGATATCCCAATATCAGTACGGAAGATTGGTTCCAGGACGAAGAATCTGTTGAGAAATTCAGGTCCCTGCTTTCCGAATTGATGGGCCCCATTGCGAAAAAAATGGCCCGCTTCTGGGCCAAGGACGTCATTGGGTATTCGCTTGGTGAACACGAAGACGATGAAGCCGAAGAACGTACCGAGACCCTTAAAGGATATTGGGCTAAGCACGTGGACTCTACCTTAATATTCGCCCGGTTTATGACCATCAGAGGACCGTTTAACACCGATCATGCGATGATGTTGCTCAAGTACAAGGATATGTTCAAGACGGGTCAGGATGTAGGCGACGTCTTGAACGACATGTTGTATTTGGAACTGGGCGAAACGGTGTCCAAGCGAAAACTCCAGAAATTGTACCGTGATGTGTTTTCACCCAGTTCCAGGCGAAAAAGGTTTCAACAAAGATCAAAAACGTTGCCAAGACCGTTCGGGCGAAGAAGAAGAAGCGAAATTCTTACGTACGATGGCAAAGACTTGGGAATGTAGTGTGGAAAGACGGGTCCGTCCATACATGGATCTTTCGGTTCACCCATCCCAGTCACTATACCCCTTTCCCTCTTTCCCCTACAAAAAAAAAAATAAAACTAAGAAAGGTCAAAAATAAAAAATTCGTTCTAGCATTTTTCATACAGACTGTTTACTTTTTTGCCGCGTACAAGTATACCCACTTTGATTCGAATATGTCTGGATTTTGGCAACGATTGGCCGGAAGATCCCCCGTCTCAGCCGCGTCTTCTTCATCGACACATTCTGGGTCTCCTTCGAAATCAGTAAGGAAAAGATCAGCCAACGGTTCGGTCGCGAAGATGCGGAACAATGACATGCATAAAAGAAGGGCTATACGTCGAAATCAGGGAAAGGCCAAAGATATAAGAATTTCGGCGACCGCTGCGAAAAATAAGAAAATAGTGAATGGCATAAGGAAAGAGCATTCTGCACAAAGTCCTCTCCACAAAAACAAAGAGTGGACCCAAGGAAGTTCCAGCGACCCGAGAGACGACGAGTCTTCGGTGGACACGACCCAACTTCCCGCCGGTTATGAGCACCGAGAATCCGATTCGGATTTATCGGGGCTAGAGTCGGATCAAGAGATGACCGCAGAAGACGCGCCCCATGAGGAAGATTTGTTGGACAAGGTGGCGCTGGTCAGGCAATCCAAGGCATTATCTTCTTCTTCTACTTCTTCCCACAATCACGGGGAAGACTTACTTTCTCCCTCGCGTGAAGCAGACCATGAAGAAGAAATGGAGGTTGAGGACCCACAGGTCACGCATAAACCACAGGACACACATGTCACACAGGAAACCATTCTTGAAGGAGGAGGAAGAGGACTGGTAGCTCGAAAAGGGAAAGGGGGAAAGGGCAAAAAAGCTTCTTCCAAGAGAAAGTCGGATGGTCCTCGTACACATCAACTAAATTCGATCAACACCATAAAGGACGATATGGGGTATAACGACATTGTAGTATCCAAATCGGCCAAAAAGGTAATTTCTCATGCGTCCGTCCATTTCGGGAAGCTGATTCTTGGAGCCGCGGGTAAAGTGGCTCATAACAATGGCCATGCTAGAACCACCTATGACGACATACGGGGCGCCATGGTCTGCGTTATACCTGCGCCTGAAATCCTTCTCCGAATGCATGATCGAGGCGAGGAAGCGGCGTTACGGTATCATGAAAGTATGCGAAACCGTACCAAAGAGGACAAGCCCATCAGCGGGGAGAAAAGAGCCGGGCTTTACGTAAAACTGGCCCACGTCAAGAACCTATGCAAGACATTTGGGTCAATCGAGACCAGTGCACATGTGTATGTGGCTGCTGCCATGGAAGAAATCATCCGAGAAATCCTCCAAAAGTGCGTTGGATTACTGATCCGCGGGGTACCTGATATGGAAGGCGGCCCGGCACATTTGAACCAAATGCGGTTTACCGTTACCGCAGATGACGTGAACGTTGTTCTCAAACGCATCATCCGTACTCAGGATGTCAATGACATGGCGGCCCGGCATCCTTTTTTCCGGCACCGCAAGAAAGATTTGAAGGAAGAGGTGGAGGTAGCTCTCAAGAAGAACGCGGAAAATCAGCCGGTTAAAAAGAAACGTAAGAAGAAAAGGGCAGTGATGAAAACCGCTGCCCGTGTTGTTGAAAAGCATAACAACAGAAGCTTGCTCAAACCCAACGAGACACTGTTCCTGATCGTACAAGCCAACGCCCTACCCATCATCTTTAAGGATTTCAAGATTCCCGCGGGAAGAACCATTCCCAACGTGCGCACAGAGATGCTCCCCGAAAAGATGCAAAAAAAGTCAAGACATGAGGTCAACGCGTCCATTGGACGTGATGTGTTGGATGAATCAATGTGCATGAAGGTGCTGGTTTATCTCGCCGATGAGTTTATTCACACCAAAGAGGCCAGTGCATGGATGGCCAGCCGACGAAAATAAATCGCTTGTGGGTTTTTTAAAAATTTTAAGAGTTCCCTAGTTTTCCCAGTTTCCCAGACTCCTATTCGTTCAGCATAAGGCGAGGGGTTACATTGTACATCCTATGATACACACGCTCTATAGTTCTATAATCTACAATAATATCTGCAATGGTAAACTGCTGAGGAAATACTATTTCTCCCCCTTCCCCTTCCCCTTCTTCGCTTACGTGCAGCCGAAGCGACCGTACTTCCAAAACCTGGTCGATGTAGTCTGTGTGCTCCTTGGAAGGCATATTGCTTTTCACCACCGAGGACCACAAATTGGTCGTGTCCCCGTACCACAGATGCCCCTCCTCGCTTTGAAGTATTCCAACGATGGATTGATAAAAAAGGTCCGGCATATGATTGTAAAAATGTTCTCCGGCCACCAAGTGTTTACAGAGGTCCCGAAAGAAATGCGAGGCCGAGGCGTAAAACGAGGAAATTTCCTCACTTTCCCCCACCGCGGTCATTTGTTCGCGGTTACAAATGGTCAAATAGTCCATGTACATAGGGGCCATGGAAAAGACCAACTCTTTTTTTGGTTCCTTGTTAAAGATGGCGGGACTGTATGTGAAAACAATCGATTCGCAGAGCTTTCTTGCTTGAACACCCACCTCCTCATGAATGCCTTTTGTTACTCCGTAGTATAGGAGGGTCTCTAACAACTTGTACCCGTCCGTGTTTGAATCCGTGGTATATTCTATATCGCTAAGAACGGTATCATGTTTCGATAGAAAGTTCAGTTCCAGCTGGTGTCGGTCGTAATCATCTATAAGAGTCTGGTAGCAAAAGTCTAAAAACTGTGCCCATTTTTCTTCCGAGGCATGCAGCACGAACGGCAGTTTGCATATCTTGACCGAGTAGTGCAGGTAATATCCTTTAGAAAAATCTGTGTTATCCACGGGTACGATTTCGCGGTGGTATGTAGTGTCCACAATAGAGGTTTCCCCAAAATGAGGAGACATATTAGAGAGAATGCAGTTAGGATAGAATGGATGCTTGTCCAGAATAAACTCGGAAGCCGTTTTGTACCCCGCTGGTATGTGCATCGAACTAATCTTTTTCATCTTATGCATCGTACGCAATATGGAATCGATGATATTATCCCGGTCCTCTGTTTGAGAATATGAAGACACTGTCGTGCCGGAAGTCCCGGAAGTCCCGGAAAACTCGTCCATGTCCATGCGAAGATATTTCTTCATCAAATCGTACCCAATGTGTGCCCAGTTCATCGCATAAGCTACGTATATATTGGGAAGAGAAAGTGATTCCCTGAAATCAATATCAGTGACCACTCTTTCGACTTGCTCTTCCGTATCAAACGGACCCAACGAAACGAGAGAAAAAAGTTCTTTGGTGGAAGGTTCCAATACCACATATGCCAAAGAACCTAGCATTGGTCCTGTATCGGAACCTTTGCAATCTTTGGGTAAAAATACACGATGGGAAACCACCACGTTCTCATCTCTAGGTCTCCCGACCAGTTCTGAAAAGTCGCCACCCTCTTGATCTTCTGTAGCCTTTTGAGCCTCTGAAGCCTCTGAAGCCTCTGAAACGTTTAAATTTACCAAAGGTTCTCGGTCGCCAATTGTGGTCGTATCTCCTTCTTCTTCTTCTTGTAAAATTTCCTCCCCCTTCATCTCCTCCTTTTTGTCCTCGTCTAAAACACGATACCATCGTTTACGTGATCTCCGTAACTCGCGATCCGAAGATTCGGAAGAGTCTGCGGAAGAATAAATATTGCAATGGTCTGAAATTCCTCTGGATAAATCATCTACCACCGACTGGGAACGCCCTGCTTCTGCAATAGAAACGATTCTTTTTTCTTCGTTGGGCATTTCATGGATTACCGGAACTTTGCGGATGGTTTCGAATTGGTCCAATCTTCGTAATATGTCGTCCCTGCCAATGACTCTGGTAGATATATCCTCCTTGCATGTTTCCACATTCACTTGGTTCAGCAGGAAATCATTGGGGGTTTTGAACATCTCTATCTGTCTCGAGCTCAACAACTCTTTGCCGTCAGGCGAGGAATTGTCGTAGGCCATTTCCAACAACTGATTCTGAATGTTGAGTAACTCCGTAGAGTATTTTCGATAGAGTATCGGCATTCCTGGATCATACCACGTGGTACATTCCAATTCCTCGATCCTCTTCATCGTTTGAATATATCTCCTCCATTCTTGAGTGTGTGTGAGCGCGTCATCTTCTGCCTCCGACTCTGTATCTTCGTAAAGCGAGGGGGCCAATAGTCTTTGTGCGGTCAGTCCGTTGACCATTCCTCGCATGGCGATCGCTCGCTCGTCCGATTTCTTTTTGGCGTCCTTCTCTTGCTCTTCGATGGCCGCCTCGTTGCACGCGAAGTATTGATTGGATATCTTGGACCGCTCTCTATAGTTGTGGGAATTCAAGTGCGCGTTACGATACCCTTTTCCCCAATATCTCCCCAATTGTGTGGTCCAATCGATGGCCCCCTCGTCGATAGACACTTCCAGATTTTCGTCTGTGTCCATAAGCACGGAACCACTTCTGGACATGGGTGCTCTGATAAAAGGCGAGGAGGGGGAGGATAGTGCTCGTCGCCTGTTTTGCGACGAAGGCCCGCCTTTGTTGAACACCTTGGCCGGGCGGGTTCCACGTTTGGAATTCAGCGTAGACCGGTTGAGCATGGCCCGGAAATTGATGTTAGGAATAGAAGAAGAATGCGAGACCCTTTTCACACGAAGAGTCGACCGTAACGATCCAGAGGCATCTTTGCGTTTTCGTCTGCTGGTGGGATCGGAATAACATTTAACCACATATGGTTCTCTCCCACAAGACATGTTACCCGTGTACTCCTTGCCAATGTACGGGATCACGCTGTGGATAAATTCCGCGACGGTCTTGGAGGAAAGAAATTCATCCGTGCTCACCTTGTCGCTTCGCCTAGACATTAAATCTACACAGGTTTCGTCTGCGTCCTTGAGCATCGAGACAATACGGTTACCACCACTGTCGAGAGATTTTTCGGTGTCGTCAGGCGCGTGCGAAAATGGACACGGAGAGTACTTGGTGAGAAACTCCAGGTTTCGATACGAAGGGGTCTGGCTGCCATAAATGATCTTGACATAGTCCCGGCTATAGTTGATCTGCGAAGGTGTGAGGACCAGATTATTACGGAATGCCGGCATTGCTGGAGAAGGCATGGTCATGGAAGACGAGGATTCCGGGAAGGAAGAGTTGTATCGCTGTCGGTCTCGGGGAGGCGGTCCGCGGACAATCAGCAACGTGGCGGTGAATAGAGAGGTTCGGCATCCCTCGATGAAATAGTCCTTGCACCCATCGAAAGCACGCCAGGCGTCTCGGTACTTTAAAAGATACGGACGAACCCATTGGTAACAGTCGCGGTGGACGTCACACATCGTCAGCAAAGATTCCCAAAAGAGTTCCTCCTCATTCCACGTATGAAACAAATCGGTCATACGGACGGCCCGTTCCTCGTCTCCGTGGATGATAGAACAACAAAGACAGATGACCAGTTGTTGTACAGCATCTTCGCGTGTCTTGCGAATCTTAAACAAGGCATAGTCCAACTCGGTAAAAGAAAGTCGGATCGTCCAGTCCTGGTCCATCAGCTTTCCTTGGCATTTGTACGCCGTGTGGAAACTCACGTCAAGCGAAAGACTGGACTTGGGCAAAGCACAAAGATAATTAATAATTGAAAATAATATATGTCTTGCCGTCGTCAAGTGACTGGTCATTCCCAGCTCTGCAAAGAGTGTGTCTTCGTTCTCTGCTTCGCTCTTTCGGTTCATCGTTTTGGACTTTCTCAAGTGGCAAGAACAAGGTGTGTCATATAAAGGATACTCAGACATGCTCTCGGGAGTGGTCATCAACACACGGATGTCTTCCAAGAGTTCTTGACGCTCCTCCTCGCTTAAATACGTCGTAACGAAGTCCTTGATGTCCATAGGATTCTCGGGATTCTCATCTTTCACGCGAGAATAAATCGAAGGAAATTTTGAAAGTATAGCGTGTGTACACGCATACCGTAGACGGCAAGCCAACTCTTCGCGATGTCTACGCATCTCCTCCAGCCAGCTGCAGTAATAGTCGTATACATAAATAGGGGCTTCGGGATACCCATACCCAATCTCTCGAAAAGAGAAAATACCCAAATTCATCCATAGACCTTCTGAATAGCCCATTCGATCAATAGCGGCTGCAAAGAACATGGCCTTCTCCACACGACTGAATCGGATCTCTGAGAAAAGCGAGGCGAGCATTTGGTCCAAAGATACATTCTCGTCTCGACGCATCTTGGTCTTGGGGAATATATTGGCGGTGAACCCAAGAGTGTCCGCATCAACGTCAAAAGACGCCGTTCCCCAGTCTCTGCTCTCCTGCCAAATGTCGTCAAAGATTGACTCCGCGCCTTCTTCTTCTAAAAGTTCCCCCGCCTCTTCGCCTACCCAATCTATGTATTCTTCGGACTCGGTCAGGTCAGCCGACCTGCTGGGAAGACCTGTATCGGATTCTTGGAGCATGTCGCTATTTCCGGGTCCGGTCGTCGACACTGGGGTTGGAAAACAGCTCCATTTTGATTTTTTCCTCCGCCCCTGACCACCCTCTCCATGTTCATCCATTTTTTTTGAAAAGCGATAAAGAAATCTTGGTGTGTGCGGGGATCGACTGGCGAGACGCAAGAAAAAAACCCGGTTCAAATATTTTTTTTTAATTGAAAGTTTTGCCACTAATTTTTTTGCCGGTTGATATTTCGACTGGAGATAAAAGAAAAAAGTGAAGATACAACTATTTATTTGTTTAAAACAAAAGATCAAAGTCAACGCGCGAAGAGATAGAGATTATTAGTATTTTTTAACAGAACCGAGGCAATCGGAATCTATTGATGCACAGGGTCTCCAAAGTCGCCCATGAGTCCTTCGCCTCGCCTCCCCACACGTTCGTAGCCTGCAAAGACCGACCGCACATCCTCGCCTCGCCAGACACGTATAAATCCACCCACCCATTTGGTCAGGAGCATGCACCACACAGCAATGACTAAGAACCATATGGCTACATTCATCCCCACCAAGTTACTTTCGACCGCGTCACACGAATGCGTCATTTTTTTTTCGTTTGGACAAAGTTTGGAAAAAAACTGAAAAAACAAACACTGGTCAAGGAGAAACAATTAAAATGATTTTTTTTTTGCTTAGGAGAAATACACCTTAGACGCTCGGGCACTAAACTTTCTGCAGATGGGACACCAAAAGTCTTCCACCGCCATTCGCTCACCTCCTCGCGTAGCCATGTGCATCTTCTTGCTCTTGAGAGCACATTCCATGCACATGGATACGTGGTTACACACAAGCCGGGTATCCCGAAAGGCGTCCATACAAATACAGCAAGCCATGTTTACCATAAACTCATTACCGTCCTTTGAGGATGCCCGAATTGTTTCCGCCACTTCCCCCTCTTCCTCGCCTGGTTCAAAAAATTCGGTTTCTGTAAACAACGGGAGAGGACATGGTTCGCCAAGATCACCAAATCCTCCAAAAAAGGGGCCCAACTCTTTCACCACTTTGAGCGCTTCCCGGTACCTCTGTTCATACTTCCTTTGCACATCTTCAAGCCCTCGCTTGCGCTTGCTATTTATGGCACGTATGGCATCTTCTTGTTCCGAGTCATAAATGCTGTTGAGATGTTCAATGTGTTCAAGGTAACCCAAGCGAGGGGGTGGTGTAGTAGGGTAAGAAGGCCCAATAGTGAACGTGTGGGTGTGGCCGCGCATATATGTGAGACTGATGATACAATGAAAAAAAAACCCCCCCGCGGAGAAAGGTCAACATCCCTGTTGTAATATTAATTTACGTGTGACAGGTATTATCTTATCCCCCAAAAAAAAACAATTAGAATTGCCCACCAACACTCATTACTCGCTATCCATACGAACGGCAGCAAGGTGCATGGTATGGACCACAAGGAGGGGGTGTGTGATGTGATTTGCATAAATACGGAAGATTCAGAAGAAGAAGAAGAAGAAAAGTCGGACCACAAGGTGATCAAAATCAGGCAAGATGCAACGTTTGTCATTGGAATCGACCCTGGGCCCAGACATATGGGGGTATGTCTCTACCATGTGGAAGGAGACACGGTTTTGGATTTGGTAGAGTTTAACCTAAGTAACTTTTCTCCTACTGCTTCCCAAAAGGGCATATCTTGCTTCAGTACCACCAAGGCCGTCAGTAGCAATTTCGGCGTCTGTGTCCTCTCGATGATTGAATCACACAAAGCGATTTTCCGTCCAGACGTGTTTCGGGACACAGGTCGATATAAAACAACCCTGTACGTAGCCATTGAAATCCAGATGAACGAGAGTCCTGACAATTGTTGTGTCCTATCTGCACTTCAAACTTACTATGGCACACACAACATTGAGTGCCATATTCTTTCAACCAAGACGCTGAACAGCTGTTTCCCTCAAGTTTTTTTGGGTACTGAAAAAAACCGGCCTCTTCGCAAGCGAAGAATACGAGAATTCGGGTACGCAATGCTGTGGTCAAGCGAAAAGTTTGCCTCTATGCAGTACCAGAAACGATACGTAGACCCTCCCATTCCTCCCGGATCTAGAAAGCGAGGAAGACAAAAACCTAGCGAGCACGCTTTGGATGCTATGTTTTACGCCCTTGTCGCATGTGTACACCATCCCATGATTAGTAGAAATGTGTTTAGAGATAGACAAAAAGGTAACAGTCAGCTTTCGTATATGTTAAAGCAAGTGGCATGTAAGAGTTGTAAGCTTTTGGCCGGAAGCGAGGAGAGTGAAGATTTCCTAGAGGCCGTGAGAAAGACGAAGAATAAGAAGAATAAAAGGAAGAAGAAGAAGGATATGGTCGGGAAAAAGAATTTTTGGGCTGGAAGGAAGCGAAGAAGAACAACAAAAGCCAAATGATACATTTCCTTTTCCCTATTTTTTTTTTATTTTTCTTTTCATTTTTATGCATCGTAATGGTCTTCCTCATCACCCAACTTTGTAGGAGGGTAAAGTGTCACATCGAGGTTTTCTGGGGTCTCGGGTTTCGTGTTGGTTATTCCTTGAAAAGGCGAATAATAGTTTGGATCTTTGCGCAAGCGTTGGGGGTCTTGGTTCCTAACGGCCTTCAACATACAGTCGTCTATGGTGTTTAGGTACATTAACAAACGGTCGAGCGTAGGCGTGGGAAGATGGGGCACATCTGGATCATACGCAACGTCGGAGGAGGGAACAGAAGTCTCTGCCGATCCTCCTTCGGTATGGTGTGGACGGTCCCCTGCTACGGTTTCTACTACTCCCGCTTTGAACCGCAACAGATTGGTGTCAAAGTCAACACTTTCGTCTGGCCGTTCTTGTCTCACCTGGTTTATGCATACTTGATTGCAAATATCCCGAACCTCAACAATCAGCTTACGTATAGGATCCATCACCTTTTCCCAACATTCTGTGTGTACGGAAGAAGCCGCAATCTGGGCTTCTATGGCTTCTTTGAGAATACGTTGTTCCAATGCGCGCGAACTAGCAAACGTTTCTTCGGAAATAGATTGAGAATAACAAGTCCCATTTTCCTTTGCCTTTTCCTTTCCCTTTTCCAATGCTATACCTCGAATATCTGGAGCCACTGTTTGTGCCTCTCCGTCCGGAATCCCAGAAATCCCAGAAATCCCAGAAATCCCATCCTCGCATGTCCTACTTTCGTTTCCTTCAACCACATTGAATACCCTTTCTAATAGAACCTTTTTGCTTTGGTTGTATATCCATAGTCTCTGCACTTCTTTTAATGCGTATATTCGCGATCTTCGGAGGATACGGCTGTACGTACGCGTCACCCTATTTTCTACTATACCTTCAGGCGCTATATAGTTCTGGCCCCACTTGGTAAGAGAAAGGTCGCTTTCCAAATGGGGGAAGATCGCCTCATAGTCATTGTACAGGTTGCATACTAGGAACGATTCCATGGTCTCCACGGACCATCGGTCTTCCTGCTGGGGTTTTGACTTGAGGAATTTCACCAACGCTCTGCATAGACTGGCTTGGGCCAGGCCGGTGTTCATCCAAAGCCGGTACACCGAGTACACATCCTCCTCGAAAATGACATATGGAGAACCTTGCTCCACAAAACGCGAATAAAACTCGTTCACAAAAGGCTTCATCGAGACGATGGGGTACCCGGAGACCACGCGACAAACAAGGTGTTGGTGAGCGGCACGATCAATGTCGTCCAAGTGCTTCAATTCCTCAATGGAAAAGGGAATGTCTTCGTGCTCATCGCCTTCTTCCGCCACAGAAGGCGATGGAGTTATGGTAGCCAAATCCCCCTCGCTTTCCGCACTAGGTTCTCCGGAATCCTCTAGGGGCAGTATACCCGCTTCTGGGTCCAGAGGATCTGCCGTGGTAGGGACGTGCATACCCTTCTCGCTTTTGCTCGCAGACTTTTTGGCCCGGGGGTTTCTTCGCCTTCTCTCTTCTTCCTCTTGTCGGATGAGATGGTTAGCCTCGTCCATGTCGTACTGGCTTGTAAAATAAAACATGCTTTCGGGGTGGATAATGGTGACCGCCTTTTCTGAAATGGACTTGTCACAGTCCACGATGGCGCTCAGCCGCATACCCAGCTCATAGATGGTCGTGCCCTTGAGGGCCGCAACCTTTTTACCAGAGGATCCCTCGCTGTAGATAACGAGGGATCCTTCCGAGTCAATGGCTTTGATGTGCGTCACCTTGATTCCCTTTACCTCGTTATGTCTTCCTGTCAACCAGCTCCACATGAGAACCACCCTCGTGTGACCCGCTTTTTTTGTGCTTCATGCAACGAAAATGGATTTACATCGATTCTGTTTTATTTTTTTTTTATTTTCATGTTATGCCTTCGGCAAACCGTTGAATAATGTATACAGACATCATCGATTTCTCCGGTTTATCCAAAACTACACCGACTTCCTCTGGAAGCAAGGATATACCACCTACAAATTTGTACCTACGCGATACAGAAGAATCACCTATCTCCATATGGAACTTCGTGTTCGTTTCCTCTTCCTTGTATTCACGCGAGGACTTTTGCTTCTTCTTTCTGTACTCTCTCATATAACACGTATCACATATATTATGTCTCTGGTTCACCGCCTTGTCACACCCATTCACTCTACAGGATTTTGCGTCGTCGTTGCCGTGGTCGTGCTCTGCACACAGTTTCTTCTTCTCGTTTTTAATGAGTTTTGGACACCCTTCCACACTGCACGAATTCTTGTGTCGGAACTCCCGGTAATGCTGTGCGCAGAGCTTTCGTTTTTTGTTGGACACATTTGTATTCCTCACCGGAGGGTCCCCTTGAAGACATTCGATGCATTGTAACTCCAACTCTACGTCAGGACCCTTTCGTTTACCACCTTTCCCCCTTTTCCCATACCCATATCGGTTTTGGCCTATGTACTTTCTTCGGTGGACCACCTTATCATTTTCGACGATCATACAGACATTATGTATCTCACTGGACACAATGATCAAATTTCAATTTACGATCCTCGTTCCGTTTTGTAAAATAAGGGGAAAAGTGGCATGCACTACGACAGTTTCCCTTTTCTTCCTTTTTCCCTGATTGTTTACTCGCAAGAATATACCGCTCGCTTGGTACCAACAACACAAGGTGGAGAATGAGTAACACAAGGATATCAATTTTTTTTTGCGTTCCTTCAAAGAGTATAAATTATTTCCTTTATTTTTTTTACCCAAAAAAAAAATAATGAAAATGGAAACAAAAATTCAACGATTGTTTGTGCTTTTGTATTGGTGTAAATAGATAGAGAGATAGGAAGAGAGATAGAGTTTACTTTAGTGTAATAGATATGGTTTTTCCAGGGGATACTTTATCCGCCATCGCTACCGTCCTTTTTTTTCGCTTATTGCCTCTACGGTAGGTACTCTTGTATCCAAATACAGACATCTCCCCATCCTCGCCTGATAAACAAGTGGACCGCAACGTCTGGGTGTCTCTCAGACAAACAAATGGTGCCGTGCGCCAATATATTAGACACCATACGAGTGTTCGCACAAGCGGCTTGATTTCTTCCAGACCCTTTATGTCGGTGATACAAGCCGGTCGAGTGGCATACACTTCTTCGTCCGACATGGCCCTGGGATCCGGTACGGAAGTGCGAAGCTTAGCGATGGCTTCTTTTCCGGAAAGCGTGTTCTTCCCAATCAACTTATCTACCTCCTTCTTCTGCGCTTGTGTCCATTTCTTCTCATCTTCGGAGAGTTTTTGAACCAAATTTTGAGCTTTCTTATGCTTTGTCTCCAAGGTCTTCCTGGTCCTTTTGATATTTTCTCTTTTCTTCGATCGAAGAGCATCGTCCACCTCGTCCCAGTCGTCGTGTTCGCATTCTGTCATTCCGGAAATCTCTCCAAGGTAATTGGCCAACTCCTCTTCGCCTTCTTCCGAATCTTCCTCTTGAATCTTGGTTGACACCTCCGTAAGAAAATCGTAGTGACTTGCCCACAGAAACGATTCGAGAAACTCTCTCTTCATTTCCATAGTTCTAATCGCCTCCTCCATGTCTTGGGGCGTCTGTCCAGCACTGTTTGTAGGATGTAACGCTTCCTTAAGTTCCTCCAATGCCTTTTTGGAAGCGTTGATTTTCTTAGTCAAATCTTTTTTCTTTGTTGTCATCGTTGAAGACACTCCTCCCATAGACCCGTGAGGAAGAGCAAAGCGTACACACAAATTGTAGAATCCAAGCACATCTGTTTCGTTTATAGAGATCCCCATTTTCAACTTTCCATCGTCTTGTTTCTCGCATTGGATGCTAATCGCATTGGCCAAAAGCAAGTAGCCTCCGGCATCAAATACAGAACGCATGGTCGAAAACCCCACGCCCGGAAGAGACCTTACATAGTCCGTGCCGCCGCACATCAGGAACAAACAGAGTGTCTCTACAGGGTTTTTGCAAAGAGGGTATCGTACTAAGAAATGCGACTTGATGTCGTAGATCAAATACCCAATGTCCATTATATCGGTTAAATACTCATCCTCATGCGAAGATACGAACCGTCGACGAAAAACAATAAATTGATCCTTTTTCTTGGGATACTTAGGGTGTTCATCACCCTCGGCCAAAGCCTCTCTGTATTTCAACATATCCCGGAAAGACCCTCCTTGTCTTGAATCCAACAAGACACGAAGTACCGCGCGTGGCGAGTTGTGCTCGCCACCGCGCGGTACTCCGGTGTCTGGACTCTTGTCCTTTCTCGGCACCAGACGCGGGTACATCTTAAATACACCACTCATGGCCATCAAGCTTAAAGGAATACAATCAGAATCCCACGAGCTAATGTATACCGTCACTTCGTATGGCGTATCCTCGCCCGTTCTCCCATTTTCTTCGCCGTCTCTTTTCAGGCGATAGTCCAACATGCTTGCAATTTTCCACAGGTAGTAAGGAATCTTAACGTCACTCTCACCCATATATGGCCTCTTCATGCCTCCGTCAAATCCTCCAAAAATATCTGCGTCTTGGTCCTTCTTGGTGAGCCACACAGGTTTGGCCACGGTCTCATTGTGTTCGTTTTGGATAACGTCCAGCTTACACAAGCGAATGTAGTCTTTGTCCATATGTGTATGTGCAGACACATCCCCTACGGCAGAAATACTCTTTCTTCGCTTCAGCAAAGGCGTTCCTCCAGACTCTTGGGTTCCCGAGGTTCCGGAAAAACTACCTGTGGAGGAAAGACTCGTAGTAGAAGACATATCTTGCCCGTCTTCTGTGTGAAAAAATGAGGAAGAAGGAGCATAATATGTAGAGTAAGATATCCCGTCTATGTAAATGCGAAGTCCATAAGGTATGCGCTTCTCCTCGATCAAGTCAATTAACGTTTTGGTAACCATCCTTGTCAAATCCTTTCTCAGAGCCCTTGTCCGCACATACTTGGAGAAGAAGACCGCAAAGGCGGTCTTCTTACCGCAGACAACATCTGGATGATCCTTGAACGTCTCGTCAATAGATTCGTTCATACTTGCGTCCACATTTTCTAGGACTCCTCCTTCCATGATAGAGGAACGTTCTTCCATAGTCAAGGAATCCGACCTTGATTGCTGTGTAGGAATCTTTCCCAAAGGCGTAAACTCTTGCTCGTCCAATAGGACAACCATGGTGTTTAAGCGAGGAAAACTGGAAATAAAATCTGTAAACACTTTTTTAAGCTTACTTTGTACCATGTCGAAACTGAGCTTGTTACTGTGCGCAATCTGGTGTATATGAAGCAGGAAATCCAATACCAAAAAGGAAACCTTTCCGGAATGTTCATTGTGTTTCTTTAACCACTGTTCGTTGGTCAAGAATGAATCAGGAAGACGCATTCGAATATACTTTTTGCATGCCGCGGGATCGTCCAACCCCATCGTATGTGAATAAGAATGCGGGAAGTGCACGGGGCGAAGTTTTTTTTTTGGAATTCCAAAAAAAAATCCAAAATCCAAAATCCAAAATCCAAAATCCAAAATCCAAAACCGAAACGCATTTATTCCAATTATTTTTTTTTCCCAATTTACTCCCCTTTCACCCTTGTTCTATTCTCGCGTGACAATAGGGCGAGGAACAGGCTTATATTAGATTCGAGTGGACTTGGTCCGGTTTTTTTTTGTTAGTAACCAAAACCCCTCGAGTACGAACTTTTCCATGCCAAGTGGCGATGCGTGTAAAACGCTGACGGTTATTTTTATTCTTTCCTATGTATTTTACTACATGACATGTATAAATAGAGAAGTTCAGGAGATGGCTAAAGAACTAAAAGTACTAAAAGAACTAAAAGAACTAAAAGTAAAATTAAATGGAGGTTATGAGGGGACTGATTTAGACGAGAAGGATTCTCCCGGCAATGATCACGACGCCGATTTTAAAAAAGGCGTTTTCCGCGGCCATACTCATCGCTGGGACATACGAAACAACTATTTACGCGAGGGAGAGTAATGCGGGAAAGTTTTTTATTGGGTACTAATAAATAACAGGTGTAAAAAATATGGATGCTTTCAACACTTAAATGTTTATACAATGTATGTATAAATATAAAACAGGGACAAAACATTCCTCTGTGCCATAATCATTTACCTAATATATTATGTCTCGGTATCGCCGCCGATCTGTTAAGTCAAGGGGAGAGTATGACAATCCTTATGAAGATTATAACTATTCGTTTGCCGGTCAGGACGTCACAAATGAAGATTTGTCAAGCCAAATGGACGGGGACCACACAACCATTGGTGCTGGATTGGCGTGCGACATTATTCTAAAAATCTTCATTCTCTGTGTAGTAAGTGTAATCTTAGGTTTTGTCGGTTGGATGGTCTACAACCATCATCATACCCACAAGAACAACAAAGACTGCCAGCCACGTGGAAACGACTGCTTGGTTGGGAAACTAGACAACGACGGGCATTGCGTCCAGCCGGCCGCGACCAAGAAACACGGAGCCAAATGCACCAGTGAATGTTTTGTCCCCGAATCGGAAACCAACAGTAGTTACAACAATCACATGTGTGCCAAAACCTATGATTTACTAGACGGCCACGAGACTACCGAATGCATAGGGTCTGTCCCTGTGGGTACGTGCGTGGAGGCCGAAGATTGTCCTGCGCTTCTGTTCAACATTGACATTGACGAAGGATTCTCTTCGGGTGTCCAGACCCGTTGTGACAACGGTACTTGTGTCTGGGAAGTCGATCCTTATGTTCCCTACCTTGACCAGCCCCCGACTGGGTGCAGCGACGATCATGTTTACCGTGCTCATTGCGACGCTCTTCTCAACAAGTCTCAGGACATTTATGGCTGCCTTGCAACGACCGTGCTGTGCAGAGGTCCCACGGACGATTTGTACGTGGTGGATAACTGCAGGTGGGAGAACAAGTACAGCCAGCGCAGCGGAGGAAGCTTTGATCCTGATTTCAACCAGTTCTTCCCTTAAGAGGAGAAGTTTATATTAAAAAAAAAATAGTGCTTTTTACTGGATAGAAATTCAAAATACCCACTTGGACCGAATGCCCAATTCCTTCTTTTTGCGATATAAGGGGGTGTTATGATATAAGGGGGTACTATCTCTTTGTAACGTCTTTTCGGGATTTTTTTCGCGCAACATTTCCAAAAGTTCCTCCGCTGAAATTATCATATGTTCTTTAACACTTCTAGACCTATTATATCTGAACTGTAAAATAGCTAGAATGGAAAAATACATTTCCACACGTTTGACAAACTCGCTAAAGCTTCCCTTTGTATCTTCCCGTATGTCGTTCACTATGGTCTTGTAATCGTATGAAAATTTAATACTTGTACGTTCTTCAAATTCGTTGATGGTCTCCTCTAATATTCTGTTAATAAAAGGGATGGCTTTAAGCAAAACAAAATCATTTCTTTCACGCTCGGCCGAAATAAAATTTTCAGTCACCGTTAAAGCATGATCAAACTCTTCATAAGAATCAATAATAGGATTGAATACATATCTATCGATTAGAATTACGAATTCCCTTTCGTGCTCGTTTGGCATTCTTTTTGGCACATCGGAAAGTTTTTCGTGTACTACTTTTTTGCGAATTTCACGCACATAGTCGAGAAGTATCCCTCTGTATTCTCTGTCAGGGAACGCTTCTCTAATAGCTTTTTGTAGAGCCCCAAATTCATAACGTGGAATTGAAAAGGACGACGTGGCAATTTCCATGTGTCGAAGCTTTAGGTTCTGTTTTTAATAATTACGGGAATACACATTTGCATTATTTTTCAAAAAAGCGTATTTTTTTTCAGTAATTGCGGACCATTATTGCCTTAGAGGATGCTCACCGTGTGCACTCGAGAAGATGTGCACAGAAAAGCCAAGGAAATGTACACAGACGTTCTGGTCGACGAGCTTCTTACAGATAAGCGAGGAAAACAAACGATCAGTCAACGCAGAGAAGTTCTGTACCGAGAATGCACACGTTTGTCCTCGACGTTCAAGACTACCGACGAAGAAGTAATGTTGCGATTTGCATGCAGTCTGTTCTCCTCGCCTTCTACCATGATGGGAGTGACTCAGCATTGGCAAAAGATGGCCGGACATACCATTGCGCCCAAAGAGTATCAAGGCGAGGGGAGAATATGGACTACATTACTGCATCTTATGGTATGTGACGTGCGATTGGCCGTGGAAATGGTCTCTATGTTTCAGACCTACGAAGCCAAAATCTACTTGTATGGAATCGAATCGTGTCCCTTGATGGAAAGTCTGTATGAACGCGGAGCTTTCGAGGACACCTGTTTAGGCGAGGAGGTGGTACCAGTGGATAAGAGGGTCACCAGCCCTTCGTTTCTTCGCTTTGACCCCGGTTATTTGCCTACGCTTTCGGGCCGTGGATGTTTATGCATTCTACGGTCCAGAGGTGTCTTTCGCCAAAACCAGTTTCGCACGGGGTCCAGTGCATGTACGGTCCAATCGATGCTTACGGACGAATGCCAGTTCATCTACGAGACGTTGTTTGAACACTTCCGCCCCTGTGTACTCGCATGCATGCTGGTTTCCTTCGCATGGGCGGCATACCAAGCGGGTGCTGACTTTTACAAGCAACGGTTTTCGCGATACGTTGCTTCCTTGCTAATTCACATTGACCGTGTGCTTATTCCGATGACCGAGGAGAGAGAGGGGGAAGGACGGCTGTTGTCCCGTCGCTTGAATATTTTGCGGACGGTTCTGGAACGGTTTTTGGAACGAAAGGGGTCTTTAGGGTATACGGAAGAAACCTTGAATGAACTCTATGCGTACATGTGGGATTGTCTCATTTATTGATTATGGGGAAAAGGAGAAAAAGTGCGAGAGTGATTGCACAAATAAAAAAAAAACACAAAGTTTGGTTCTATGGCTCAACCAATTCCTCTCGCGCATTTTCAGAACCCTTCGTTCCTTATCTTCCGTACATATTGTATCCCCTCCTCCTTCTTCTCCCGAGCCAGTAGGGGCGTTCCTCGGGCTGGTCTTGATCCAGGCGCTCCTCGGGCTGGTCTTGATCCATCATCTCGATCCCTTGGGAAAGATCGATGTCCACCTTGGTTGACCCAGAAGTTCTCGCATCCCTCTCCATCAAAATGAGGACGGCGAGCCCGGATTTTCCGCTCTTTACAGTATACTTTCGGTATGTGTTGGCACACCAGACGAGTTCAAGTAGGAAGTACAGGAAAGCGAGAGTAATTAATACTTCGTATCCCAAATACACACCAAAGGCGGTCCAGCGTCCATCAATAGCGGTCAACACGATAGCAGAGAGCAATAGGCCCCACGCGGCAAACACCACCATGGGCATAAGTACCCCGGAAATGGAAGACATCAATCCCCAGGACTTGCTATACTTATAATTCATATGCTTGCGGTAGTCGTACCAATTAATCGTGTAGATATGAGGGGCCAGAGCCAGAATGAGACCCACGGTGTACACCAGCACATTGATCTCATAAAAGTATTCGTCGTCCGCAGGTGTCGATTCGTTGAGGTGAATGAACAGCCCCGTGGTGTACAGCCCCAGGTGAGCCAAACAGTAAAAAGTTACTGGGAAAATACCACTTATAAATCGTATAGGAGATTTGCAAATGGAGGCCTTCTTGTCAAAAGTACGTGCAATTTTGGACACAGGGGCCAGAATTACGGGCAAAAAGGAAAACGCCGTAACGGCGATCAAGCGGAACCATGCTTCCTGAAGTTCAAAATCGGTCGCCGGCATTTTTAAATCTGCGTGTATAACATATTATCCATGAGTTCTGTGTCTTTGATACTTGGGCAAATCATTTTTTTTTCCATATTTACTTCCCATGATTTTTTTGTTTTCTAATTTACCCCAGAAAAAAGGGGAGAGACAGGGGGGGGGGTGTAAAAAAAGTAGATTGGAATGAAAAGTCATATATAATTTATGCGAGGACCTCTCATACCGAAGGGTGGGGTGTAAGATATCGAGGCGACGATGAAAGAACGACCATGGGGCATTCTTGTGGTTTCCCTCACAGTTGTTACTGGACTTCTCGCATGCACGTCGAATGTAGATTGTAATGAGAAATTCTGTTGGACCGATGGGAAGTGTAGAGACTTACGCCAAGTCATTATGTCTCTAAAGAAAAGCGAGGCGAAGAAGGTAGCCACACATTCCCTTCGCCTGATGGACGGGGACCGCATTTGTGTCACGGCGATGCTGAACCCATTGGCCTTGGTCCTGGATGAGTTTTCCGGTACTACGGGAACCATGGGACCCATGGGGATCACGGAATACGGGAATTTACCATTACAGATGTTCTTGTACGATTTGAGGATTTGTTCTTCGGATTATTCGGACAATCATCTTGAAGAAGATTGGATACCTAAGACACACTTACGGCCCTACGATTCTCAGCATCATTTTTCCACAGGATGTTTTACCAAAAACGCCCAAGGACTCTATCAACACGTTATTATCTCACACAGAGAGGCTTTAAATAGCGAAAATAGAGAACATATGAAAAGTGTACAGCTTTCCAATATGGTGCACGGAGTGGTGGACGAACGCGATCAAGTTTCTTTTTCCTCTGAGAATGTAGCGGCGTCGGCTTGCTTCAATGTACGCCCCGTAGGACATGAAGACGCGCCCGTTTTGATTCAGGCATCTGTGGTCATCATGTTGGACCCTTCGTATAATACGTCCTCTAACACTAAAGAAGGAAGTTTTACTTCAATGTATATAAAAAGCTTTGGGGATTTTGGGGACGTTATGGAAGACAAAGATGAGGAGGCCACGAAGCACGGAGATTTGCACACATGCTTGACGAACTCTGGTTCAAGTATAAGAAAAGGAGGTTATCGAGAAAATAAATTAACAAGCGAGGAAAAAAATGCTCGCCTGAAACACCGTCATCGACGGGAGCGGTTCAAGGAATTTCGAGAAGGGGATAAGAACGCAGAAGAAGAGAAAGAGGAAAAGGAGTCCTGTGGGACAACATTTAATCGCGTGGTGAGTAATGCCAGGGTGGTTACGGTAACCAGCGAGGACATTGTACCCTCGGGCAGAGTAAACAAGTCCCAAAGGGGTGCAGATTTCGATTACGAATCCATGCAGACCCCTCCTATAGGCGACGAAGGTGGAGGGGGAGGATGGGGAGAAGGGGAAGAAGGGGAAGAAGGGGAAGATGGCGGTTTGTGGGGATCGTTCAAGCATTACTATTATTACGGAGGAGACGATGGAGACGGATATTATTACTACTATGGACATCCGTATTACCACCCACATATCCACTGCAAATGGTCGTTGAAGTTTCGATCAGGGGCGGGGATTTGCGAATCGCCACACATTATCTACCCAAATACATTTCACGGCATGGTTATTGTATTGGCCACGCTTGGAATTGGGGTTGGTATTGTGTGTTTCATCATGGACTGGCAGTCACGCGCGCTCTTTCGAAAGTGATGAAAGGGAAAATGTAACCCATAATTTTATTCTCGCATAAATAATTTTAGGTATATTGTACTTTGTATCGCTATAAGGAAAGGTAACTTTTACTGGCTACCAAGAACTGTCGTGTCTTGTGAACTGAACTTATTGTGCACTATTAGTCCACAGGACCCGACAGTTCTTCGTAACCAGTAAAAGTTTTTTTTTCCTTAAAGTCTCCACCGATACGCGCCCACAGCGGAAATCGCCAAGTAGGCCAGGTTCCGTACGGCCACGCTATAGTCTTCCGTCGCATATCCTTGGGCGATGATCGGCATGTAACAACATGCCGCAAACGCATATAGGTGCATATCATATCCTACTCGCATGGCTCGAGCAACGGATGTTCCGATGATGGCAAACGTTGATATCCATACCGCCACGTTTATGGCTTTGTAAGTAATCACCAACAGTAATCCACACAAGAACATGCATTGTAAAAATAAAATACGAGCCTCTTCTTCGCGACGTACATCTTCGGGTGGCATGACTCGAAAGAATGAAGGAGTAGCGAAATGGGAAATGGAGTAAAAAATTATTTGTAAAGGCAAAAATATATACCCATAAAAATTATTTGCATTCGACAAACTGAGAAAAGAGGAAGGAACCCACCCCACCCCCTCCCCCATGACAAGTAAATCGCGGCGTACCACACAGGTAGACTCAGACGATGAATTTATAGCCTTGGCGACTATAGGCAGCGAAGGTGATCCTTACCGTAACCAAGGCAGTGAAAGCGATGATGTGGAGATGATTGGCGGAGGTCAAAGCGAAGCTTCTAAAATCAACACAATTACCGATCTAGGCGTACAATCCGAAATTGGTCGATTGGACTATCGCATAGATACGTTGCACAACAGGGTTCACCGTCTAGGCTGTTGTGGTCCTAAACGACTAGCCTTTGTGGTATTTTTTCTGTTTGTCTTAATTATTGTGAATTTCGTACTGGACTTTTGGCACATGATTATGGACTTGGTACAGCGGCTGGAAGACTGATGGGTTTTGTGTATGTAGCATAAAATACATTTTATGTAGCATTCCATCAAAAATATCAAATCGCGTTTCATACCCCCCCCCCCCAGGTGTGAAACTTTCCTTTTGCTGGGTATAGGAGGATTTCCTCCTATACCCAGCAATTCGATTCAAGCGTAAAGCGTGAACAGCTGTTTAGTTTTCCATTTTTGCTGACAAATCGGGATTCAAAAAAAATATAGTGCAACTTGCAGTCGGTTCGTGTAGAGCAAAGTTGATTTTTCACAGAAGCATTCAGAGTCAGCAATTCAACCACCCAGCCAGCAACCCGGCCACCCAGCCAGCAGCTGTAATTGCTGGATGTTGGAGCCAGGATCCCAGCAATTACAGCTGTCACTTGCCACTCAGCCACCCAGCCAGCCACCTTCTTTTGCTGGATACGCCGCGTTTATTCTATGTATACTTTTTGGAAAACACAGTTTACAGAATAGCATTGATGAAAACATCATTCGTAGTTGTTTGACTAATATTTTTTCTTCACAACAAAGCCTGTACATATTTTTTCAAAGCCTCTTTCACTTGCATCCCCACTTCCGAAAGCATGTCAATCCACTGTAGCTGTACATCTTCATTCGCCTCGCTGTTCAGTGTACATTCGGAATGGCCAAAGAACCGCTGGCCCAACATTTTCACAATCTGTCCCATCGTCAGAAACGGAGGGGGTCCCTTTTTCTTTCTTGAAGAAGTTCTTCCTTTCCCCTTTCCAGCAGCCACCTGCTCTTCGTGGACCATGCGATGGGCTTCGCAAAAGATCATATACTCGATCATTTCAAGTACGGAATCGTAAAATACCGCATAATCAATGGACCCCAAAGCGTTCAGGTGGTCCAGTGAAGTGGTTGTGTCCACAATCACACGAGGAGTAAACAACATACTGTACCAAGAATCGAATTTGCGTATCCCTTTCTCGCCTGACCCTTTTTCTTTATCTCCATTTTGCTCCTCGTCCAACATATAATACACCTGTTCAAATGGATCGTCCTTTCCACCCGACATGACCTTGGAGGACTTCATCGCTTCTTTCCGTTTTGATGCGATGAACCGATTTATACCCATTCCCTTTTCGCGCCGCTTTTCTTCTCGCTTCAATGCAATCGCCTTGTACTCTTTCAGTCTCTGGTTGATTTTCACACGGTTGGTCTCTCTCCCCTCCTCGCTTATGACACCAGGGTAGCGAGGCACTGTTTCGAAAAACTTGGGGTCCGTTGTCTTGATCGATTTGGTCCGAATCACCAGCGTAGCAACGGATGTCTTTGTCTTGAGTTCTCTCAGGTTTTTGACCAATTCTACACCAGGGTACAAACAGGCTTGGTGAATGATGACAGGCAGATCTACTTTCCAGAACTCTGACCGAGCAATTGATTGTGGGAACTCTCCAATACTCCCACCACACACTTTCATACAGGGAGTCTCATTCTTTCCATATCTGGTCAACTCGTCCAATCGGGACATCTGTTCCTCTTCACACTCTTCCTCGCATACACCCATAATGATGGAAATCTTTTGGTTTGTCCGGTAGTGCTCAATGTGTTTACGAGAGGGGGATTTGCACAGGTAATTCCCGTACATAAAGATTTGTCGATCAGGGACGTCCAGTTTGTCCTTGCGTTCCACCTCCTTTGCTTTAGGGTCCGAGGTTCCAAAGCAAAACGACGTCATAGTGTTGGCACGTCCCATAAGGAACGCCGGCATATCGTACTCGCTAAATAGCTTAGCCGCAATTCTTTGTGTCAAAGTCTTCACTTCGGAAAGCATTTTGTATCCATTGTTCCGAATGACGAACGGATGTTCCCCTCGTATGCACCAAGCGTCCAATCGCTGTCGGACCATCTGCTTGGTTTCTGAATCATAGACCATTTTCACCGCCGCTTTGGACGCAGAAGAACAAGTGGTCGAAGCTCCCGATCCACTTTTGGATCCTTCGGTAGCTAAGCGAATGGTGAACCATTTGCACTTGTCCACCGCACTGGTCATCCCAGGAATTTTTTTGGGATCCATACCCGCCGACAAGCACTGCGTGGTAAAGCGAGAAGTGGAAACCACCACGATGGGAGAAATAATCCTCAGCGCGATCCTCGCGTAATCCATAAACGTCAACACGTTAGTGGGGAACTCCTTTTGGGCCCCGTACGGCTGGTACCCTCCCAGTCCATGTTCTTTAGACTCTTGTTCGTGTCTTTTCTTGCCCCATTTCTCTGGATCGTGGATGGGTACGCAATAGAGAAAGGCTACTCCGCTGTCGTATCCATCAGGCGAACAGTCGCCCGTTAGAATGGGAAGCACGTGTTTGATGGCCGCGTTCAGATCCGCAATGGTAGTCGACTTGTTGGACCTCTTGTAAAATTCCATAATCTGTTCACGCATGGCAAAGTATAGCTGCTTTTGAATAGACCCTAATCCATTAGATTTCTCGGACCGAGAGAGCTTAGGCGCAAACTTAGAATCACAGTCTCGCGTGTCATAGTAATTGGGCGCCTTCATCAGGAAAACCACTCGTGCACTGGGGTCTCCGCGGTACACCAGAATGTTTTGGTCCGTCAACCCCTTTTCATGAAAGGCCCGTTCATGCGTAAACTCGACCAGTTGCTGGAACAAGTAGGATAACTTTTGAGCTGCAGATTCCCTCGTCTTGCTCAACATGTTGACTTCGCGAAGAATGTTACGCGAGTCCATTTTCAGGGACTCTCGGGCAATCTTCTTGATCTCTCGAAGCGAAGGAATGCCCTTGCCTTTATCCTCGTATTCTCGGTATTGGTTGTAGGTCATGTAGTCGTAGACTTCGTTCTCCCAGCTCCACATATGGAAATCATGCCGTTCATACATAATGGGTAAACTGAACGGGTCCACCACTCCACACCCCGAAAACCCCTTGCCTTCGTAGCCACCAAAACTGTAGCAGTTGGGTCGACCGGGGACTTGGGCAAAAGCGTTACGAACCCGCTGGAAATCCGTCGCCTCCAAAATTTCTCCTTCTTCCAGTGTCTCGCCTAGATCCAACATAGACCGAGAACCATAATGATCCCGGTGTGGATTATCCCTAGCCAATCTGTTTTGAGTTTTCTCAGCCAGACGAGGATCCGCAGAAGCGTCCAGCTCGATGGTATACTGGTCCAAAATATCTTTCTCTTCGGCCTCCGCCCTGTCGGGAACCAGAATAGCAATATCGCCGTCCGTGTAAGAGAGAATATTTTGTCCAAAACTCAGATCATCGCCTTCACATTCCGAAGTAGATAAAGTGTTTTCGTGATTTCGGGTAGACGTAACCGCCGGTTGTTGTACCGTAAATACCAGTTCCGTCCTGACATGCGGACCCTTTTGTTTGTCCTGTGAAAAACAAGGATAAAGTTCCTCCACCTCGTATTCCTCAATATCTTCCACCACGTCGGAAAGCGACCGACTAGCATCTTTAGGGACCAACGTATATCGGTCCAAACCTTCGTAAACGCGAGAAATCACCACCTTTCTTCGCTTAGTGCGCACAGGACCTTGTTCTTCCTCGCATTCGTCTTGGTCCTCAGGAACACGTTCCTTTCCTTTCTCACTTGCTCGCTTTTTTCCTCGTGAAGCCATGCCAACAAGTTGTCTCTTATGTCAGGCGAGGAGAGTGAAGTTGCATTCCAGTAAATAGAAAGCTAAAAAATTTTTTTACCCGAAATTTCGTTTTACCATTAATTTGCGGTTAGCGCAGCTGCGCTTTCCTTTTTTTTTATAATTCATCACTTTTCCCGCCACCCGCACCATCGCTTCGACATGTCCGAATCCATCAATTTCTTTCCTCCCCCAGTGGACCAACTGGAAAAACCATTACACGCGGTGACCATCACGCTTTCCAAACCGCCTAGTTTCGACCCCCTTCCAAAACACCAACTATGCGAAGATGGCAAGGTACACGTATATTCGTGCCCATTGGAGGATGGGGTCATTGATGGCCTTATTCGGGTCTTTCACGGAAGCAGCAAAGACGATTTGTCCAAAATCGAGACTCAACTTTCCGACGACATCGCTGAGGCGACAGACACTGTACTTAATTTCGAGTGTTGTGGGTCTTTGGGTTCAGGCGGGTTCAAAACTGTGGACAACGACCTCGTCATGGAACTAGTCAACACAGTATTGGAAAGGGGAGGACTGGTTTTGTTTTCCGACTTTAGTCTGAAAGCGTTAATCAATGCTTGGAAACCTGAATTTTGGGGCCCTATTCCTTTTGTCAACATGGGGAGTTGCTCCGGTCACGTCAAGATACGTTTCGACCCTAAAGTTCTCCAGCAATGTCCGTTGGGTCAACTTAGAGCCGTAGGAGATCTTTGTGCTAACTCTTCGAAAGAAGAAGAAGACATTTCCGTGGCTGGGGTGAATGCCATGATTAACACCATCGTATACGGACTATCGCCAGAAGCGATGAAAGCTTCGGAGTATTCCATCCAAGTTTTGACCATTGTTACCGATATGAAGTGTTATTCACACGCACGCACATTATCGCCCAAAGACAAGGACAAAGTACACCAGATAGGAGAATACGCCGGATGCTTGGGACACGCACTTCTCACTTTTCCAGGAGGAGGGCAGATGCTGACCAGTGCGGTCCATTGGAAGGACTTGCTCAATATGCACATTTCCGTGGACGCCATGGAAAAGATGTTAAGCGAGAAGGACGTAGCTGACCTAAAAGCAAAGCTGAAATCGTGCACGATCCCAGAGAAACGCGAAGAGGTCATTCGGTCCAAGTATACGAAATACGTAAGTGGATACTCTGCCAGCCGCAAGGGAGAATATTTTACTATCACACCAAGTGATCCCAAAACTACCAGTGCTCTCAAAAACAGTTCGGGGTACGAAAAGGTGCCTCCAATGGATCCCGCCGTCACGACACCGGCGTGTGAAAAATCACATTACAGTTCTGGCACAGTGCTTGCTGGACCGTCCTCGGAAGAGGAAGAGGAAGACAAGATAGAAGCATTTACCACCAGTAGTCATAGAGGAGGAAGAAGAGACATTTATGTTTCCGGTAGAGTATTGTGCGACTCTATTTAGCTCTAGGTACGACAGTAAACAAATCAGTCCAGTTTATGTATAGAGGTTTTTTTTACTAAAAGAGATTTACATACACTACTTTCGACCCATCCTTTTTCCAGCGCAAACGTTTTCTTTTTCTCCAATTCCGAGACCGCTTCCGTATAGGTCGAAAGTAGTGTGTGATCTTGGGACTATTTTCCATCCCAGACCGCCAGCATTCCCATTCCATCCATTGAGAATGTTCCTCGCGTGATTTCTCTAGACATTTTCTAGTGATTCGGTGTTCGGCCCCAAAATCCGGTAGCGCATACCGTGTTCGTCCTGGATAATCTTCGAGCATATCCAAGGCATTCATCCTCAAGTATTTTGGTGGTAAATGGATCTCATTTGTTTGTTCCCAAAAAAGCCTAATTTTTTTTCGGAATAATCAAATCGAAAAAAAAAATCATATCTTATTATCCTGTTTTGCCTTGCTGCCCGGTCAGTGTAATACACCAAAGATTCGCGATTATGCGACGGAACCCCTTCCAAGATAACCCAGGTGATGCGGGTAGAAATCCTGTGAATGACTCAGACCAACCCGGTAAGGTGGATATGGGGTATTACAAAACACCTGAGACAAAGGGAAAAATACAAAAAAAGGCCAAATGGTTGAGATACTGCAACTTGGCCGCAGGCGCTTTGCACATGGCATCGTTTATCGCGGCGATAACGGTTACCTTGGTCAGAGACGAAAAGGTTCGTGCTCTTTTCTCTACTGATTTTGTAAGAGGAGACGAGTTAGCAGGCGAGGAAGTGTTAGCGATAGACCTCAATTCGGCTACTTATCAGCCGGTGTGGTTGGTCATACCAATTCCTTTAATCACGTCTTTATTTCACCTTTTTATCGCTCTTGCAATACCATATCTTAGAGGAGGGTATGGTGTGTTATCCAACAAGTCCAGTCGAAATGGGGATTTCGTGTTGGACACGTATAAGAAGTATGCAAACAAGGGAAATCTTGTATCACTTTTCTCGTCTCCCCTGTCCTGTTTGGATTACTACACCAATGTCGTCGCTCTTGGCATAAACCCTCTGCGGTGGATCGAATATAGTATTACTGCTTCTCTTATGATCGTAACGATTTCCGCACTTTCGGGTGTATCCAACGCGTTTCTGTTGGTGTTTCAGGCCATTCCTTTAAACCTTGCTTTGATGTGGATTGGAGGAAACTATTTTGAGCAAGAAAACATTGGATACTCTTGGCCTTTGGCAGGGAAAAAATTCCCCAGGCGCAGAACAGTGCGGTGGAGATTCTTTTTGTGGGGATTCGTATTTTTCTTGGCGCAATGGATACTGGTCTTTGTCTATTTTTTCACCGCAATTACTTCAGCCGACGGAACACCTGCCTATGTGTATGTCATCGTGTTTGGGCTTTTCTTCAATTTCAATCTGTTTGCGCTGAACCCTTTGTTGCACTACTTGAGAGCTTTTGGATGGATAGCAGACTTTGTGAATTATGAGCTAGTCTTTTTAGCTCTTTCGTTTATTTCCAAGTTTGTTTTGGACTGGACAATGATCATTGGAAGCGCGGTAAATCCTAGGGATATTGACGTGATGGCGTAAATGGTTTGTTCCTTAAAAAGCTTAAATTTTTATAAAATAAACAATATACTGGAGTAGTGTAAATGCGTACTGTAAATAGAAAGAGGGAGAGATGGAAGATGTCGTAGACAACCGCGGCATGAAGGATAAAAAGCCAAAAATTGTTTACCATGGTACATCCGCGGCTTCCATACACATATCTGGAGGAAAGATTCTTTCTCTGGGAGATCTTCTGAGCAGAGGCATTGTACCTATGGGAGGGGCAGTATTTACAAAAGGATCCGAATACTCTGGTTTTGGCATTATGGGAATCAACCAACAAAACATTTCTACTGCACCTGATGTTCGTTGGCCGATTATGTATGCCAAAGGGAAATATGAAACACGCGCACCGTCCAAGTCCGAATATATCTCTGCCCAAAAATCCGTTCTTAAAAGAATTTATATATCTAAATGGAAACCAACAAAATTCGGTTATGGGGAAATGATCCAGTTCGTGTTTGCTTTGATGCGTTTACGCCAAGTGTCCCAATATAGAAATAAAGTGATTGAGATACAACTAGGCAATATGTTTGGTAATTTGGACGCATCCAAATATAAAGAGTGGAAACGCGATCTTGAAAATTGGGCTATAGGCATAAAGATGGCCAACACAAAGAATTATGAAGAACTCATACAAGCGTCCTTTTTGACCCTTAAAGAAGCATTATATCAATGGCCACCTAAAACTCTAAGTGTCCAACAGAGTATAAAGAATGTCAAACTGTCCGTTAAGAGTCAAAATATTTTTGACCGAATATTGAACAATGTATCGAGCGAGCCATTTTATAGATGGGTCTTGGCGTATGCCAACCAGACAAAAGATCCATTGACAGAAATTTACAGAGAAAAACTCAAAGATGATTTGGATGTGATTACACAGAATGCCGAAAGGATTATAAAGTTGGTAAAGATATCGACGAATTTCGCCATGGACGTTCCATTGAACGCAAGCGAGTTGGATTTTGATCTTTTCAATATCCCGGTGATTGTGGAAACAACGGTGACCAAATACAGACCAATTAGGCAATCTGGAGTCGAGTCGTACAAAGACGAGTGGAAAAGGGAAATCATCGTCCAAGAACCCATAGACCTCACTGATAAGGAAAAAACAAAACTCTACGTATATGATGGTGACCACCGAAGTATAGTAGAGTCTCTCCGGTGGCCCTATCACGTCGAGTCTTTAAACGAATTGATTGTTCGCCAAAAAAAGGAACTTGAATCTCCAGAATATGAATGGGAGCCCATCTTTTGATCATGCGAGGATGATGATAGTTTTTTCTTTTAATCCATTTTACTCCCAATGTCTACAATACAATTCCTAAACGCATAAAGTATCAGTCCCAATGGCCACAGTAACGCACAACTGATGACAAGGAGAAACCCCACTCCCACATCTCTCGTATGTGTTTCCAATTCTCCTTTCCCTAATTCCTCAAAATCCTCAAAATCCTCAGCGTACGTAGTGAGTGTCCAGTATCCTACAAAAACAAAAGCCGCGAATACAACATCGTCTGGCTTGAACATGGGTTTGTGGAAAGGGGAAAAATTACGGCAACGTGTCGGACGATAAGGCGAGGAAAAAGTAGATCTTAAAGCAATGCGTTTCGCAAAACGATTTTTTTTAAATTTAATTTAATTTATTTACATTTTCTCGCGAAAAAAATCACCAGATAGTGTCGTCATAATCCTCACTTTCTTCTTCCGAGTCAGAATCCATTCTCCAAACTGATTTCCTTGTCTCCAAAGGCCTAACTTCTTCTTCTTCCACACGTGTGGACGTGTACGCGTCAGGCATTTCGAATACATTGTCCTCGTTCTTGGTCTCTTCCGCGTCGTCCAGCGTAGACATCAAAGAAGACGATGAAGGAAGGGGTTTTTTGGTAGTGGTGGTGGTAGACGAACCACTAGTTTTTCTGGTATCTCTCCTATTCATAGGCACCCTTCTTCTTGTAGGAACAGGCCGTCTCTTTCTTCGCATGGGCACTCTTTTGGCCGTGGTTGCGGGCTTTCTTCTCGTATAACTAGGCGAGACTTTGGCCTTTGCGCTATCCGAGGGAACCGGTCGAGTGTTCCGTCCGTAGCGCAAAGGCAAGTTTCGTTCCCCAGACGAGGAAGTAGGAGCGGTGGATTTCGATTTATCCTCTTCCTTCTCGGTAACCGTTTTCGGCGGAGAGACGCGGTAGTACGTCTGGGGTTTTTTTACGGCGGATCTATTGGAAATCGTCGTAGCTCTTGCGGGCATGTTGGTCGTCTTCTTTTTTTTCCCATACAATCCGTCGATCGGTAATCCAGCGCGTGCTCGCATGTCAAGAACGATTCGTAGAATATCGTTTTTCGCATTAACACGCGCATTCAAGTATATCGTATCTTCATCTTCCCATTCTTCTCCGCCATTAGGTTCATTGTCTTTTTCCTCATCAAGACCCATGCGTTTGCGACGTAACGTCACGGCTTCTTCCAGGCTATCAAAGAGATTTTTTTCAGATTCTTGGAGAGAATCTTTTACTTCTCCCGCAACAGCAGCTTGTTGCGGTGTGACCTTAACCACGTCCCCATCCTGGGTTCTCCAGTTCTGAGGTTTGGTGAAATTTGGGTGTCCAGGAGGAGGAGGCGCATTCGGGACGTCTGAAAAAGTGGAGGGAATGTCCCCATCATTTCGCATTTCTTGTTCGATTTCAACCAGATCTTCTTGCTCCTCAATAGCCTCTTTGACAATTTCCACAGCCTTTTTGTCGCCTTCCGCAACGGTCTCACGGGCTTCTGTAACGGTCTCTTTAATATGGTCTCGCATCGACACGATCAAATTTTTCTGCTGATCGTCTTCTTCCTGAACGTCGTTGATATCGTTCTTGATCGATTCAAGCTCGGTCTTCAGTACGCTTGTAGGCAATGGTTCCCCGCTACCAAGTTTCGATTCGAGTGATTCAATCCTAGCAGTAATGTCGTCAAGCTCATCTCTTTTCCGATCGTACATGTCCTCTCCGATAAATTTCAATTGGATGTCCAATACCTTGGCACTCTTTTGCATCTGGAGATTGGCTTGCGTTCTCGCCTCTCGCTGCGCTTTGGCCATGGCTCTGTCGACCCTTTTCGCTTGAGCAATAGCGCTTGTAACAATAGCCCCAAATCGAGTCTGAGCTATCGCTTTTTTGGCTTTTTCGACATACCTTGCCAAACCATCGCTGGTGTAATAGGCATCAAGGACATTGTACATAGCTTTCATATCGTTCTCGGTAAATTCGGAAACCCAAAAGTCCGAGTCATCGTCCACCATCATAGAAAGAATGTGGTCACCCACCTCCATCTTTTTGTAGACAAACGGGTAATATACCTATACTACGGAGGAGTAAACCATGACATGAATCTTGACCTTTCTTTTTTTTACTTTTCAAAAAAAAAAATGGATTAAAAAAACTGAAAGGACGCGCAAAAATGGAGAGGAAAAAAAATACTTTGTGGATTATTCAAAACCTTTTAGTACACATCCTCATCTTAGTATAACCTATTTGGATCGGGAATACGGGAAAAAACATGTCCGAATCCGAGGCGAGGTTTATCATCAACGGAAAGAAGATTCCGTGGTCTGATACAGGGAAAAACCTGTATAGAGACTGGAGAGCACTGGAAAGAAGCGAAAACCGCAATCCGGACCAATCGTCTATTTCCTCGTTTGATCGGTATGTAAACGACAGAATTTCCACGGGGACACTTCACAAAAGTCCTGCTCGTGCGAAAAAAGCGAAGAAGAATGAGCTGGAAAAAGCCACCGAAAAAGCCTTGGCCTCTGGGTCTGTTCTTGCGGACGAAATTGAAGAGTCCGTAAAGGAGGAGGAGGAGAAGGAAAAGGGAGACGATTTAATGGCCTTTGCCAAGACCATCTCTGACGAAACGGTGGAGAGAAGCAAACCGTCTACCACAGCCATGGCTCGTAAATGCAACTCTCCACCCACACGGTCTTTGGGTAGACCCAATTCCTCGCCTAAAATGAAACCTTCGCTTGGTCTATCGGCCTCTGGTGTTCAAACTCGCCAAAGTGCTCAGGAATCCGCAGGAGAGGGTCTGGACAAGGATCCTTTACTTCTATCAGGCGAGGAGGAGGAGGAGGAGTCTTTTGAAGAAGACTTGCTTACTTCAGGGCATGTAATGGCCGACAACATGCTTGGTGTGGCTATTGAGAATCTGATGGAGTATTCCAAAACACCTGTGCATGATCTGCACAAGATGACCACCAAATCTGGACAGCAACTTTTGAAAGACCAAATCCGTAAATGTTGTCTCAAGACGGCACAAGAGGATATTCGGTCTGTCTATGAGAAAGGCGATGCGGAGGACGACTTTGACCCTGAGAAAATCAACAAGAAGGGATGTGATCATTTTGTCACTCCGGTTCACAGCGACAAAGCTTCCATCCACGGCGTTTCCTCTATTTATAGCCTTTTGGGCCATGCGGAAAAGGACGACGCTATCTCTTCCATGATTGCAAAGGAAGCTCTGTCTCAGTTTATCGATATACGTGATATGGCTCACGCGCTTTCTTGTGTGGACAAAAACCACATGGTACACCACTTTTTATCTTCGGAAATCTCGCCCGATTATTACATGGAAAAAGTTAGGGACGTTCCCGTGAAGCGATTGTCCGCATCCCAGTTGCGTGCCATTGAACGCAACTATCGGTTCATTCAGGCGACGCCATGGGGTAGCTGGGGACAACTATCGCTCCGAAAGGAACCCAGCACATTAAGCGATGATGCTTCCGGATTATCCATGGCAGCGATGAAATGGTTGGCGGATCCCAAAAAGAAAGGAGGCGCCAAGTACGACGATGCAGAGAACAAAGTGTTTTTGGGATACCATGCCATGATCGCCTACCTTGCCAGTGTCATTTCGTATCTCCCCCAAAATTTCAAAGAGGGAGAAAAGAGCGCCAAATTGAAAGGTACGACCGCGGAAGACATTGAATTGACTCGACAGGCCGTATCCCGTTCCGCCTTTGAAGCCGTAAGCTTCATCCGACAAGCTCTAGAGACTAGACAGTTTCCCGAAGAAATCCTGGACTACGAAATGCCCGGAGAAACAGAGTCGAAATCCAAGCGAGGAAGAAAAACCAAAAAGTTTGTTCGCCGACACGGACCAAAAATGGTCCAAGCTGCGCTAAGGCTTTTTGGCAAGGGCGAACTTCCTGTGTTGAAATCCGTGGTGAAAGAATGTTCTGTCTTTTACGGAAGAAAACTAGCAGATATTCGGAGACGACAAGCTGCGGCTGGGGTCAAAGACCGATCCAAAGTCTCGCGGACAGATCGCTTGACTGCCGCTTTAGGGGTGCTTGAAGGTGTCGTACAAAAGGAAGCGGCCTCGGCCGCTCGTCGTATTGGACGTATGTCCATCGCCGTGCCCAAAAAATTAGCCAAAAAACTCTATGGAGTGGAAGAATTGTCCAAGGGCGACCCGCTTATCATCAACAGTTCTCGCTTTGACGTGCACGACATGACCATCAAGGCTTTGGCCATGACTGCCTGTCATATGGCCTCGTCTGGATACGGTACCTACCAACCTTTTATGGACGCCAACGTGCGAGGAAACATCTTGACGTATATTGTATACAAGGCGCAAAAACAAGCGGGGGAAGAATCTGGGGAAAAAGCGCCTCTTATCGACATGGACAAAATAGTTGACTTTAAACCTCTTGGTACACAGGCCTCTGAAGCAAAGGTCACGACGGGACTTCGTATGGATACTAAAACGAAACCTGTGGTGACGAAACTTTCTTCAAGGGAACACGACGCTTTCGTCGAAGCGATGCTGGCCCTGAGGGATCACGTAAGTCGACACGAGAAACTGACCGGAAGAAAGAGGACGGGGAGTTCTTCGCCTTGGTCATTCATTGTGGTGATTCCCAATGAGAAAAAACTTATTGATGCGAGAGACCGGCGCCGCGTGTATGACAATATTCATCGGTACATCTTTGAGTCCAAGGGAAGCGATGGGAATACGCTCAAGACCATTCGCGGTAACCACGACCCCCATTCCTCGCTTAAAGTCTCTGGTCCCATTCGCCTGGACGATGCTACCGGAGACAAATTGAAGAGATGGATTCAACGCAAGAATGTGCATGTGCATCTGCGCAAGTCCATTGGGTAATGGTAAAAAGTGTGCATTCGCGTCTGCATACTGCTTTTTTTAGCTGGTTTAAATCCTTGTGAAAATAAAAAAATTTCACTTTGATAATGCTATTTCCCTTTTCAAGAGGCGTTGTTTATGGTAATCAAGAGGCATGCGAAGAAGTAATCAAGGCTCCAGAGCCCGTCTGGCTCAACGCATGAGCGAACATCGAGAAAAAGATAAGGCTTCTTCTCGCATACGTCGAGGTTTTGGAGGTTTTGGAGGTTTTGGAGGTTTTGAAGATTCGTCTACCGATTCTGACGAAGAAGTGGAATCCTTGACACCCGCTGCACGAGCCTGGGGTCGGTATGATTCTTCTTTTTCTGGAAGAGGAAGAAGAGATGAATCCGAAGATGTTATTTGGGACCATGTCCCAGATGAGGAAGACGAGGGAGATCTTGATTCCGATTCGATTCCCTTTGAACAGTCTATGTATGGAGATACCTCGCCTATAGACGAAGACACATCTCTATATGGGACTTTGTCTGCTTATGGCAGGACATCCTCTGCTGACTTGACCCCTCGATTTTCCAAGCCCATAAAAAGGAGAAAGCAAAAAAAGCTGAGCGAAAAGACTCTTCGCATGCTGGATGTGCCCAAGGAGGTACAAGAACGCGCCCAAAAACGTATTGAGTATAGGATAGCACTCAAAACACGCGAGATCGCACCTCCAGATATTGCAATAAGAAACCAAGTGATATCCACAGAATATGGGGATTCTTTTCGCGTGATTCCTAGTGGGTTGAAGCGAGGGCAACACAGTCTTCAATTGCGTGGCGAAGGCGAGGAGGAAACGATAAAGAAACGTCGTGCCACGCGAAAATTAGAATTAAAAAAAGGTATTGATCCCATGTCTCCATTGACAGAAGACGGGTACAAAAACGAGGAAGAAAGAAGAACCAAACGAGCTTTCCGGCCAGAGTACACCATAGAAGTGAATCGTCGTATAGATGTTCTTCAAGACCATCCAGACTATGATTTTCTTTCGATGGTGGCCGCCGAGTTGGATCTGGACGTTGAAGAGACGTTTGTCAAGACCAGTGCGACAAGGGCACAGGCGGCGGCTCGAGCCATGAGCGATCAGATAGCCTCGCGTGCACTCACTCGTCAAACTCGATTGGAGATGTTATCATCTAATTTAATCGAAGCTCGAAAAAGTCTTGAAGTGGAAGAGGCGAGAAAAGAAGTGCAAACGATCCCTAATGATCAAGAACTATTCGATCTGGTAGACAAAATGAACGAAAAGGATTATTACATAGACGCTTTGAACAAATTTCAAGTGTTTCTTCTGAACATAAGGAGGGGCGTCATAGAAGAAGAAAATCCTTCTTCTATATTATTGGACGGTAGCGATGACGATACTGATATTAAAAGATTAAGTTGGGATTTGACCACCGAGACGTACGAAGAGCTTATGAGTGACAGCGAAAACTTCCTTATTAAGGCATCTCTGCAATTTTCTGCAGTTTATTTTTACTTGACCAATCTGTCTGCTTCATCCGAATTTGTGGGAATAAGAAAAGTGCTCAATTTATACGATCGCCTGAAAGGTCAAAGTCAGCATGTGGAAAGTTTGCGGGATCTCATGTTTTTTTATGCATCATTGGACTTTCTCGGTTCCGTGACTCTGACCCACCCTACATTAAGTGGGGTGGGTAGTATAAAAGAAGAGGGTTCGGAAACTAACCCGACTGACCGGATACGTATACTCATTGATTTAAAAAAAGAGGACCCAAACTCTAAAGATCACCCTGACAAAGCCGCTTGGGTTGCGTTTGCGCCTATGACGCGTGGCAGAAAAGATCAAGCGACAAATGTTCTTAAATTCCTGCTTGATGAAGTAAATTTCGGCGATAATGATGAAAGAGGAGCAAAGGAAGATTATACTTTAGAAGAGCTTTTCGATTTTTTAAAGTCGAATTGGTATGAGGGGATAACCAGCACGGATCATGATAAACATACTGCCCACGACCAAGAAGTTCAACATTGGTTCGGTTTTTTACATTTGATATACGCATACAATGAGAGAGTGTATCGACTTATCAACCAACTCTTTGAAACCAACCAAACCCTCATGGGTTCTGCGTTTGGTTTTGGAGAAGAAGAAGGATCGTGGTCTTATTTGGCGTCTAATGCATTTGGGTTGTTTGATGGTAACGATCTTATGATAGAATCAGCGCTAGCAATGGGTATCACTGTAGACACTTCCATACAAGTAGACTTGGATAACTACGAATATTGGCAAACGGTTATGGAAGAATATGTTTCTAAAAAGCGGAGTCTGTTGGAAAATATTGACAAGAGGATTGCTAAACTGAAACAACGCGTATCGGATATCAACACGGAACTTCAAATACGCGAGGTGGAGGGAGGAGCGCCCGAGACTGGAGGCGTCACGTCGGTACCTATCACTGCCAACCCAGAGTGGGCCATGAAAGCAATCAACACGGGTATCTTGAGGATCGAAAGGAAATTTGTTTCGGCCATTGAACAGGCACATACACATTTCAAGCGATATTTCGCTCGCGTGCGGAGACCGGAATGGGCCAAAATAGACCGTGAAATCATTCAACGCGACGAGTTGATGGGACCTCTCTTCGCATCGCTTTGTGCCACTTTTGTCAGCCGAGCAAAGATCGGGAACCCCAGAAGGTACATGCGAGATGGGATGGAACGAGAACGTGTTTTAAAAAAGGCAAGTCTCATGCAAGATATGATGGACCTGCGTTACGTACCGGGCGCCAATCCTCGCTTTGTATCTCGGAGGTGATTGAGGGAGTGGGAAGGGAAGGAAAGTAAAAAAAAACGCCTATGAGAAACCCCCAAAAAATTATTGTCTATGTATCTGTAATATAATCTACCTTCCTCGCATTATAACACAAAGGAAAAACCATTGTCGGAAGGAGGAGTCCTGGGTAAAAAAAATGTACGCTTCGCCCTTTGAAGCGGATGCGAGGGATGATGTCCCCGTAGTCGTTCCTAGTCCTTTTGGGGCCGCCGCTACAGGCCGTATTTCCTCTCCTTTACCTAGCGGAAATCGGCATCGCCAAAGGGATACACTCGAATTGAGGTATCATTATGGAGACGATAGGGATCATGTGGTGATGGGTAAGGATCTGTACGAGGAGAGACACACATTGAGCTGCAATGTCTCTTGGGCGTGTGTGTTTTCGGCAGTTCTGGAACTCAGTGTCCTCGCATGGCCTATCACGGCCTTTTCCGTTTGGGGTTTTGAACTGGATACTATTTATACCTTGGTGTTTGCGATACACTTGTTCAAAGCCATCATTCTGATCATCAAAACTTTTTCCAATACGTTGGTTTTTCGCATGCGAGGAAGAAACACCTATCATTGGTTTTGGGGAATCTGGACACGGGCGTCTCATGTTCACCAAGATCCATTGCTGTACGCCTATGCTATACTGTACGGATGGATACAAATACCCATGATGTGTTTGTTTATTCTGGTAGCGGCTGCTTCGTATCCCTTGTATACACATATGGTACCATATTGGATCAATTGGTCCATGGCCATTGTATCCTTGGTTTTAGGATACATTGCTTGGTGCATCCTCATTTCTGAACGGTCCATTCGCATGGAGCTGGATAAACGCGTTGATTTTACTCAAGCACAAAGACAAAGAACCATAGAACAGAAGTCCAGACGCAGCTCCTACCTGAACATCCCAGGCGTCTAGAAAAATAAAACGGGCAAAATCTTAACTATATTTAATTTCGAAATACCCCAAAATGTAGTAAGGCCGTAGAATCACCCCCGACGAGGAACTACTAGTCCCATATTTTTCAGTGAAAAATGATTGCATTTGGTCACTTTTCCTTAGCATTTGGTCAAATCCCTGCAATCTGATTGGTCGAGAGAATTCTGGAGGGGTGCCCCCATTTTCCAAAAACCGCGTAAATGGCCAGAGAGGGTATGGGCAAAAAAATTTTTTTTTCCTTTTTCTCTGTCCTTGACCCAAATATCACCCAGAGCATATTCGAGAGGAATATGCTCTGCACACCATATTCAAGCGAAAAAAGAACAATTTATTTTTTTTCCCTTCTAGGTATGGCCTCTTGAGGGATACTTTTGCCTTTCCGAAGATCGGCCGGTCGATCTCCATGATCCACGATTCTTAGGAGAAGACGAATCCCGTATACCCGGCTTACTTCGACTCGATGTTTTTGCGACCTTTTCAGCAAAGCTTTCGTACCTTGTTGTGACACCCACTCTCGGTACATTTACATGCAACTTGAGAGTGTTTTTCTGATGCACCGAAAGGTTCATGTACTGGTCAAAGGCGATCATGTCCCACCCCATCTTGTTCAACTTTCCAGTTGGACGGTCAATGTCCTTGGCCTTGATGCGAAGCACTTGCAGGCAAGTGGCTGTCATCTTTAAGTAAAAGATCCAGTCCTCCATCGTCAAGTAGTCGAATTGTTGCATCTCCTCTTGCGTAAGTTTCATAACACACAACTCGTGAGCGTTAATCCCCAAAGTTTCCATAGAATGAGCCGATAGTTTCGTCCGGATTAAATTTTTCAGACACATTTCGTCTTCTCCCAGGTAGCTCCGTAGTTTAGGCGAGGATACGTCGTACAGACGAACAAAGTCTTCCATGTCTTTGTTCTTCTCAATCATCTTCAAGTCCTCTAGACACAGACCCATCAGTAACAATCCTTCAAATCGGTCTGTAATGTACTGGTAGATACAGGCGATAGATGTCCCGGATTCCAAAAACGAGGATAGACGTACTTTTTGAATAAAGAACATGGCGGCACGTTGATACCTTTGCTCATCCACTTTACCGCTACCTCCTTGCTTGGACTTGCGCTCGACTTTTCCAGATCCAGAGATCATCCCCGCCTTTTTGTTGACACATTGACGTATTCCTCGCATGACCTCTCTAAAGTCATCGTCAACCATCGCTCGTAAATCAGCCCATCCCACATACTGGATCAGCAAGGACCGCGCTTTGCACAAGAATCGGTACTCCCCGTTCACTTGTTCCTTGCTCCTATTTTGGGGATAAGGAGGTGGACTCCTCATCTTATCCTTTCGGTACATAGGAGGAGAGGGGCCATAGCTCCAGTGAACATGTTCGTCCTTGGTACACACAGGACATATGATTCCGGTATTGGGATGGGGCCACATGCTGTTAACCGCACAAGAAAAGTGCAGACGTGTCCCACACCTCTCGGAACATCGCATGATGACGATGTCCTTGGCATTTTCTATAATGTTGTTCATACACAAATAACATTTTTCGGAAAGTGGTACTGTTCTCGAGATCTTAGCTCCGCGCGGGGTTCTGGATTTAGATAGATGCTCATCCTCTTCCTCTTCGTCAAAAACGCTCTTCAGAGACATCTCTAGTATAGGACTAAAGGGAAAAGAACTATCATCATCCGCATCTTGTTTACTCCATATCGATTCTTTTGAAAGAATGGGTAACGTAGGTGTATATTCGATTATAGACCGGTTGGTGCCTATGGAAGAAGGCGAGAAAAGTTGGTAAGTGTCCCGAGGAACGGACACCATCATGCTTTTTTTTCCTTGGTGTCAATGCGAAAATGGTGAGGCAAAACGTAAAAGTAAGGAAACAAGAATGAAATTTTTATGTTTAACAAGAAAAAAACTGAGATCCAGGTATCGTAATTGAATTCCCCACGAAAAAAGTATGTAGGTGAAGGACTTTTACCGGGATAGAATTGAAAAATAACAATTATTTATTTGTTTAAAACAAAAGGCCAAACATAGACAGCGTCTTAGATGCGTGGGAACTTGATTATTGCGGGCAAGTATGAAGTCGAGAGGTTACAATACAACGTTTCCTCTCTTGTATGTTAAGTATACCCACCTCCACACCTTGAACCCTTCCCTGTACCCCCCCCCCTAGGAAAAGGGACCCTTTTCCTCGATGATTTTCTTCCTCTTTACGGGTACGGCAAGGGAGATCGTACGCGAGGAATCCAATATGTAGTGCCCCAACCCAATGGCATGGATAGCTAGGTACTCACAAGCGATGGCAAAAGCGTCATTTTCCGAGTTGTGGTCATACTCAACCTCGGGTTTGTGTTCGGGAATATGGTAGAGGTACTGGATACGTTTGGACAAAGACCACCATTCGTTTGTATACTCGTCCTTGTCGCTGACCATGTTCTGGTCATCCAGCCAGTTCATCCATGCGGAATCCCCTTGCTTGACTTCATTGTCTCCAAACAACCATAAAGGGTCTACAGCCGCAAGTAAGCCTTTTTGCATAGAGTGGGTGCACGGAGTCCCTCCGTTGTACTTTTCATCCGTTAGGCGGTATACAAAAGGAAGAACATGACAATCTTGCAGCATCTTTTCAAGCATGCCAATATCATACGAGACATTGTCGCTGACGATAACCAATTTGCAATCCATATCCGAAGCACGTCTCTCGCATGCCTTGCGGAACGCAACGAGCCTGTACTTGGCCATATCGTACACATGCTGAATTGATTTTTCTTCTTCCCTGGTCTCAAGCGTTTTTAAAATGGTAGGACGTTTGCTCCAGAATTCGTCCCAGCATCTCTGTTCAAAGATAGTCACATCTTTCGAAAGTACCTTGTCCACAGCGAACGTAGGATCAATTTCTTCGCCTTCCAGAGTAATGGCGCGGATCTCTTTTTTGTCTGCATAGTTGATCAGAACGCACTCTCGTTCGATCGACTTTTCCGACTCCTTCACCGTTTGTACTGAACCGCGACCACCTAGACAAAGAGTGGTTTTTTCCGATGTCTTGAGTTGCCCCAGACAAAGCATGGGAACGAACAAACGATCAATTTCCTCGCATGTTTTGGTTTCCTTGTTGTACCGTACTAGACTTCCGCCAATACCGATAATATCCCCTTCTTGTTTCACAAAACAACTGTGTCCGTAGGTTCGGATAATCGATCCGGACATCTCAATATCCAGCGCGAGTACAAGAATGTTCTTTTTCATTTCGCGTTTTTCGCCTTTTTTTGACACTTACCTTTCGCGTTTACTTGGAGACGTGTTTTGAAAGCATAGAAAAAAAACACAAATTTTCTACACTGTAAGGTTTTTAAATGGACTTTTCCAGTAAAAGTTAAAAGGTAAAATTATCCAAAATCTAATTTCGGTATTCATATGCACTATATCTTGGATTACATTACCTGTTGTTTTTTTAAGATACCAACAACATTTCTTTGTATATAATCTAACAGTTTCGCAATTTACGTTGTTTGGTTCTACTTATTTTGATATATTATAAAGTAAAAAAAACATTGGGTATTGTGTTATTTTATATATTATATATTATATATATTATATATGCGTATATAATCTACTTGCAAACAACCTCCGTATTGTTATGGAAGATGGGTTAGACGCTGATCTATACGGGATATCCCGGCGGTTGCTGGAAGATGGAGATTATAATGCGTTTGATATAGACCAAATAGTATACATGCTGTCTTTGCCTGGGACTCCTAGTTTAGAGGACTTTTTAATAGATTCCGGAATCAGCCCATATGCTGTTGATGAAGTGTGTCTGAACATAGATAATATGGGAGAATTGCCAAAATTTGAATCCAATCCATGCAAAAACGCATCATTTTGGAAAAAAAAGTATAGATCAAACTACCAACCTCTGGTTTTTATACCCGACATAGACGACAGGGTTGCTATAAATCGTCGGAATTTTTTAATTATGTTAAGAGATAAGTTTGGTCGGACTGAAGACGAAGCACATGATCTTGCTGAACTTTATGTTTGGAAAAGTATTTGTTTTACGGCGTATCGAAAAGCAAGAAGAGACATTGTTCGAATTTTTTACAAGCTGTTAAAAAAGTTCAGACCGCTTTGGCTACTTTTGGAAACAGACAGCGATACAACCCTTTATCAAAATCTGGAAAAAGAATTGGACAAACGAATAAGAGAAATTATATACAGCGGAATTCTAATCGAACCAGGAGCTGCTGTAAACAAGGAATACAAAAACGAAACATGTCTCACTATAGCAGCAAAATTAAGCAACGAAAAATTGTTTAAAATGCTTCTGCGCGCAGGGGCTATTCCGAATAAATTGGTCCGGAGTGTCGTCCGTGAATTTGCTTCGAACAATCAAATCAAACGCATGTTGAGAAAAGAAAACAGAAAGAAAAAAAAAATCCTTAAGGAAAATCCTGTGTACAAACCGAAACAGGTGGGGTCTGAATACAAGCGAACATTTCGTAAAGCTATTGACGACGGGGACACAGACACAGTTATTGAAAATTTAAAACGATTCCCAGAGGAATATGGATATGTGAATCAGCCCATTACGGGTAGTGACTCAACACCACTGATTTACGCCGTTTTTAGGTTGAAAACTGAAATTGTTCGCGTACTTCTTGCTCAAAAGGGTATAGACGTAAATCAACAAAACTATCATTATGAAACCGCGCTTATTGTTGCTTCAAGTCTTGAAAAACTTCGGCCGGGGAAGGTTCCTATTCGTGTTATGGAAGCACAACTAAAGACACAAATGATGTCGAGACAAGAAGAAATAGTACGCATGTTGCTAGATACACCATTTATCAATGTCAATATTCGAGATCAAGATGATAGGGCAGCTGTTTACTACGCTATATCTGACAACAATAACAGAGTAGCTAAAATGCTTATTAACGCCCCGGGAGCAGACTTGGATATGCTTTTTTCTCGTGACTTGGATATGCTTTTTTCTCGTAACCATCGTACCTTGTCGTTGGTCCATCTTGCCAATGAAAAAGGAAACAAAACTATAATTCGACAGTTGTTTAGAAGAGGCGCGAGCACAAGACTTGGATACATTGACGATATCTGGCTTTATAGAGATGAAACTTACGATATTGCGGAGAGCAATATCAAGGAAAATGCAGAGTGGGGTTCTATATTCTAATCATACTCATATCCGAAAGACCAAAAAACCTTTTTTTTCGTCTTGTTCGGTCTTTAATGGCATACGGGTACCTGGATACCTGGAAAAAATATAAATGTGTAATTCCTTTCTCCATAAACTTGGTGGACTTTCTTTCATTTTATATCTTGTGTGCCTGGATGAGTAAGGCGAGGGGTTTGGTTATTCTACTTTATTTTTTATTGCTTTCTTTGGTTTATGGAACACATGAAACACATGAAACACAAGACGATAATTGTACCATAGTGCAAGTAGTAGAAGAAAGCTATGCTACGTTCCGACCTTCCTGGTATACATTTCATCCTATGAGTTACAACGTCTACTTGGGCATTGCGTCTCTTTGTGTAGCCAATGCGTTTTTTGGATGTTTTCTTGTAGTCTTGCATGTGACTATTGTTGCGAGAAGCATTTGTCACAGAGCATGGGACGAAGTGTGCGAACGGTTGATTGGAAGCGAAGACGAGCTTCCCGAATACCTAGAGGATATCGATTGGAAGGGGGTCGGGTACAAGCCAATATTTGAATGGGGAGATAAGGGGAAAAACAATCCATACATATACGAATTGTCTAGACTGTATTCGGAAGATTCTATGACGGTAGAAGAGCAAAAATCAGTGCATATGAGCGTCATTCAGGCGCTTTACATCTCACGTAATCGGGGTTTTATTTTTATTTGGTTTTCTGCAATGTTTTGTGCATACACGACCATGTGTCTTTTTGGATTTGTTTTGATACCAGGCGATGAAATGAGTCCCGAGACAATGGAATTTTCATTGATGACGGTATTTGTTCCCCAGGGGTTTCTTGTCACCTTTTTCCTTTTACTGGCCTTTCAGAGCGAGTACCAGTACCATAACCTTTCGATTTATGCGGTATTTATCGTCGTCCTTTGCTTTCAAATACCAAGGGCAATCATAAGCATAACCTTGGTTTCTGGACACATGTCTCCTTTAATGGTGGGTATGAACTGGATGGTGGTATTGATGGCGTTCCACCACACTTTGGGTTTCCCTACGGTTTCTGGCAAAGGAGAGCTCAAAAAACACATCAGACATTACATAAGAGCGTACAAACACGTGAGGAACCTGGATAAGACGGAAAAGGCGTTTATTGTCGAGCGAGGACGAAAGCTGCGTGACCAGAATGCGAAAAGAAGACGGCTTCTTCTTCCCACCAAACACAATCCCATTATCAATGAATAATATGTATATCTTCTTTGTCACCCAATCTCGAATACAGTACATATTCGTAACATGTCAATTACGAATATACTATATCTTCTTATCAAAGCAGTAATGAATATTACCCATTAATATCATGTGGGGGACATTTTTGGTCAAGGACAGAGGTAAACTGAGGAAAATTTTTTTTTGCCCACACCCCCTCTGGCCATTTACGCGGTTTTTGGAAAATGGGAGCACCCCTCCAGAAATCTCTCGACCAATCAGATTGCAGGGATTTGACCAAATGCTAAGCAAAAGTGACCAAATGCAACCTTTTTTCAGTGAAAAATATGGGACTACTAGTTCCTCGTCGGAGGTGATTCTACGGCCTTACCGCATTTTTGGGTATTTCGAAATTAAATATAGTTAATATTTTGCCCGTTTAAAAAGTGTACAATTAAAAAATGAAATCTTTTTCTTCTTCTTCGTACCGATCGAGAGACTCTGTCCATTTCCTACCCTTACTACTAGATGTGCGTGGCGGTTCGTTCAGAAGGGTTTTCTCCATCGGTTTAACCACCAAAGCAACTGCCAAATTGCGCATAGTTTCGGCGTCTTTATCCGATAAACCGGACGCGTAAGCAATATCATTGGCTTTTTCTCTCAGGTCGACAACAGAAGCCTTCATCAATTGTACGATTTCCCCCTCTCTTCTGGTAGAGTCTCTTATAGATGAATCCAGCTTCCGGCCCATGCTGCCTACGATATTTTGGATATTTTTGGTCGTTTGATTCATTGCTTCGTATTCCTCGTTTATAGCGTCAGCAATTTCTTCTGAAAGCGGGACGTCGTGCATTTCTTTAGATGTTTCTTCTATTTTTTGATGCAATTGTCTACGTTCATCAAGAAGATCCTTCACAACAGCCATTAACCTTTTTGTAGACATCGAAAGGGTGTCAATTCTCGCGCCCAACTCACTGTTTTCGTCCAGCAAATTTCTCATACGATCCTCGCATGTTTCGAGTTCGTCCCGGAGCTCTGTTGTCGATTCAATAAAGGCTTGGTCAATCAAAGGTCTCATCAAATCGTAAAGTGCTTGAAGCAGCCTTTTTACAGGGGGAAGGTTTAAAAGTTGTTTTTTTTTGGTTAGTCTGCCAAACTTGCGTCCGGACAGGTCCACCAACATATCTTCCTCCTTCCATACTTCTCGATCTCCCATGTCCATTGTACATAACGTCTTTTATGACGGGTCATGTAACACCAACTTTGGGACAAAAAAAATTTTTTAGGGTGTATGGGAGGAAAAAAAAGCAATTAAAGTGTCCACAATAAAAAGGAACGAAATGAGAGAAAAAAAATAATGCTACAGACTCTCACCAACCATCACTCGCCTGTACAATAACTAGTATCAAAAGCAGAGTTCCTTTTTAAAGTTGAGGGTTGGGTACAACCATGTTATCTCCTTCGCTATTTGATGATTCTTCTATGGGTGAAATAAACCTGTATACGCCCGAGGAACGGTCAGAACAAGAAGAGCGCCAAACTCATTCTTATTCACCCATTCCCGGACCTGGTTCTATGATAAGACGGAAAATTAGATGGAATTATGACTCAAAATACGGTGATCGCTATTATGAGGAACCCGGTCCCAGAGGAATGTATGCTGGTGAGGATATGGATTACGAATCTGAAGACGAGGATTACAGCTCTGAAGACGAGGAAACGTTCTCGGATCGCATGTATGCAGGCGATAAAGAATACCGAATGGTCTATGAAGGAAAGCGAAGGGGGGGAG
>Ga0180433_10000905_pt1 | contig 50507 bp, 36 predicted proteins | sample SS_ome_8_FD_132980 | JGI IMG/M metagenome (GOLD analysis project Ga0180433, IMG submission 132980) | Hypersaline lake sediment archaeal communities from the Salton Sea, California, USA - SS_1_D_1 metaG | ecosystem: Environmental > Aquatic > Non-marine Saline and Alkaline > Hypersaline >...
ACAATGTCCTAAGATATTACGCATAAAGTGTGTTTGACAACGTTGCCACCGTACCCCTTGAAATTGCTTATGCACGGCATTAACCAATCCCGTGTGGTCATCCGATACCACAAGCTCAACATCTTTAAGGCCGCGCGCCTTAAGCGATTTAAACAACGTATCCCAGCTCACTTCATTCTCACTATCGGCCAGTAATAAATCTAAAGGCTCACGATGGCCTTCCTCATTGACCCCATACACCATCAACACGCCCGTTGAACGGACCGCACTGTCACGACGCACCTTCACCACTAACGCATCCACAATCAAGAAGGGATAGCGTTTGTCATTCAGAGGCCGTGTGCGCCAAGCGTGCAAACGCGCATCAAGTTGTGTGCATAGCTGACTGACCGTCGACTTAGAAAAGCTTGTCCCACAAAGCTCTTCGGTTATTCGGGTGACTTTGCGACACGATACACCGTTTAAATACATTTCCATGATGCCTAACACAAACGCTTGTTCACTGCGTTGATAACGTTTGAATAGTTCGGTGCTGAAGCTGCCATCACGGGTTTGCGGGACACGTAAATTAAGCGGGCCCACGCGTGTGTATAGCGTACGCATTCGAGTACCATTGCGATAACCACAACGTGCTTCACTGTGCTCATAACGCTCAGCACCGAGATGCTCCGTCATTTGCGCTTCCAATATCTGATTCACGACAGACTCCACTAACCCCGCAAGCGCATCATTTTCCGTTAAAAGCCCTACCCATGCGTCGCGATTCAATTTAATATCGTACCCAGCCATTCTTGTTCTCCTTGTGTTATTGACTTTAATCACCAATAATTTTGGAGAATCTGAATGGCTTCTTCAAGCCATACCTTACACCGCTTAGCTACCAGCTTATCGTCCATACCTCACCTGTCCAGGACTACTCGCGCGCAAGCGCGCTGCGGACCGAATGGACAGGTGAGGTATGGACTGATAATCAGCGCTTAAGCTGCGTAAGGGAATTTACAGCAGTATAGGGACACAACCTATTACTTGGTCCAGCGTGTTCTGGAAAGACACATTACGCTAGATTTTTAGCAAAACAATTAGGTTATCCGCTGGTTTCATATGATGCTACGTTTACTCATCAAATAGAGATTGAAAATTACATAAATACAGAAAAGCACTATTTTGACTTGATAGCTTATAAAAAGAAGAATTTCACCAATGAGCTTTTAAACTTGGAAGTACTGCTTGACTCACATAGTTCTTGTGTTTTCGATATTGGAGATATTTTTCCAATTGAGAATCTGCAAGAAAGCGCAAGTAAGTTAAAAGATTGTTTGTCTTCGTTTCATAATGCAATTACTCTTACGCCTGATGGCGATATACATTTATATGAAAAAGCTATTTATAGAAGGATGAAAAGTCGAATTCACCAAAATAATGAAATGCATTTGTTTGATTTATCAAATCTTAAAGAATTTTGTACATTATCTATTTCATATTGGCGAAATCATCAGGTAACAAACATGATATTACCACAGAATAATACTAATATGAATTCATTGCATGAAAGTATTCGTGACTTAGTACGTTTACAATAATGAACCTATGTGAGTTTCTACTATTTTTTAGTTCAGGGTAATTCTGGTGTATCTCAACTTTTATCAAACACAGCCATCGACTCTACATGACTTGTTTGTGGAAACATATCGAGAATGCCAGCTTTAGTAAGGGTATAGCCTTGCTCACATATAATGGCTGTATCACGCGCGAGTGTTGATGGATTGCAAGAGACCATAACGATTTTTTTAGCATTAAAGCGCGAAATTTTTTCGACAATCGCTTTCGCACCCGTGCGTGGTGGATCGATTAAAATCTTATCGAAGGGTTCACGTTGCCAGATAACATCATTTGGCATCACACTAAGATCAGCGACATAAAACGCCGTGTTATCTAAACCATTCGCAACGGCATTGTCTTTCGCACGATTTACCATGCGCACATCGCCTTCGATACCGGTAACATGACTCGCTTTCAGTGCCATCGCCAACGTGAAATTACCGAGTCCACAAAATAAATCGAGCACACGATCGGAAGATTGTAAATCGAGTAGTTCGACGGCTTGGCTTACCATCTTGCGATTAATTTCAGGATTAATTTGTGTGAAATCGGTAGGATGAAAATGTAAGGTTAAATCAAATTCAGGCAAACGATAGTTAAGTAATTCGTTTTCATCGACTGGATAAATGCGCTTAACACTATTGAGTTTTCCCGGTTGACTATACATCCATAAGTCATGTTGTTTTGCAAACGCAATTAGTTTGTCAGTGTCATCGGGTTGTAGCGGTTTTAAATGGCGCATTACGAGTGCTGTTGCATTGTCACCTATCGCAACTTCAAATTGTGGTATGTGCTGCGGCATGCTTAAGTTATTGACGAGTTCACGAAGCGGTAATAAAAGTTCATCAACAGGTTTAGCGAGTACAGGACATGTCGCTATATCAGCAATATAGCGACTGTTACCACGCTCACGAAAACCAACCATAGCGCCGCCTTTCTTTTCGACATAGCGCACACCGAGTCGCGCTTTGTGGCGATAATTGAGTGGGCTGCCAATGATCGGTTGCAACCAGCTTTGTGGCTCGATGTTAGCAAATTGGGCAAGCTGTTGTTTGAGTAACTCTTCTTTGTGTAGACGCTGGGCGCCTAGTGAGAAGTGTTGCATGTCACAACCACCGCACTGTTCGTAGGCGCTACATGGCGGTGTGGTCCTTATTTCACTGGGCACGAGAGTGTTGATGGCTACACCCTCGTCGTACTTTGCATGGCGGCGTTTAACGACTAGTGTGACGTCTTCACCGGGAAGTGCACCGTGGACAAATGTTGTCTTACCTTCAATGCGGGCGATACCACGACCATCGTGGCTTAAACTTTCAATCGTAGCGGTTTTCGTCATTTTTGCGGTATACTGCGTGTTTGATCTGACAAGAGCAGAGCATTATACACGAGTTTGGATATGAATGATAAGACTGAGCTTACGAAAGAAGATTTTGCCTTTGATTTACCGAGTGAGCTGATTGCCCAACAGCCGCTACAAGAGCGGCGGGGATCGCGCCTGTTAGTGTGTAGTAGAGCGAATGAGTCGCTACATCACCATCATTTTCCCGATATTTTACAATATCTTAAGCCTGGGGACTGTTTGGTTATTAATAATACACGTGTATTGCCAGCACGGTTGTATGCGCATAAGCCTACAGGCGGCCGTGTTGAGGTATTTCTCGAGCGTGTGCTCGATGAGAAACGTTTTATTGCTCAAATCAAGGCGAGTAAGGCGCCACCTGCTGGTACCACGCTATTGGTTGATGACAGCGATGATGTGATTACGGTGTGTGGGCGTGCGGATAGTTTTTTCGAGTGTGAAGCAAGCTCGAGCGCGGGTATCTTCATCCAACATGGTCATATGCCCCTGCCACACTACATCACGCGTGAGGCAACCAGGGAAGACGAGAGTCGCTATCAAACTGTGTTTGCGAAGCACGATGGTGCTGTTGCCGCACCCACGGCGGGATTACATTTCGATGAGGCGCTGCTTGCCCAGTGTCGCGAGCTTGGGGTCACCATCACCGAGGTGACGTTGCATGTTGGTGCGGGTACTTTTCAGCCTCTGCGTGTAAGTCGTATCACTGATCACACGATGCATGCCGAATGGTTAGAGGTAACAAAAGAGGCCTGTGATGTTATCAATAACACGAAAGCGCGCGGCGGGCGGGTAGTTGCTGTAGGCACGACGAGTGTGCGCTCGCTTGAGACAGCGGCGGCTGATGGTAGTCTTAAGCCGTTTCAAGGTGATAGTCGTTTGTTTATTTATCCGGGGTATCAATTTCGAGTTGTCGATGCGCTGATTACCAATTTCCATTTACCAGAGTCGACGTTATTCATGTTGGTTTGTGCGTTGGCAGGTAAAGCTTTTATGGAGAGTGCGTATCAAGCTGCAATCGATGAACGCTACCGATTCTTTAGTTATGGCGATGCGATGTTTATCGTGTAGGACTAGCCTTTCGCGTGGGCGAATGCCGTGCGTCGAGTAAACATTAGTGGGTTTTTCTTTTTCGGAATACTTGGGTTACCAACGAGCGTGTGAAGGTAGGCAACCGTGTATTTTGGTGGTAAGCAGGCAAGGCCGCTTTCTTGCGCAAGACGTTTGAAATGAGTTTGAGTAAGCCTTGTAAACTGATCGACGAGATCACGGTCGAGCTTCGTTTGAATTTGTTTTTTCAATTGTGACCAGAAATCAAAAAATACGTGACATACCATCTCGCAATCTTCGACACGAATAAAGCCTTCTGTAAAATAACTTTGAATACGCGTAAGTACTGCTGTGAAGCTATCAACTGTTGTTGAGTTTTTTGTTTGTGGTTTGCCGTGTAGGATGTGTTGCCAGTCATTGCGACAGCCTGCAAGAGGTGCGATATCAGGAAGTTTATTGAAGTTCTTGTTGATGAGATCAATACCTAATTTAACATCGTCTGCAAACGCGGCGAGTAAATGTTTGAGTTTTTTCTCAACGCTGGCAATGGAAATTAATTTATTCGGATCTTGTAAGTCGGCGATGATATTATCAAGGTAAGTGCGTGACTTTGCTTTATCTAACATTAAGTCACAACGCTTCGATAAATGCTTTTTAATAACAACGAGAGCATTGTTGCGAATTAATTGAGTGTGATTACTTGATTGGAGATCGCCTAATTGTGTAAAACCCGTTTCGAGTTTATTCAGCCGCAATAGATCACTTGCGGAAAGTCCGGGCGAAAGTTGACTTACTTCATTGAGCGCAACTTGATTTATCAAGTTATTGATTGGCGCATCACTATTATCAATCCGGGAAGCTTGACTGATTAACGCATAATGCCAGGCGCGTAACTGAGTAGCGAAACTACGTAGGCGACAGGGGTCAGCAAAATACGCATCAGCCCACTTTCTAAGGTCCCTCATGATAGTGTCTAATTCCATGCCACACTCCATTGGCAATAACGGGCAGTAATCATCGCACAAATGAGTAAACGAGATCAACACCACTTGCAGAAGGTGATGCATTGGTTTGCACACTCAAATTTTTGCGTAGTGCGTAGCTTAATTTGACCGAGTTCTCATTATTAAATAAATCATAGCTGTAGGTAATATAGAGTCGCGGTGATAGCGCCTTACCGAGCAGTAGCATGGCGTGACGCGCGAAGGCAGATTTTTCGCGGCTGTATATTTTCTGGTCCTGTAACCTCAATTCTGATAAGCCTAGTTTGTGTTTTATCTCGTTGGTGATGACGCTAAAGCCTAATTTTTCACCAGTATTGAGCACCGCGGCTTCAGCGATCAGGCTTTCACCTTCGCCAGTGGATAATTTATCGACTGGTTTACCGAGTACGATGTAGGAGAGAATATCTGCTTGACTAAGACCCGCAGGCTCTGCGAAGAGTGTGATTGAGGGGTTGTTTGCGCTACCTAAAATGCGTATGCCGACGCGTCTTGGTTGTGCAGTTGCAAAGTTTTTATCTGATGGTGTGAAGCGTTCGTCGAGTAGGGCTTCGATATCTAAACCAGGATTTGCGATGCCTTGTTTATTGTACGTGATAGTACCTTTGCGAATCGTAAACGATTTACCGTGTGCGTGGTATTCACCATCTAGCAGCGTTAAGATACCTGAAGCATGGGTATCTTGGCCAGGCTTATCAATGAGTTCGAGCGCACCTTGTAAGCGTGTTTTTAAATCTCGGTAGGTAAGGTGTACATCGTTGCCGAGTTTTAATTTTATGTCTGCTAAAATAGCTAGCGTTGAGCGTTTAGGGTTTGGATTTTTTTCGTTTACGTAGACAACATCTTCATGTAAATCTTCTTGTTCTTGTAGTGCATTGAGATCGATACGTGCGCGTGGGACAAATATGTCGCCTTGTATAGAGAGTTCACCTGGGTGGTAGCATACCGTAAGATTCGGGTCGCCGATGACTCGGTAGGCTTTCTCGTCGACGATAATAATATTTCTGGCGTGCGCGTCACCTTTTATTTCGTAACCTTTTTCGTGGGTAACAAGCCTTGCTTTCGCAGTGACATTTTTGCCGCGCCACTTGCCTGTGATGTCGGCTGACAATTGTTTATCGAATTGATAAGACATTGTTGCATTTAGTAACGCTGCGGGCCAGGTTGTACGTTTTACTTTATTGACTGTCAGTTGTCCTGTGATTTTTTTATTTTTAATAACTGCGTTGCCATCAACTTGCATCGGGACCATGATGACATCATCAAACGTTAAAGCTGTAGACGTTAAGTGATAGGTGAGTTTGCTTTTTTTTCTGTCGGCTGACAGTGTGCCTTGTCCTTTGATTTGTCCACGCCACTCCGGATCGAGTGCTTGCATTTTATTAATTGTAAGTCTCCAGTTGAGATTGAGCTTTTTGTCGTACGATCCTTGAGCTTTGAAATGATTGGGACCTAGCGAGATGTCAGCTGCTTGTAAGTGAAACTTGGTACCAATAAGACGTAGCGTGAAGTGCCCGCCAAGTTTTGTATCGTTAAAAAGCGCATTGAATTTTGTTACTTTCCACGTCATGTCGTTAAATGCGTGTTTATCCCACGCAATATTAACCTTGCTCAGTTTGATGAGCTTTTTATTGCGCTTCATCGTTAGAGAGTCGGCGTGTATACCATTGAGTAGATTACCCGATAAGCCTGTTAGAGTTGGTACGTCGCTTGATATGAGTTTGGCGATACGGTAGCCAAGCTTAAGTCCAGTTGTTGTTGTGAGAAGGCCATAGATTGCAAATGCAAACGTGGTGCATATGGCGAGTGAAACGATGAGTGTTGTTATCGTTTTTCTTTTTATACTCATAGAGTCGTTCCTAAATTAAAAACAAATTGAATACTTTTGCCGCCCTTGCTTATGCCACGGGCTAGTCCTGCTTCGACAGGTCCAAAAGGCGTTTGGCGTGTGACAACAAAGCCGATGCCTTGTTTGAAATTATCATGGAATTCGTGGGCGTTAAACACGCTGCCTGCATCGAAGAAAATACCCGCGCCCCAATTTTCGTTAAACGCATAGTGCAATTCGGCACTGCCTGTCGCGAGATAACGGCCCGGTCCTATCGATTGGTAATCATAACCACGAATACTTTGTGTGCCACCTGCTAAGAAATGTAACGAGGTGGGTAGATCATCGAGGCCAGATAAAAGTGTGTAACCAAATTCACCGCGTAGTTTGAAGGTTAGTCTATCGTTTAAGTGATAAAGCCCATTGCCGCGAATTTTTGATTGTAGAAAGGTAACGTCTGAAAGGGCGTTTTGTGATGCGCCACGCAACAGTAAATCGAATGCGTAGCCATAGTTTCGCGCACCTTTTTCACTGGGTTTTTTGTAGGACCACTGTAAACTTGGGTAGAGTATGAATTTATTTGTCGTTGGTAAATTATCTGGGATATTGAAGTTTCGTTCCCAGAGTGCGTTTATGGTATGGGTGTAACTCCAACGATTGCTGGCGTGGTGTTTGCCAACACTAAATTTGCCGGCGATACTGTCACCTTTTGCGTCGGTATTCAAGTGAAAGACGTTACCCGTAAATTGATAACTGTCGAGCAGCGGGTTGCTACCGGGAATGATGTATTGCGATTCTAAATTGTTGTAGCGTTGCGAGGCGTTAAGAGTCGTTTTTAGGCGGTGGCCGTGTTGATTAAGATAGTTGAATTGGGTGCCAACTAGACCGCGTGCACCGGTGTCAGTACCGTAACCTATACCAAAAGTATAGGCTTGTTGTTTTACTGTCGTGAGATTAACTTGAATGGGTACTGCGTTGTTTTTTGCCTCTTCAGGCAGTGGCTCAATGACAACTTTTGTGAAGTAGCCACTTTGAATAAGTCGACTTTGTAACAGGAGCAAATCTTCGTGGTTGAAGCGGTCGCCACGTTTAAACGGGACAAAGCGCATCAGGAATGCTTCACTAAATGGTGTGTGACTGAAGCGAAGCTCGCCGAAGTTAAAGGGTTGATTGGTGGCTAAGCTTAAGGTTATCTGCGCGCTTTTTAAATTTTCATCGATTCTGACTTCGTGTTCGGTGTAGCTTGCGTGGATGTAACCACGGGCAATGGCCATGTCATAGAGTGTGCGTTTGTCTTGTTTATATTGTTCAAGTGAGAGCGTTTGGGCGTGTTGAATAGGTAGGGTTGTGAGCGTCGACTGTAGGACAGGATCATCTTTGCCGGGACCTGTCAGCGTGATGGTGACCTTCTTAAGCGTGATAGGTGTTTTATCTAACGCGTAACTCGCTGGCACCCAAGCTATTAGCGTCGCTAGTGATATAATGATGTAAACACGTATGGAAAGCCGCATCGTAACGCCATGTTGTCATGCTTCCATGCATAGGTTTTTCACATTGGTAAATAATTATACGCGAGATCGCATTACTCATCAAACATCGAGCTGATGGATTCTTCTTCGAAGATGCGGCGTATGGCTTGAGCTAGCATACCAGCGATGCAAATTTGTTGAATTTTATCAATTTTTTTCGCTTCCTCGGAGAGTGGAATGGTGTTGGTCACGACCACTTTATCGAGGTTAGATGAAGCAATATTGTCCAAAGCTTTACCAGAAAGTACGGGGTGGGTGATGTAGGCTGCGACTGTGTCTGCACCATTTTCTTTCAGCTGAGTTGCCGCAGTGCAGAGTGTGCCGGCCGTATCGACGATGTCATCGACAATGACGCAGTCGCGTCCTTTGACGTCACCGATGATGTGCATCACTTCTGATTTGTTAGGCTCTAGTCGACGTTTGTCGATAATCGCCATATCGGCATCGTTCAAGCGTTTAGCGGTTGCTCTCGCGCGAACGACACCACCGACATCGGGTGATACGACGATGACATTGTCTGTGTTGGGATGGTCTTGTTTGATACATTCCAACATTTGTGTGGTGCCATAGACGTTATCGACGGGCATATAAAAGAAGCCTTGGATTTGATCGGCGTGTAAGTCGACAGTGAGCACGCGCGTAATACCAACGCTTGCGAGCATATCGGCAACGACTTTCGCTGTAATCGGTACACGGGCGGAGCGCACGCGTCTATCTTGGCGCGCGTAGCCAAAATAAGGCATTACTGCTGTGATGCGCGATGCAGAGGCACGTCGGAGTGCATCGGCCATAATGAGGAGTTCCATCAGGTTCTCATTGGCCGGGTAGCACGTCGATTGGATGATGAAGACGTCGCGCCCACGCACGTTTTCTGAGATTTCAATCATCGACTCGCCGTCGCTAAAGTGCGAGACGAGGGCTTTACCGAGTGGGAGGTTGATGTGTGAGGAAATGGCTTCACTCAGTGTTTTGTTAGAGTTGCCAGTAAATAACATCAAATTGCGCATCTTGTTACATCCTACTTCCAAAAGACGTATCGCGTGGAAAAGAAGATAGGCTACACGAATTTATTATAATAGTTTTACGGCAAAGCCGCTTCGTGCAGCTATCTTCTAAATTGTATAATTCTTTCCAAATTTGGCTGGGGCGCCAGGATTCGAACCTGGGAATGCAGGGATCAAAACCCTGTGCCTTACCACTTGGCGACGCCCCAATCATCCCGAGGAGACAGGCGAGCATTGTGCTGCGATTTGCCTCGGTTGTCAAGATGATGTTGAAGTGAACAATTAACATTCAAGTAGCTCAATGGAGCTCCGACATCTAGGAACAACCTCGGTTAGATCGTGGAGAAAACCGCTAGCTATCGCCCGGTAAATGATTTCTGATTTACGTTCGCAATTGAACATAAGTTTTAAGTTATTGATGTGGACATCAACAGTTCGGGGTGAGAGGTCCAAATCTTTAGCAATCTCCTTGGCTGTTCTACCACCCATCATATGAACGAGTATTTCTTTTTGGCGCTTACTAAGCTTGCTGTGATTATTGTCAGTTGACGGCGTAATAGACAGCATCTTGTTGAGTAATGTTGGAACAAGCCTGAACTTGGATAAGTCAGTGAGGCTTCCGATCGTACCAATGACCTCATTTGAGTCGGGGGAATATAGGGGTGTTTTCGTCGTGAGGAAGATGCGCCATTCGTTCGTGTTGTAAGGATAGATGTCGAGTATCAAGAGCTCTTTTTCAGTGTTCATAACTTTTTGGTCTTGCTCGCGAAGAACTTCGCAGATCTCAGGTTCGAGGCCGGGACGCGATTCATCTAGCTCGCCGATGATTTCATCCAGACTGTTGATACCGTTCAATGTCATATAAGGCTTATTCGCGTAAAGATAACGAGAGCTTTTGTCCTTGACGAAAACGTAACCTGGTGTATGTCTAACCAGGTATTTAATCATGTACATCAAATCTTGCATAGAGCCCAATTTCCTCGATTAAGACTCCACAGAGTCGAACCGCAAAGAGAAGTGCTAAGTAATAAGTACTAAGTAAAAAATACGTAGTCGATGATTATAGCAGTAAAAGCCTGTGAAATGCCAATGAAACATACTTTTTTTGGGGCCATAAAAACTAAGTAGATTTACTAAGTAGTAATTACTAGGTGATCAATACCGATTTAGGGCTGTATTGAATTTCGTATGATGGTTCTATAAAAATTTCTATGGAGAAAAGAAATGGACCAGAGCAAACAAGTTTTAAATATTAAATACTCGCACGAAGGTCAGTCAGAACTAACTATTGAATATCAACGTAATGCCACGAGCAAAGTGCACAGTGTAACTTATTCGCTTACTCGCGATTCAAATGGAAGGATTGTTGGCTACAGTACAAAAGATGGTTCTAGCGCATCAGGGCATTTTGAAGTGCATTATAATAAACAGGGTATTTCAATACACGCTAGTAGAGTGGTGTCGAATAAAAGTGGCGGTTCTCCAATTCGACTTGGTCATGATGGAAGAATAACAATTCATGGTGCAAACCACGTAGGTGACAGAGTAGCTGAGATATGTGTCGAGTCAACAAATAGGGTTTCGATAACAGGCACAAATAGCTTCTCACACTTAACGCTCGATACGCCATATGCTGACATAAATGGAAGCACACAAGTAGCTTCTTTGGCGAGCAACGTTAGATCGATGCGAACTGTAGGAGAACTTACGGTACATGAAAATTTGACCTGTAAAGTTCATGATTGGCAGAACGTGGGAATACTCAATACTTCTGAAGAAGCCTGTGTAAATATTGAAGCAAATGCTATGACGAATATAGGGGATATCGTTAGGCGTTCAGAGAAGAAGAGCCAAAAAAAATTCCAAGTATTAACACAGAAATTCACGAACCAAGGCAATATTGATGTCAATAATTTAAATCTCATAGTCGAAGGAGGGCACGATACTGGGCCACAAAATGATTTTATAAACGCGGGTGTTATAACAGGCGATGATAGAGTACGCGTGCAATTAGCGCGTGGTGCGAGAGGGCTTAATGCAGGAAAGATTACCTCGCGTGGAGAGTTAGTCTTAGAGTGCCTAGGTACATTTATTAATAAACATATCGTAGAAGCAAGAAAGCACATTAAAGTTATCTTTAATAGGATCGTAAATGAAGGAGTTATGTTGTCTTGCGACATGCATTTATGTGGGATATCTGTGAGAGGAGGCGAGAGAGCAGAGTTTTGTAATAAGTCATTGTTGCAAGCTAATCGTATGATGAAAATCGATGGGGATGGCGATTTTCTTGAAGACTCTACCGGTATTCTGCTAGCAGGTTCGCTTAAGAGTAAGCTAGACGGTGACATTGATTGTGAGGGAAGAGTTGCTACGAAAGAAGCTGATTTGAACGCTGATAATTTATCTTTCACTAAAGCAGAAGATGATTTATGCACGCAGAGTATGATGGAGAGGGTTAAGGGTATCTTTAACTTATGCCGAATTCATGATGAACAAAGATTATCAAGAAAAGAATTTAAATTTGGTGTGGCACGTAAGCAAGTTCTAAGACGTAAACGCAATGAGCACGAAGTTGCTCGTCGGGTTAATGCCTACCTGAAAGCATCGCATATTCAAGAGCTAATGGTAAAAGACGGTGGCGATGATGCGCTAGCATGTCGTCCTGGGTTAAGGGTTGCAGGTGAGAAGGGTGCTAAGTTACAGGCTAAATCAGAAGTTTTTATTGGGAAGAAAGCTGTTATTGATGTTGAAAATGAGCTTGATGTAGAAAAGGTACGTGATTTTCTTGTTGATGGAGAGGTTGCTAGTAAAATATGTAAGGTAGACGACGGTTATGGGACGATGATCGTTGGAAGAGAGGGTAATGTTGTAGTTCAAAAATTAGATTTGAAGCTAAATGCTATCGAGAATCATGGCTTGTTACTAACATCAAACGGCATCGCAGAGTTGTTTCGTGAATTCAAATCGGCAGTCGAAAAAGAGTTTATGTCTGGTGATGAAGTTTGTAAAAGACTTGAATCACTTTTTAATCGCGAAATAAGTAGTGACCATATTTCGTGGGATGAATATAAAGAGTCTTGGTGTGCTTTTACTAAAGCAATGGGTGAAGAGAACGTTACACATGAGGCTCTTCTCAAATACCTCGCTAAAACGCTGAATAAAATAGCTACGAGTCAAGTAGACAGTGAGTCCATTAGTTGCCATGTAAATATGGCTAACATGACAGGTGTAATCGCCACGGCAGGTGATATGGTTACTGCGTGTCATCAAGAGGAGCATGCAGGAGATTGGATTGAGCAGGGAGGTTTAACTGTTGCGCGTTCACTAACACATAACCGTAAATCAGGGAGCTTCTTTCAAACACTACAAGCAAATGTTCTAACTTCTCGGGATATAGCAATACATGCTGCAGACATTCATCAAGCTGGAAAGATGTTTATGGCTAGCAAGGAAAGTAATGTAGAGCTTGATGGATTGGACGTTGAGATTCATGGCAAGATAGCATCGATGGGAAATATTCTTGTTAACGCTATTTCGCGTGTTGAGCAATCAAGTGAATCAAATATTCTTGCTGAAGGTGACTGTAAGATAAGTACTGAACAGCTGCTCACAATAGCAGGTTATGTCTATGCGGATACCGTTAAGCTCGCCACGAACATGAGCAATGGCGAACTAATCATCTCGGGTAATGTATGTGGTCAAAAGAGCTTTCATGGTGAAGGATCTAGCGCCAGGGTAGAAGGTGATATTCGTACAACTAAAGATAATGTTGAATTCAAGGTAAACGACTTCACAGCACTTGATGAAGCGACCTGTCGTGCTGCGAGCAAGTTTATCCTTAGCGCAATCCATGCTCATATGAGTAGTAAAGTGTACGCCAGTGATGCTGAGATTAATGCAAATGAGCTTAAGATTGAGAGAGGTAGCGAGTTAAATGTCGTAAACAAGGTTACTTTCGATGTTATTTCGCTATTTAAGATGGCAGGAAATGTTTTAGCTAAATCATGCGAAATCGAAGGTAATAGTCTCACAGAGATTCTAGAAGATGCCAAAATTACGATAGAAGAAAAAATGACGATAACTGCTAAGGCACTAAATAACTCAGGCGGAGTAAGTGCTAAAGTATTATCTGCAACACTGCTGGAGACTGTTCGGCAGCACAAAGATGGTTTTATAAGTACTAAAGAGCTTACCGAGATTGTAAGTGAGCTTGGGATATTGAATAAAGGTTATATAGGCAGTGATATAATAACGGACTTGAAAAGTACTAAAGGTGATATAAAAAATGAAGGGAAAGATTCAGTAATTATCGGTAGTGATAAAAGTAAATTGCATGCTGGCTCGGGTATAACAAATGATGGCTTTATCGGTGGAGATAAGGTGGAGCTGGAAAATGAACTTAATGAAATCGTATTTAATGAAGGAAGTGTATGTGCAGCAAACAGAGTGTTTGAGGTAAATGCTGAGAATTTCATTAACAAAGGATTGCTAGAGACAAGAGGAGGTATTAAGACACTACATGATTTCTTTGATAAAGCGATTAACCGACTCGATGCTGAGAGTGCATCACCTCAAGAGTACGCAAATCTCTCTAAAGCATTTGTTATGTTTTTTATTAAGCTTAGGAAGAAAAACTCTGTTGCACTAAGTGGTATAGACAAAGAGCAGCTTCGAGAAATCAGAGAATTAATAAAACGAGCAGATATAACGGAGGACAGAAAACTAAGAAGTCTACTTGATATATTAAGTAAATGTATTGATGAGAGTAAAGATAAATCGAAGATAAATATTAAAGCCAGTCGTTACGATGCTTTAGGTGCAGTGTTTGGTGATGTGGATGTTATGGTAGAAAGTAAGAAGGGAGAAGAAAATCCGGATATTAATCTCGGTGGTCTTGCTGTAGTTAATAAGGTTAATTACTCAGCAGAGAATTTCACTCAAACAAGCAATGACGAACAGATTGCTGGTGATAGTTTTGATGTTACTTGTAAAGATCTCAAACAAAATGGAAAGGTTAGTGCAACAAATTCAGTTTCATTTGGTGCGAGTACATATACACAAGGTAAAAAAGGTCATGTGAATACGGATGTGATAGAAACAAAGGTAGAAACATCATGTGACCTACAGGGAAAAAGTATTGCCTCAGAAATAACGACTCGTTCAGATGGTACACTGACAACAGCAGATGATTCACAATTTGCGCGTAAAAAATTATCCATGACATCTGAGAGAGCACCTGAATTAGGACGAACAGTCATCCCAGGGCAAATTGAAGTGAAGGTGAAGAGTGAGACAGGCAAGCTACTTTTAAATAATGATATGAAATCTACAGAGCAAGGTATTGATCTAGATGCACCTGCAGTCGAAAATAAAAGTTCAATTATCTCAAAACTGTTATGTAGAATAAAAACAAGACGGACAGATTTAGATTTTAGTATTGATAATCATGGCAGTATCGCATCCAAAGATGGAGATATTATTCTTGAAGGCCAAGGTTACAAAAATAGAGAGTCGGCCAAGTTACTTGCTCATAATCAGTTGAGTATAAAGGTTAAAGTCCTGCATGCTGCCGGAAAGATAGGTACTGAGGTTGGGAAGTTAGTTGCGAAGATTTCTGAACAATTCACTTATGTAAAAAATTTCCTTGGCGCAGTGAGTGCGGAATTCAAGCTGCCAGATGGTTTTACTGTGGATGAGGGAAATCCTCTGGTTAATACAGTCGGTGATTTGATTTTAACGATTAGTGATAGTGCATCTAAACCATTGCTCGTATTAAGTAAGCTTGCTGCAAAAGGTAAGTTAGAAATTTCTGCTAAGAATATTGATGTTGTTGTAGGACGAGTTGGAAAGTTGGCTGAAATTGGAGCAAGCAAAGATTCTAGTATTACTGCTAGAAATTTTGATTGTAAGTGGGCCCAAGTTGTATTTGGTGAAGACTTGCGTATGAGTATCACTAAGAATTGGTTTATAGGTGACAGAAAGAAAAAAACAGAACGAGAGTGTGTCTTTAAATCAGAAGACTATTTTAAGGATAGAACTTACGAGAAGTTTGAAGGCAATAAATCTTATTTTGTAGTGAAGGGTGACTGTGGCATAGAAGCCATGGAAAATGTGATTGGTGATCATGCTGATATAATCATTGGGGGCGGATTCAGCACAAACAAAGTCAAAGAAGGTGATGAGAGCAAGGTATTAAAACTATTCAAGCTTGTTTCAACAAAAATGCGTATATTCGGAGATTCTACCGTTCATGCAAAAACATGGCGACTTTTAAGAGAGTATGAAGTCTTACCCGAAGAGTCCCACAGAAATGGATTATTTCTAGATAAGTACAGTGCACAGTATATGAAAAGCGATCACGAGAACTCTTTTTTCGTTAAAGGAAAGTTAGATGAGTGGTCAAAGGATTACTTAAATGTCGGAAGTATTCATTATTCGGATGAAGATAGTACCTGTAAATTTGAAAAACGTGAGTTTGATGAGGATTGTTGCACTAGGCTACTACGAGTGCGAGATAGAATTATACCTGCGTATACTATAGTAGAGAGGAAATTTTTTGGGTTTAGAAAGAAAAAGATCCATATGTCTGAGAGAATAGTATTTCATGCGAAAGATAGACTCGTATATGTTCCCGCAGATAGCGGTGAAGGTGCGCGTGGTACAGCGACGCTCGAAGGAGAAGAATTACATAATAATGGAAGATTCCATGCCAATAATGTTAGTGCGAGTCTTGGTACTCTCAAAAATGGTAAAAATGATAATGCAATTGATACGACAAGAGAAAAGCCGAACCCAGTTCAAGAGATTAAAATAGATACGAGTTCAAGTGGCATGTTGGAAAGAGACGATACCAGTATCGACGCTATCGTATCGAATAAAGTATTCAATCGTCTATCTGAGCCACGTTACCAAGAATTTCCAATCTATAACCTCAAGACGAAAAAAATGCAGTTTGGAAGAAGAAAAGATCAAGTTCCAATGTATTCGCAGGATATTGTTGCAGAAGAAGTTCAGAAAAAAACATTTAAGGTTCAGGGCAAGGGCTCTATAAGTACAGAAACTGATTACGATAGCGCACCTATCAAGTTACGTCGAAATGGTATTGAAGCGCTATTATTTGGGCATCATAAACTTGATGATGAAGAAGAGACAGCTCAGCATGCTTTACTACGTGAGATTAACAAAAACCCAGATAAAATAGAGGATATTGTACGATCCCGTATAGAGAAGAGAAGACGAATAACAAAATCGAGTAATGATAAAAACTTATCGTGGTCTCCACTTCATGAGGTTATTTACGCAATGCCTTATAAAACAGATGAAGAAAGAAATATTAAAAATAAAGTTCTAAATATATTTTTTGAAGTGGGTTGTAATGTTAATGCAAAAGATGTGTTTGGTTACACGCCTTTGCACTATGCCGCAGCTTTTGGTGATCTGGATTCAGTTAAGAAGCTTCTCAGTAATAATGCTTTTGAAAATGGTGACGAAGGAAAGGCGATTATAAGCAGCACATCAAGAGATCAAAATTTATCTCCTCTTCATATTGCGGTTATTAAGAGCCAATACGAGGTGGTCAAAGAACTCTTATCGATCGATACGATAGATATTAATAGGAAAGAGTTTAAGTATGGCATGACACCTTTTCATTTTGCGCTGTTAACACAAGATGAAGGAATCATAGATCTGTTTCTAAGTAGGTTTGGTGACTCTTATAAGCCAGTAAAAAATGCTCTTGGTTTAGATGATAAGGATATGGTTGGTATTCGTTCATATTCATATGGTGATTATATAAAGTTACATGATATGACGCGTCTCATTGTGCAGTCACTAGAGCGTCATACAGTCGGTTATCTCGACTACTTAGAAAAAGAGGGTGCTGAGGATGATGATAAATTACCGTTTGAAGAAATTTCAAGTGATGAAATTAAGAAATATACCCCAGACGTAGCGAGTGATAAAATACCTGATAGTATTTTATTGACTACAAAAGCGGATGCTACCAGTAAAGTAGATGGAACTCTAGTAAGAAGAGAGCGTAAGCATAAAGAAAAAGAACAAAGTGTAAGTTTTACAGTGAAAACAGAGCATATTACTCATGAAGAAATGATGCCTGGCATTGAAAAAGAAAAGCATCGCGTGCTAGAGCAGTGCAACTATTGCAACACACAGGCTTGGAGGTTTGAAAACGCTGCGAAGCAGTACTTAAAGGATGGAAAAATAACGTATGCTGAACGCGCATATATTGCTGCATTGTCTACGCTTAAAGAGATGCATGGAGAGCTAGATAAAAAACTTGATGAGACAGTAGAATATTACTTTCCCGATCATTACGAAAGATATAGCAAGTCTAAAGATAAGACATGTGATGCAGATGATTTCTTTGGTGTAGGTGACTTGCCTGGCATTATAGATGACATTAAAAAATTCTTTCACAAAGATGCTGAGAGTATTTTGAATGGAGAGAAGGATATATCAGATATGCAACCTATCAATGAAAAATGTGCTCTCGCTGACTTGCAGTTTTATGAACACCTCATGGGGGATATATCATCTCTAATACGCGAAATAGGAAGTAAAGCTGAAAGTCTTTTCAAAATGGATAGAAGCAGCGATCAGGCTCATGCAAAAGAAACAAGACTACTTAAAAAGCTAGAGAATGGCCTTGAGACACCGACGGTTATCGAAAAGAAAAGTTACGCTGAGTCAGAGGGATCCAAGCGAAAATATGACGCTGAATGTGATTTGAGTGGTTACGCATATCGCATTGAAGAGCCAATTCTTATAGACATTGAAAAAGATTCTGATGATCCGAGTATTGGCCACAGTTACTTATATCCAGTTGTCATATACCCTGCTAAATTTATAGACGATGAACTTAGTCAAGTTAGAGGTGCACTCGGTGGCAATTATGTCGTGGTGAATGCTAAAGATGGTTTTAACTACGGTAAATTGTATGCGTTAAAAGATGGTGTGCTCAACATTGAAAACTTTGTAAATGAACAAACGACACATCGCCGCGTTTATCGATTGTTTGATGTAATTAAGAACCGAAAACTATTGAATGAGAGTGTGGAAGTTAGAGAAAAGTGGTTGGAAGAAGTTCGTGCTCATGCCGGTGGTATTATAAGTGGATTTAGTAAAATACAAGGAAAATGGTTTAACAAGATTGGTGGTACGATCAGAAATACCAAGGGTATAGTGGTTTCATTCACGCACGGTATCAAGATGAGGGCAGTCGAAGAGAAATCGATTCAGCGGTCTTCTTCTAAAGCAAGAACTTTTGCTGGAAGCTCATCTGTTACTACTAATAGCGAAATATCTAACTTTGTTGATGGAGGTATAGTGTCAGATGATTTTGTTGTTTTTAATACTGGTGGCGACATTGATATGGAAGGTGTATCCATAGTTGCTAAAACAATGATTGCACTTCTGGCAGACGGTGAAGTGATTATGAACCCAGCGAAAACCGACGTTTACCTTGGTGGTAAAGCAGTGAAAGGAAAAGGAAGCGTAGCTACACACGAAATGTGGACTCAAATCGCTAAATCAACTTCACTTGCTACTGAAGGTAAGATTGCGATCATAGGTAAAAAGGGTGTTGAGGGTGTGGCCACACAAATGGCGGCTTTACAGATTGATGTTGAGGGGTCTCATGTTCGTTTCGATGTTGATGTTATAGAAGATAAACACAAGACATCTTCAGTGGGTAGTATGGGTTTCACATATTTTAGTGAGAAATCGAGTGGCACAGATGAACGAGTTAGGCGTCCAATATTTTTGTGTAATAAGATCAATGTCCGCGCAACGAATGGGGATGCTGTCATTATATCGCCACAGATTATTGGTGGCGATGAAAGTGTTTTTAATTTGAAAAGTGACAACGGTAGAGCAAGAATTCTCAGTGCAGAAGAAAAACATGAATCGAAGACTCAGCGCACTTCCATAGGATTATCAGTCACAGGTTTAGACGCTGCACTAGCATTTGCCTCAGGTGATCTCACAGGCTCAGCTCGAAGTCTCGCAAATGAAGTTCCTATCTTATCAGCTCTTGATAGACTTGCTAGTACTAAATCGAGTGACCAAATGATGGGTAATTTCATGCGATTGGGTTATGGGGTAAACCATTTGCATGAGAGTGGTGCTCTAAAAGACGCGGCTTCAATGAAACAGCATTTGTTGAAACACTTCGGTTTTGATAAGGAGGGTAATTGGGATGTTAGGAATTTGAGCTTTAGTGTCAGATTTGGCAAAGATAAAGAAGAGAAAAGTTGGAGTAACGTCATCAGTGGTGTCATTGAGATGGGTAAAGTTTTTATTGAAAGTGCGGGTGATATCGATCTTGAGGCAGTAGAAATTGATTGTGATGAGTTTGATTTAGATTCTGGTGAAAACATTAATATGCTTGCCAAGGAAGCTCATAGTCATTATAGCCGCAAGAGCCGAGGCTTTACCTTAAGTTCACAAGGGAATAACGTTAATGTAGGTATTGATGGTAGTGGGCAGCACAGAGATGCTACAACATATTCAGGGACCAATATACGTGCTAGAAAGAGAGCTACGATGAAAGCAAAGAACGGCATCTTGATGCGTGGAGCAACTCTACAAACCGCACAAGTTCTTGTCGAGGCTGCATCGCTACGCATTGAGACACTACAGAATAAATTAAGAATGAGGGGGTGGCATGGTAGTGCGTCGACAGCAGGTAGTCTTAGCTTCGGTGCATCAAGACAAGACATGGCATACGCCGATCACCAAGCTGGTATTACGGCTGATTGTATGCGTATCAAAGTAGATAATATACATCTCAAAGGCGGCGAACTCGAGATGAGGGGTAGTAAAAAACCCTTTATCGCACGAGTTGATAATCAAACAGTGAAATTATATCGCTACGAGTCACCCAATGACAATGATACTTTCTTTCATGCATTAGGAAAATCGAGAATGACGATTGTGACTGATCTTGTCAGTAAAAAAGATGATGAAAGTATAAGAAATAGTATGGCCTCTTTTATAGAACAAATACTACTTGATGGAAAGCTTCCAGCTAACGTTGCAAGATCGAAAGATGGAAATAAAATCGCAAGTGAGTATCTGAAGGCAAAGATGGCTTTAGATCGCTTTATCAAACGCCATAAACTTCCAAAGCAATATGGTGAGATGACTCTTAATGGTAACCTCCAAGATTTAAATGGTGTGACAATCAGACGCCATCTGCGAAAAGATTATAATAAACGCCTGAGAGTTTTCATGAGTAAAAATGACCGACTCGTTAGTTACGTGACAAACCCAGATGTATTTGAAACGTTTGTCACATACTTTCTCTCGGCAGCTAAGAACACTATCCCAGGGTTCAGTGACAAGACTGATGCACATCATGGATTGCTTGATGCGGTTGCTCAGTTATATAACCTGCAGATAACTGTATTTTGTAATTTAGGTAGCGAGTCGTTAACAAAATGCTACAGCACGGGGCATGCGAAACATAAAATCAATATTCAGATCGATGACGATGGACGCTTCCACTTTCTTCACAAAAAACCAGGACAGATCGTCACACGCAGCCTAACCTATGAAGATGTTATGAACTATGACAGAGCGTCATCTTACGATGTAAGCGTTGGTGGCCTAGGTGGTGATACCACAACACTGGGTGGCGGTGCGAGTAATCGCGTTCGAGAAGGCGTTACACGAGGTCATGTCAGTATTGACGCAAGTGTTGAGAACCCTGAAGGTGAGATCATAGGATTTAGTGGTAATCGTGATTCAAGTACAAAAAACGTTGAGACAAGAAATTCCAGCTCAGGTTTCAGCTTGTATGTGGAATCAGACAATACGAAAGAAGAGAAGCTGACTGGTGACAATAAAGAAGAAACAAGTGACGCAAATGAATCGGGTGATGAGGAGAATGAAGAGCAAGACAAAGCTAAAGAGAAAGGCAGTGAGGAGAAAGAATCTACTGTTGGCTCAAGAGAGAATAATAGCTATGAGCAAGAAGAAGAGGAGGAGGAAGAAGAATATGATGAAAAAGACCACTGGAGTGATGAAGATACAGATGAATTTTTCATGTCAAAAACTTGTGATGGTATGGCCCCAAGAGAGATTGTTGGAGATGCTATTGGGTTATTAAAAGATTATGTAGACGTTGACCAAGCAAAAATTACAGATTTTTCGCTAGCCTTCATTGCGAAAAAAGAACAGGGTCTATCGGATAAGGATGCTGCAAAACAAGCTCTCATAGACGTTGGAGTAGATACGTTAGTTGTCGATAAAATTCCACATCGAAAGCTTGCAAATTTATCTAAGTATCCCATCGCGCTTGCATTTGGCTCATGTCGAGATGTGAAATCTAAGCACCATAAATATATTAGAAAGCGTAATAAGAATTTAAAGAAATACCTCGAGTTAAGAAGAGAATTGAGAAACAGCTCTGAGCCTGATCCTGAGCTCGAAGCACAAGCACAAACTTATAGAGAGGCCGCATTCGAAGGAGCAAGTCTCTGGAACAGTGTAGGTAATCTTCTTTGGGAATTACGCGCAGCAGTCATTGAACCTATTGATTTAGCAGCAGATGCACTACTAAGACAGCCTCTATATGATCTTTCAGATACTGTAGATAGAAATATTTCAGATGCAGCGACATCCGTAAGAAATAATACCTCTACATTTTTCAGAAATGTCAGACGACCTTTTCAAACAACGCCGCCTACATTAGAAGAGCTCGAGAGCAGAGCCAGTGAATTAGAGGAAAGGACGGCAAGAAGTTGGAATGAATATCACAGAGAAATGGCACCTACGTATCAAGATCTTAGGGAAGGTAGAATAAACGATAGTGATTTTGGGACTATATTTAGAGGAAGAAGTGCTCACATTAGAAGGATGGAAGGGGAGCTTACATCTCTGAATAATAGAATATCATCGATGAGATCGAGTGATGAGGGACCATCTTCTGCGTCGCCTAGACCTTCCAGTGACTAATGACTAGGCGAATGGTTACCCCTCTATTCTGTAATAGGAATTTGTGGGGTAGCGTAGAATTGGCTCTAGATTTGTAACGACTAATGCGTACTAGCCAACCGCGCTGCTCGATTTCACGAACGGAGCCATCTTCATAGTGGCGTACGGCTTTGACTGGACCAGGTGCGGGTAAGCCACGTATCCAGTAGTAAAGAGCGTCGACAGGTAATGCCCATTGGGTCTGATCCGCGAGTAGCTTAGTCACAGAGTTTGCTTGCCACTCGTTACCATCGCTTGTGCGCAGGCGCGCCCGGTTTTGTTTTACCGTAAGTTCGGCGCTATCGCCGCTCAGTGGCGAAAAGATACGCGCGCGGTAGTGATTTGGGCCTGAGACTTGCCAATAAAACGACCCAGACGAAGAGCGGCCCTGATTGTTGAGGCCAACGGCGCCGTCGACTGTGAAGCGAGTAATCGCACTTGGCTTAACTGTCTTGTGTTTGTTAGACGAGAAAATAGGTCTATTTGCGCAGCTGCACAAGCACAAAATAAGAACGATGGTGGTGAGGCGGGTAGCCAGTCTCTTTATCTGCATAGGCGTATGCTACCTGACCTTGATTTTTTTGCCAAGGCAAGACACACTGATCCAATGTGTTGCCTTATATACACCCCCTCACCCCTAGCCTCTCTCCCCTTCAGGGGGAGAGGGGAAAATTAGGAAGAAAATGAAAGGTTACTTGTAATGATTGCCATCTACCCTGGGACATTTGATCCCTTGACCTTTGGTCACCAAGATATCATTGAGCGTGCAGCGCGTTTGTTTGATAAGGTGATTGTCGCTATTGCTGATAATGAGAGTAAAAGACCATTGCTTAGTCATAATGAACGTTTAGATTTAGCGCGCGCTTGCCTTGCTAAATATGATAATGTCGAAGTGAAAGGATTTGATACTTTGCTTATCGATTATGCTAAGCAATGTGAGGCCACCGTTATTGTGCGTGGTCTTCGCGTCGCCTCTGATTTTGAGTATGAATTACAAATGGCGAATATGAACCGACACTTGAGCGATGAGGTCGAAACAGTTTTCTTAACGCCGAGTGAGCGCTTTAGCTATGTGTCTTCAACACTCGTGCGTGAACTAGCCCAGTTCGGAGGTGATGTGTCTGACTTTGTCGAACATCGTGTTGCCAAAACCTTAGCTGCGAAATTTTCGTAAATATAATGTTAAAACACATTCTTATTTTTATTCTATGTGCGCTCGTTACGCTAGATGTTCAGGCAGGTGATGCAGCGATTGCTTCAGCACAGCCGTTGGCAACCAAAGTGGGTATTAACGTATTAAAACAAGGCGGTAATGCGTTTGATGCAGCGGTTGCTATCAGTGCGACACTTGCAGTCGTTGAGCCCTTCCATAGTGGTTTAGGTGGTGGTGGTTTCTGGTTGATACACGATGCGAAAACAAATCGTAACTATTTCATCGATGGTCGTGAGGCAGCACCGCTTGCGGCGAGTAAAGATATGTTCTTCCGACGTGATGAGAACGGTAAATGGGTACTTAAGCCAAAGCTTGCGTTTAATGGACCGCTCGCATCTGCTATCCCCGGTGAGCCCGCAGCGCTCGCCTACATTGCAAAACATTTCTCACGCTTCGGACTTAAACGTAATCTTGAGCCCGCGATTAAGCTTGCGGAAAATGGTTTTGCTGTTAATCGAATTTATAGTGAGGCTGCGAAAGGCCGTGTGTCTGTTATGCGTCGGTATCCTGCAACCAAGCGTATTTTCTTACGCGACGGCAAAGCACCAGCTATCGGTACGATCATTAAGCAACCCGAGCTCGCGAATACACTACGCATTTTTAGTGAAGGTGGCCATAATGCATTTTACCGCGGTAGACTCGCTAAAACCTTAGTGGATGCTGTGCGTAAAGCCGGGGGTATTTGGCAGATGCGCGATTTAGCGCGGTATCATGTTAAGACACGTATCCCACTAGAAGCTAATTTCATGGGCTATACGATTGTAACAGCGCCGCCACCCTCATCAGGCGGTGTTGCGCTTTTAACAATGCTAAATGCACTCGAGCCACTTGCGGTCTTGCACCGACCTGAGTATATGCGTAAACACATGAACATTGAGGCTATGCGTCGCGCGTATTACGATCGTGCGCGGTTTTTAGGTGATCCGGATTTTGTCGATGTGCCGCTAGATACATTGCTTTCTAAGACACATACACGTGATTGGACGCGAGGCTTATTGCGCTACCTTGCAACACCGAGCGCGTTGTTGAATGACGAACATCTTAAACCACAAAAGACGCAGCACAACACGACGCATTTTTCAGTTGTCGATAAAGAAGGTAATTGGGTTGCTGCAACGTTATCGGTTAACTTTTGGTTTGGCTCAGGATTTGTTGTGCCTAAAACAGGTATTCTATTGAATAACCACATGGCGGATTTTACGATTGGCGCTGGCCATGGAACCAGAGTGTGGGGCTTAGTAAGTAAAAGTTGCAACATGATACAACCCGGTAAGCGTCCTGTTTCGAGCATGACGCCTACGTTTATTTATAACCGTGATAGGCTCGCTGTGTTTGGTACGCCAGGTGGGGGTCGTATCCCGACAATGATGTTGCTAAGTTTACTCGATTTTGTCGCGGGTGGTGATGCGCGTTCAATGGTGAGTGTGGCGCGCTACCATCATCAATACTTGCCCGATGTTGTTCAGTATCAAACGTATGAAATTCCTTTTAGAGAGCGTTTTTTATTAAACGTCTTGGGCCATCGCACAAAGCGCGTGACGCTGTATATCTATGGCGATATGCAAGCTATCACGCGCGAGCATGATAAAACCGTAGCAGCAAGTGATCCGCGAAAGTTAGGTCTTGCTAAAACGATTTAGTTCTTTTAAATGATTTAATGAATTTGGATTAATCTGATTACGATATGATACCCTATAAAAGCTATTTGATAAACTCCTACTAGTCTTGTTGAACAACTTAAGAGTAGGCGTACAAATTCTTGGGTTAGACGTGTTTTTGTGATTATTAGCATCATAGAAAAAAAATCTCGGATCTGGCTCCTCATTTTATGTCCTCAAAAATAATAATATGAGCACGTTTTAATAACGACGCATATCGATAGTTAGAATGTCGAGGAGGTGATGCTCTCATATTGCTCACTGTGGAAATATAGGAAAGTTTACCTATTTTCTGTGATGTGCAAAAAAAAGCGTTTACTTATCTTCACCAGATAATGTAATAAGCGCTTCACGCACGTTCTTGATCAATGCATCTTTATTCTCACGACCATATGCACTCGCTTCGATAGGTTCGCCGATATGAACTTCGACGTCACAATCAGTTTGGAAGTGCCACGTCTTAGTAGGTAAGATTTTTCGTGCGCCGCGAATGCCTACGGGAATAATCGTTGCGTTTGAATCGATGGCCATGATGAAACCGCCTTTTTTTAGCGGACCGACTTTACCATCTTTTGAGCGTGTGCCTTCAGGAGCGATCCAAATGATAAGCCCACTCTCCATTTTTTCTTGAGCTTTTCTAAGATCGATAATCGCTTGTTCGCGGTTTTTGCGATCGATAAAAGGAAACTCTGCGAGTTTTAGCATGCGACCAAAAAGAGGGATCTTAGATAATTCTTTTTTAGCGAGCATGCGAATACTATAGGGCAGGGCTTCGATCGTAATGGGAATATCGTAGTGGCTGCTGTGGTTGACCATGACGATAGTACGGTCAAACGCATTGACATCAATATGGTGAGGATTAAATACTTGCATCTTCACGCGTACGAACGATAACGTACGCTTAGCCCAACGGTGCATCGTCTTATCACACCACTCACGATTAATTTTACCGGTTATTGCCTTGTAACAAGTAAGTAAACTCGTAAAAGCGGTATGTAAACCAGTTCGTAACATAATCCAACTTGTTGTTAATAAATTCGCACGCATACTATTATTCCTGACAGGTTTCACAATAAAATGTATTTCGTTGATTTAACGTCAAACTTTTGATGGTATCGTCACAAACAAAACATGGCTCATTGTTACGACCATATACTTTCAATTTGTGACGAAAGTAGCCTGGTTTACCATCGCTTGTTAAAAAATCTTTTAACGTTGTGCCACCTTGCTTGATCGCTTGGCGTAATATTTTTTTGATAGCTTGTGTGAGTAATTGAATCTCATCGAAGTTCAGTGAAGCACTCTCGCGTCTCGGATCGATATTCGCACTAAAGAGTGATTCAGAGGCGTAGATGTTGCCGACGCCCACAACAACTGACGCATCCATGATGAGTGACTTAATGGCCGTTTTTCTTTTCGCGAGTTTCGTTGCTAAGTATTTCGCATTGAATTCGCGTGTAAGTGGTTCAGGGCCTAGCTTTGCGATCAAGCGGTGCTCTTCGATAGGCTCAGTGGTCCAAAGCCACATGCCAAAGCGTCTGGGATCACAATAGCGTAAACACGTACCGTCAGCGAAGTGTACATCGATGTGGTCGTGTTTGTTGGCTGGTGTTTGGGTGTCGACAATCCGCAGGTGACCCGACATGCCAAGATGAACGATGATGATGCCTGATTCCACATCGAGGAGTAAGTATTTGCTTCGCCTATGAACTGACTGCACTGTTTGGTGACGAAGTATTTGTGGGAGTGTTTCGGGAACCGGGTAACGTAGTGAGGGGTTACGGACGATGACTTGCGTTATGGTTTTGTGCGTGATGTGTGGCGCGATGCCGCGACGAGTCGTCTCAACTTCGGGTAACTCGGGCATTGTTAGCTACGTTGGGATTCAACTTCCACGCACTCGCCTTCAATGTATTCAACGACGGTGGTTTTAGTCTTATTTTTAGTCAAATCTTGACCACCCTTGCCAAATTTGCCGCGTAGCCAGTGTACGGCATAGAGCGTACCGCCAATGAGGAGCGCCCATACAGCAAGGTATGACAAAATAATAGCCATACCAATGAAGATGGCTACGCCAACGCCCATGATGAAATAAGGCATGAATCGTTCAATGAATTTGGACATTTAATAACCAATATCTTTAACAAAAGAAGCCCATTATAGCATGTTTTAGCCTGTTAGTTGAGTCCCCACGCAGAATGCGCTATAAAGCTCTTAACTTTAGTATATATAGATGGTAGGAGATGATTATGCTTAATGGCGTCCTCGATTTGTCGTTGGGTGGTAAAATTCTAGCCTTACTGATTTTGACCCAAATCACTATTGCGGCTGTCACTTTGTATCTCCATCGTGGCCAAGCGCACCGAGCGCTTGAGCTCAATCCTATTATCAGCCACTTCTTCCGCCTGTGGTTGTGGTTAACAACGGGTATGGTGACACGCGAGTGGGTCGCTGTGCATCGTAAACACCACGCCAAAGTCGAGCGCGACGGTGACCCACATAGCCCACAAGTGTTTGGATTGCGTAAGGTCTTACTCGAGGGTACCGAATTGTACCGTGAGGCGACTAGAGATAAAGACACGCTCGAGAAATATGGCTACGGTTGTCCCGATGACTTCATCGAGCGTAAGCTTTATACCCCTTGGTCTAAGTGGGGCATCGCGATCATGTTTATCGCAGATATAGTTATGTTTGGTTTATCGGGTATTTGGATGTGGGGTATTCAAATGCTATGGATACCGTTCTTTGCCGCGGGCGTTGTCAATGGTATTGGACACGCGTTGGGCTACCGTAATTTCGCAAGCCCTGATGCATCGCGTAACATTATTCCTTGGGGAATTTTTATTGGCGGCGAAGAGCTACACAATAATCACCACGCGTTTGCTTCATCGGCTAAACTCTCAGCGAAATGGTGGGAAGTTGATATTGGCTGGATCTATTTGCGCATTCTTTCTTTTTTCCGTCTTGCTACGATCAAACGCGTTGCACCACGTCTTGCGCGCTTACCAGGGAAGCGCACGATCGATTTCGATACGTTAAAAGCTGTCTTCGGTCACCGTTTTGATCTTTTGAGTCAGTATAGCCGCCAAGTCATTAAGCCTCTGGTTCAGGCAGAGTTTGAGCGTGTCGAATCACACAAGCGTAGTCTCTATCGTCGGGCGTGGAAGCTTTTTAATTACGATACGCGCGGTTTGAATGAGCGAGCGAGAATGCGCTTGAACGAATTACTCGCGTCGAGCGAGTCGCTTAAAAAAGCCTACGACTTGCGTCAACAATTTATCGACATCTGGTCACAGCGCGCGGGTAGTCAAAAAGAATTACTTGATGCGTTACGCGACTGGTGTAAGCGTGCTGAAGCATCGGGCGTTGCTTCACTTAAGCAGTTTGTGGGTGAGCTTCGAACTTACGTGCCTGCTTATTAATGGGTGTACTATCAGCTAGTGGACTCGCGAAATCGTATCAGGGACGTTTCGTCGTTCAAGATGTTTCTTTATCTATCCATACCGGTGAAATCGTTGGTCTACTAGGTCCTAACGGGGCGGGGAAGACCACGAGTTTTTACATGATCGTTGGGCTCGTTTCTTGTGATAGAGGGCTCGTCAAATTAGATGATCGCGATATCACTGCACTACCTATGCATGCTCGTTCGCGCTTAGGGATAGGTTACTTGCCGCAAGAAGCTTCTATCTTTCGTAAACTCTCGGTGAAAGATAACATACTTGCTGTTTTACAAATGCGTAATGACTTATCGAACAAAGAGCGCGACGCACAGTGCGAACATTTACTCGCTGAGTTTAATATTCGTCATCTTGCAAACGATTTTGGCATTAGCCTCTCAGGTGGTGAGCGTCGCCGCGTTGAAATCGCGCGTGCTGTCGCCATGGCGCCGAAATTTATTTTGCTCGATGAGCCTTTCGCTGGTGTTGATCCAATTTCAGTTGTCGATATTAAACGTATTATTCGCCACTTGAGTAGCCTCGGGATAGGTATACTCATTACTGACCACAACGTTCGCGAAACGCTCGATATTTGTGAGAAGGCTTACATTGTCCATGAGGGACAAATCTTCGCGCAGGGTGAGCCCGATGAGCTGCTGCGTGACCAGAATGTGCGTAGTGTTTATCTTGGCGAAGAGTTTAAATTGTAAGCGTTGTCTCAAAGCTAAAATGTTCTGTTATTTCTTTTGTAAACTCACCAGGTATTAACTCTAAATTTGCAATGCGTGCTGCTCGTTTTTCAGGTGACATTTTCATCAGAGATAAGCATATATTTTTTATAAGCGTACGTAAGTAACTCTCTAAGGATTTGGCTTCACTTCTTTGTACGTCAGTACAATCAGTTTCCTTTGCTGCATCTATGATGGATTTCTCGAGATAATAAGTGATCATTTGCGGAGTGAGAGGATCATGTCGATTGGCTTGATTTATTTTCTCAGCGGCTTTACGAACGGCTGGGTGTGTGATTGAAGTGACGTCGATAATTGTAGTGCAGTTTTCCTTTAAAGCTAACTGAATCTTACGTATGTCATCATAAGGTTTTTGGTAGGGTTTTAGTGTTGGAGACTTAAATAGTGTTACGTGTTTTGCTAACGTGATAGATGCTTTCTCTTCTTTTGGAGCAGCCGATGGTTTTTTTACAGATGACAAAGAATCATGTCCGTTGGGTCTATCTCCATTTTCTTCATCTGGTGCGGCAAGAACTTTATCGAAAGTTTCACTTTCATGTTCTAGTGCAGCAGGTGCTATTGTTTCATCGTCAGCGTGTTTTGTCGCTTTGAATGTTGTTATGGCTTTTTTTACTATTTTTTGACTTGCTTTAACCTCTGTTTTAAGTTTTTTGAAATCCTTAGTTGCCTCTTCGGTCAAATATTCATAGTCATCACGTGTTGTCCATGTTGTATCGATAAACTTATTATTGCTTTCTAACGTTTCCGTGACATCTAGTTTTTGTAGCAATTCAGGTTTATATACAGCCATGTTATTTACAATCATCAATAAAGCTCGAATATACCTTGTGGCTCTCGCTGTGCGCGTATGAATATGGTCTGCTTCAAAATTACTTGGATCTAAACGACCCTTATAAAAATAAAAAATACCGTAAAACATATCTGATTCTAGCCAATCAGATTTGTCGACTTCCATAGCAAATGCAATGTAGTGATTCAATATAATGGCGTAGTGTTCACTGGCGTTGAATCCTTCATTACAAGCAAAGACAAATAAAGTTCTTATACGCTTGATGTTGTGTTTGATAGCGTCACCGACATGTCGCATCGCATAATGCATTAAGCTGTTAGCACATTTGTTATCTAGTAGACGTGCTAAGACCGAGCTACCTGAGAATTCTGAATTGATTAATGATAAATAGTGCGCAAGGAAAATCGAGTCAATTAAACTAAAGATATGGAAGAGAATGCTAAATGTAAGATAATCCTTACGAAGGTAGAGCGACTCTTCAGTGAGCGAGTGAAGACACAGTGCTATTTGATCCAGTCTTGCAGCTGTGAGATGTAAAAAACTTGTGAAGTTTTTATGTGCTAATTCTCCAGGAATTTCGATATTTGAAAAGTTTTCTAGGTAAAATAGGAAAAAATACTTATAGTGAACGAAATGATGGGTCAGTTTATCACTTGTTGTTCCATGTGCTAGTGTGAGTGATTCGATGTGCATGAGTAGATACATCAAGTGGTCTAGATCAAAGAATTTATCTAACTCATCTTCAGACGAACGGTAATCGTCAGAATATTTTACGACAGCGAAGTATTGAAGATAATAACATCGTTCATACCAGGCAAGCTTTTCTACATCTGATGGTAATTTGTTATATGCAATTTGTTCGAATATGTTATGAACCATGCCTTTCGATTTAACTAAATTCGTTAGCATTAATTTAAGATAGTCGGTGTTAGTTACATAATCGTCATGATTGATTTTGCGCTTATCAGGAGAGAGCCTGTCGAATACTCTTTTAAATTCCAGCAAAAGGAATAGCCCAAACTGAAAGTTTGCAAAAGAGTTTTGCCGGAACTCTATTGTGTTAATTTTTAAAAGTTCAAAGAGAAGTTCGTTAGGAACACAAGGGTTGGCGTAATAATCTTCAGTATCAAGTGTGATATCTGTTGAAGCATCGACTTCTTTTCGTTTTTCTTTATATTCACGTAAACATTTCTCGGTCTGATAGCGACTTAGTCGCTCAGCATGGCTTGCAATGGATCGCTCATACTCATTTTTTTTTGCATGTAAGCGATTATGTTCACTCGTATCCGTTAGCGAAAAATCCACATGATCAGTGTAGAGCGCCAGAAACATGTGGCTATATGAGATCATAGGCATATAGACACTTACTATAGTATTAAGATAAGCATCGAATTCTTTAGTAGATGGCACTTTATCAAGACAACTTATTAACTTGTTCATACAAGCCTGAAGCATATCATTCGATTTTTTAAGATATGAAGGATTTGGATCACGGCGAAAAGCGACAATCAATCCTTGAAAGACATGTTTTAAAAGGTAACAATCTTGCTTCACTGTACTGTTTATTTCATCGAAGGTTTGCGTTCCTTGATAAACAAGATCAAGGACTTCAATGAGAGTCTTTAATAGATTGTTTAGCGTTGAAATTTGCGTATTGATTAACTTAGGGACAGGCGCTTGTTTTTTTGAACTGACGAGTTTCGTTTTATTTTTATTCTTTTTTGGTGCTTTCTTTTTTCGATTCTTCTTCGGCATGACCTTTCTCAACAATGTCTCGTGGTTTAAATGATTTCGAAACGTCCATGTCGAGATAAAAAATAATCGTTATTGCTTAGCTTGTCAATTTTACTTTTGCCAAGAAGCTGAGCCGGCTTGTCCTGGGCCGTTGAATACCTTAAGGGTAATGCGGTGTATATCGTGTTGTTTTAGCGTATCTGTATCCGCACATAAGTGTTCTAAAAACCAATGCGCGAGTTCTTCAATCGTGACATTACGCAGCGGGACGATAGTGACATCTTTTGTTAAAAAAATCATTTTATCATCGGCAAAATAGACGTGGTAATAATCATCGGCCGGTTCAATTTGGAGATGGGGGGAACGTTCTGGTAATAACGTTTTTAAGTGTAATGATTTACAGAGATGCTTTAATTTTTCGCGGTAGTAGCGATAATCAAAGTTAATACCATTCTCGCCGATGGGAAAACTAAAATTAGCGTGTACATGGTAGTTGTGGCCGTGTAGTGTTTCCCGCTCAGTCGCCGAGAAAATAGTAAAGTGGCCAGAGGCGAATTTAAGCTCTGGTGACTGCATCTCTATCGTTGTAAAGCGCTCACTCATAGCACGACTCAAATGATGTTAAAGTATCTAACGTATTACGCATCTCGAAGCCTTGTAAATCATCAGTATAGTTTTTGCCAAGTGCGATGATAGCGAATAATTCACCCATCTCGCTAGGCAATAATAAGCGTTTAATCGCTTGCATTGTTTCGTAGTTCTCTACCACGGAAAGGTCGGATTCTACCATAGATAGGAGTCCCATGCTCAAAAGAAAATGTGCCTGGGTCGTATAGCCTAATGGGCTCAACCCAAGCTTAAACCCTTCATGGGCTATGGTTGTAAAATCAACATGTGCTGTTATGTCTTGTAACCCGGCTAGAATCAGAGGGTTATCGTGCGCATAGTGCTGATAGTGGCACATAAGCGTGCCTTCGCGCCGTGATGGATGGTAGTAGGTCGCATGTGGGAAGCCATAGTCGATGAGTAATATGGCGCCACGTGTGAGTATATTGCCCATACTTGCAAGCCATGGTGCAAGTTGAGGGTTCCACTCTGAAAGATAGGGACGCGGGAGGCTTGTGAGAGTTGCTTCGAGATCTGGCTCATTAGATAAATCCAGCTCCCGCTCGCGCCAGACGAAGCGATTGTCTTCAAAACCAACACAGCATTCGGCATTACTGTCATCATTAAGCATAAACCTTCTAACCGGCATGGCATCTAAGACTTCATTTGCCACAATCACCCCATTAAAGGGTTCTTCTGGTAGGCAAGAAAGCCATGTGATGCGACGTCGAATATCTGCCGGTAGCTCATTAAGCTTTTCTTGCTGACGGTCTTTAAGTGTGGCACTGAGTTCTAGAATAAAATAGTGTTGCGGTAATGCATTGTGGTGAGCAAGGTAGGTCAACATATCAAAGGCCATCTGCCCACTGCCACCACCACACTCGAGAATACAGGGCTCGGTGAGTTCACTTAGCACCTGTTTGCATTGTTTTGCCAAGCAGTGGGAGAATAGCGCTGAGAGTTCAGGTGCCGTTGTGAAATCGCCGTGTTCACCGAACTTAGCTGAAGGGTTATTATAGTAACCACACCCAGGTGCGTAGAGTGCACCTTGCATAAAATCGAAAAAAGTGATGCAGTTATCGGCAGAAGCATCGATTTGCGCTTTTAGCCATGCGACACACTGCTCATGGTAAGGTATGAGTTCATTAGGCGGTGTAGGCAACGTGTTGCCCTGGTTATTTGGTTGCGACATGGTTCACTACGTTAGACTAGGCAAATCGGTATTATGACACAGATTACAGCATTATAACAAAACGGAGAGCGGAGAAATGGATAGGCAAGTGGAGCAAAGGGTAGCGCTCGTAACAGGCGGTGCACGCCGCATTGGTGCCCAAACGGCGGTCGCACTTCATGCGGCGGGTTACCGCGTTATTATTCACTGCCGTCACTCTCAAGATGAAGCATCACAACTCGCTAAACGCTTAAATAGTTTACGCGAAGATAGCGCTGCTGTAGTTACGCTCGATTTGCTTGATTTTCCCGCCTACGATAGTTTTATAGAGCAAGTACTAACACGCTTTGGTAGGTTAGATCTCTTAGTCAATAATGCGTCGAGTTATTACCCCACACCGTTTGGTAAGGTGACCCATGAAGACTGGGATGTGCTTATGGGTAGTAATTTGCGTGGTTCATTCTTTCTAAGCCAAGGCTTTGCAGATGCACTTCGCAAACAGCATGGCGCTATCATCAACATTGCAGACATCCATGCAGAAAGACCCACGTTAACTTATTCGGTGTATTGTATTGCCAAGGCGGGTGTTGTCACGATGACGAAGGCGCTTGCGCGAGAGTTAGGACCGAATGTGCGAGTTAATGCGGTTGCGCCTGGTGCAATTATCTGGCCAGAGGCAGAGGAGAACATACCGTCTGCTAATTCCAAAGCAAACTTAATCAAACGAACACCATTGAATCGTACAGGCAGCGCTGATGATATCGCTGAAGCCGTCGTGTTTTTAGCAACACAAGGTTTTACAACCGGGCAGATATTAGCGCTGGATGGTGGTTTATCGATCGTGCCTTAGCTTTTTTTAGCTAAATGCATCGACTCTTTAAGAAAAGACACGAGCACGACAGATACGAATGCGCCAATCGGCAACACGGCGAGTGCACATTGGTAACTCGTAATGCTGTAGACAGGTGTGCCTTTAATAATTATTTCTGGGCCATAAAGACTTAGAATGTAACCAACAATTGGTTGGAGGAACATACCACCTAACATGACGAGCATGTTGGTTACCGCAATCGCAGTACCTGGCGCATCGTCTGGTGAGATCTCTTTACCAATCGCAAAGACCAACGTTTGTGAGCCGTACGCGATACCTAACGCGAATAAGACAAATTCCATCATAGATGGTGTTAAGTTCGGTAGATAGATTGCAGCGGCCGAGACAACGGTTGTTGCAAGCGCACCGACGAATAAGGGTAAGCGACGTTTGTGAATTCTATCTGAGATAAAACCTGCGAGTGGAGCACCCATGGTGAAGCCTAAGAATAGCGCCGATGTGGCATTCGCCGCTTGTTCGATAGTAAAGCCGCGTGCTTGTTCTAAATAGAGTGGCGCCCACTGTTCAGCAAAAATCGTTGTTGGAAGATAGATCAAACAACCGATAAGACCGACCACCCAGATTTGTGGGTTACGTAAGATAACAATCATTTCTTCGATAACGTGCGCAAAGCTCGCGGCATCGTCTGACTTAACTTCAGCACTGTAAGGTGACTCATCACGTACAAACACCCAAATTAGGAAAGCGATAAGAAGTCCTGCGATAACAGAAATATAAATCGTCTGTGCGATATTGGTGTGTTCGACTAATGATGCTAACGATTTTTCACCGACGATAGCACCGACTGTTCCAAGTGCAGATGTTAAGCCTGCGACCAATGCGAAGCGATCGGCAGGCAACCAAATCGAAGCAAGTTTAAGTACACCAACAAAGGCAAATGCGGAGCCGATACCAACGAATAAACGACCGGTTGCCGCAATATAAATGCTGTGGCTTATACCAAACATGTAGGTACCCACAACACACAAGAGACAAGCAAATGTTAATAGGCGTCTTGGGCCAAAACGATCGTGTAGTAATCCCACGGGTAATTGGAGCGGTACATAAGCCCAGTAATAAATAGCGACGAAAATACCGAGAGCGCCTGCTTCGATATTAAAATGGGCCATCAGTTTCGCACTCATGACGCTTGGCATGATGCGTAAGAAATATTCGTAGCTGTAAAAGAGTGCACCGATAAGACAAATCGACCAACCCATGATAGCTAAACGTGTGGATGATTTTATCATTGTATTCTCTTCTATATTCTCTAAATTTTCCATTTACCCTGTTAACCTCCGTTTACTAAAGTAACCCCGCTGTCGATAGCAGCTTGTTTAACTGCCGCAGGGACGACTTCTCTAAGTCTCGGGTCGAATGGTTTGGGAATGATGTAATCTTTACCAAACACGAGCGAATCAATCTCAGGATACGCCTCGAGAACAACTTGCGGAGTCGGTTCATGGGCGAGCATTCGAATGGCTTCGACTGCCGCGATCATCATTTCGCTGTTGATGCAACTCGCGCAAGCATCGAGCGCACCGCGAAAAATATAAGGAAAGCATAAAACGTTATTGATCTGGTTTGCGTAATCACTGCGGCCTGTTGCCATAATGATGTCATCTCTCACTTCGTGCGCGAGACGAGGATCAACTTCCGGGTTGGGATTTGATAACGCAAAAACGATTGGTCGAGGCGCCATGCTTTTTAACATGTCTGCTGTGACTAAGTTCGGACGGGCGACGCCTATAAATACGTCGGCGTCTGTTAGTGCATCAGCAAGTGTGCGTTTTTCTGTTTTACGCGCAAAAGCAAATTTAAAGTTATTAATGTCGGTACGTTCGGTGTGTACAACACCGCTGCTGTCGACGAGTAAGATGTTACGCTTCGGAACGCCCATCATCGCGAGTAAGCGCATTGATGCGATACCTGCAGCACCTGCTCCGAGACAGACGATACGTACTTCTTCGATTTTTTTGTTTTGGATCTCAAGAGCGTTTAGAAGACCTGCTGCTACAATGATCGCAGTGCCGTGTTGGTCATCGTGGAACACGGGAATATTCAAGCGTTGTTGCAAGGCACTTTCAATTTCAAAACACTCAGGCGCTTTAATGTCTTCGAGGTTAATGCCGCCAAATGTTGGGGCGATGCTTGCGACAGTCGTAATGAATGATTGCGTGGAGGAAGCGTCGACTTCGATGTCGAAAACATCAATATCGGCGAAGCGTTTAAATAAAACGGCCTTGCCTTCCATAACGGGTTTACTAGCAAGTGCGCCTACATTGCCAAGGCCAAGCACAGCGGAGCCGTCACTAATGACCGCAATAAGATTCCCTTTGCTTGTGTATTGATAAGCAAGCGTCGGATCGTCAGCGATTGCCATAACAGGTTCAGCAACACCAGGTGAATAGGCGAGCGACAGGTCTTTCTGAGACTCCGTCGGTTTGGTTATGCTGATAGCAATTTTGCCAGGTTGTGGAGTCTGGTGATATTCAAGCGCTTTCGTGCGTAAATCTGATGAGTTAGCCATAATTAGCAAACGTCTGTGACTTACGCTTCGTCGTTCTGAGCTTTGTTGGCCTTGCTTTGTGCATGGCTCGTGTAAGCTTTGAATTTCTGCTTGAATTTGTCGATACGACCAGCAGTGTCGACCAATTTCTGCTTACCAGTATAGAAAGGGTGACATTCAGAGCAAACCTCAATGGTCAAATTCTCTTTTAACGTTGAGCGTGTTTCGAAAACGTTACCACAGGCACAAGACACTGTGATTGTGTGATACATGGGATGAATACCCGCTTGCATAATACTTCTCTCCACATCCAAAAAGTATAAAACAGTCGAGTATAGTACCGGATGGCTAACCGTAAATCAAGTTGGAAGCGTGGTAAACAATGCGTTTAATTATTAACCAACCCGTGTATGAGGTCTTCTGCGTCTTCATCTTCAGGGTCATATTTCTTACTTGGCTTAAGTTTTGGTTGATTAAGCATCGGATCGCTGCTCAACCCTTTACCAAAATCTAACACAGTTTCTGCAGATGTTTTCTTACCATGCTCTGCTGTTGGTGTCATGGTCACCAAGTTCTCGTTAAGGAGTTGACCAAAGAATTTCTCGAGTAGAAGTGGGTTTGGACCTTCTAGTGACAGGGCACTGCCATCTTGAGAGTAGCTCGCGCGATAACCCATACCTTGAAGTTCCTGTTTCGTATATCGTTTACCATCTACACTCAACTGGTCGGTCAAGAATTGCCAATAAAGTGCTTCAATTTTGTTCAAAGGCACGAGGCTGTAGAGTACGCCTGGGATGGGCTCATTGCCATCGCGAAAGATTCTGAACTTAAGCTTAGGCATGGCGGTAGCATCGAGGATACTGCTTTCTTCCTCGTCAGTGTCGAGTTTAGGTGCTGGTTGTTTGTAGAGGTCACGAAGCAACTCTAATCTCTGTTCTTCAGCGAGTATACGTAGCTTCTCGCGTTTTATGTCTAGCTGTTCCCCAGCCCATACGGCAACACGCGCCTGCTCTTGTTTATCGAGAAGGCTAAAGGGTTTATGGGTATGAGTGAGCAATGCGCTCGTGATGTTTGCGTAGCTTTCTAGAGGTCTTTTGGCTTGAACAGGCATAAGAGATCCCGAGTTCTATGTATATAGTCTTTATACTAACTATTCTTTATTAAGACTATCTTAAGTGAAGACAATTCAGTTGGTATAAATTTTTTACTTACTGTTTTCTCTTTCGATCGGTCGATAGTGGCGCATGACGGGTGCTGCGCTTGTTAACTTGATTTCATTTACAATGGGTTGTGTCATGGTTGTGTTTAGGTTGATGCAAAGTAAATGGTAATGGTCGGCCATTACACCTGCGCGTAAGCGGCGTAGCAAGGTTTCACCTTCTGTCGTTTGCACAATGCAATCTTGCTCGAGGAGTTTCGCAATGTCTTTGCCGTAATGTTTTACGCCAGCAACAAAATCACCGGCACGATAGTGTGGCGCCATACCATCATCGACCATGAGGTAATCTATCGTATCGCGATAGTGTTGGCGAAAAGTAACGATCTCTTGAATAATAAGATCTTGTTCATTCTCAGGAAGTGCAGCGGTTTCATTAGCTAACGCTTCGGGATTACGACGTACATAGTTAAAATTAGGAATGTAGCGTACGCCTTCCCCTATTTCATATAATAACCAGGCAGGTGAGACGATAATGCCTTCGTTGGCAACGCGACGACAAACTTTTTCGGCACCATCTTTAGGTAAACCGCCGTAACGACCAATTTCCCAGCCTTTGAGTGTGTTGATGTTAATCGTACCATCGTCACACATTTGTGTGCGGGTGAGGTTAGCCATATTACGCACTAAGCGTAGGCGTTCCGCGCGAGCTTCGGGGGTGGACCGTTCGTCAGTAACAATGACTTTCTTAGTATATTTCTTGTTGTTACGTGTTACTGCCATGGGTGATTGTACTCCTAACGAACCCAATACAACCTGGTCATATTAGCATAAAAAAATTAATGACTCTAGAGATCGTTGTTTGTTTCTGTCATGTAACAGTGATTGTTTTAATGTTAACAAACTCACGCATAGCTTCGATGCCTAATTCGCGACCGTATCCCGATGCTTTGATACCACCGAAAGGTAATCTTGGATCGGAAGATACAAAACGGTTTACCGCAACACTGCCTGCTTGGATTTTATCGCGTGCAATAGTTTCTGCTTTGGCGATGTCTTTGCTAAAGACTGCACCTGCTAAACCATAGTCTGTTTGGTTAGCAAGTGTGATGGCTTCATCAACATCGCGTGCGGGGATAATTGTGATAACAGGGCCAAAGATTTCTTCTTTAAAAGCAATGTTATTAGGTTTCACATTTTTGATAACAGTGGGTGGGTAATAAAACCCAGGGCCGTCAGGTAATGTGCCGCCCATGACGAGTTCTGCACCATCTGCTATTGCTTGCTGTACTTGTCTGTGTACGTCGTCTCTGAGATCAGCGCGTGCAATGGGGCCAAAATTAGTTTCGGGTGCGAGAGGATCACCCATGGACACTGATTTGAGTCGTTCTAGTACTTTGGCTTCGAAGGCATCACAGATAGAGTCTAAAACGATCAAACGTTTGGCGGCGATACAAACTTGTCCCGAATTTTTCATACGCGAATTCACGCAAATTTCCGCAGCCAAGTCTAAATCAGCGTCGTCGAGTATCACATAGGGATCGTTACCCCCAAGTTCTAACACGACTTTCTTTAAGTACTTGCCTGCGAGTTGACCTATCGCGCTTCCTGCTCGCCCACTGCCGGTGAGTGTGATACCTTGCACTGCGCGGTGTTTGATGACTTGTTCAACAGAGTCAGATGTAATCAATAAGGTTTGGAAGACAGTTTCAGGTAGTCCCGCGGCAAGCAATAGTTCTGCGATAGCGAGACCAGAGCCCATGCAGATTTCGGCATGTTTCAACACAATGGTGTTACCGGCCATTAGGTTGGGTGCGGCGAAACGAAAGACTTGCCAGAAGGGGTAATTCCACGGCATTACCGCGAGTAGTGTGCCTAACGGTTGGTAGCATACGTAACTTTTGGAGTATTCGGTGTTTACACTGGTTGGCTCTAGAAACTCTGCAGCATGGTCAGCGTAGTAGCGACATACCCACGCACATTTTTCAATCTCATCGATACCAGCGGCTAGTGGCTTGCCCATCTCTTGAGCCATTAATGTTGCATAGGATTGTTTGTTAGCTTCTAGAATGGCTGAAGCTTCGCGTAAAATTCGAGCGCGCTCACTAAGAGGCATCTCACGGTAGGTTGCGAACGCCTCGGCACTCGCATCGAGCATATGTTCTAAGGCTTGTGAATCAATGGTCTGATATGATTGGCGTTTTTCCCCATTAGCGGGATTCACAGCTTGAAGCATAGACATCTTTTACCCTTAGCCTGCAAATTTTTTGAGACGCATAGTATGACACATTAAGGGGACTTACGTCATCCACACTTAGAAATGTTCAGCATGCGCAGCTTGCCAATCATTCGCAAACTTGGCAGGGATAGTTGTACCAAGTAGGGCACCAGGTTTAAGCTCTTCGTGGATGTTGCTTAATCGTTCACATGTCATGCCACTCGTGCGATGGATTAAGTGGAAGGTTGTTAAGTCACTTGGTGTTGTTAATCCCATCGCGCCGACAAGATCGAGCATGCTGTTAACCGTTGTCTCGTGATAATTTTTAACGTGGCGCCACTTCTCTTGATAGACGAGTGCTTTGTATCTTGTTGGATCTTGCGTTGTCACACCCGTTGGGCATTTGTTTGTGTGGCAGCGTAGTGCTTGAATACAACCAATGGCAAACATAAAAGGTCGCGCCATGTTACACATGTCAGCGCCGAGTGCGAATTTGTGGACCATATCGAAACCTGACACAATTTTCCCACTTGAGATCAAACGAATATGTTCGCGTTTGTTGATGCCTTTTAAAGATTGATGCACGAAATAAATAGCTTCATCGATAGGTGTACCGAGACGGTTGGCAAACTCTGCAGGTGCGGCACCGGTACCACCTTCAGCACCATCGACAGTAATAAAGTCGGGGGTAACATCGCGCTCTAACATTGCTTTGCAGATCGCTAAAAATTCACGTTTCTCACCGATACAGAGTTTAAAGCCAACGGGTTTGCCGCCACTTAGTTTACGCAGTTGGGTGATGAAATCCATTAAATCGAGCGGTGTTTCGAATGCAGTGTGTGCTGGCGGTGAAATACAATCTTGACCAACAGGTACACCGCGCGCTTTTGAGATTTCTTCATTAACTTTAGCGCCAGGACAAATACCCCCGTGAGAAGGTTTCGCACCTTGTGAAATTTTAATCTCGATCATTTTAACTTCTTCGCGGTTTGCTTTTTTAGCAAATTGTTCGGGATCGAATTTACCGTCGGGAGTGCGGCAACCAAAATAACCTGTGCCTATCTGAAAACAAACGTCGCCGCCTTGTAAATGGTATGGACTTAAGCCACCTTCACCTGTGTTATGAAAAAAGTTTCCGGCTTTAGCACCGAGATTGAGTGCGCGTATGGCATTTGGACTCAGCGCGCCGAAACTCATGGCCGAAATATTTAAACGTGAGGCGTGGTATGGTCTCTCACAATGTGGTCCACCTAACATGATGCGTCCTTCGTTGCGGTCGACATGTTTTGGTCGGATCGTGTGAGCTGCCGAGAGATAATGGGCCTTATTTACATCATGTCGCGTGCCGAACGGCTCAACATCACTTACTTGCTTGGCGCGCTTGTAGACGAGCGTGCGTTGCTCACGGTTGAAAGGTCTGCCATCGAAGTCAGAGGCAATGAAGTATTGGCGAATTTCAGGACGAATGAACTCCATCATGTAACGCAAATGACCAATAACAGGGTAATTACGCAACACATTGTGGCTAGAAAAAATATCATATATACCCACTAGGGTAAGCGGTACGACTACCCAGAGGAAGTGGATGGCGGGTGGCCACACGAAGTGGAGAATGTAAATGGCTGCGTAAGCGATGATAGTTGTGACATAAAAGACATGGCGCATCATAAGGAGCACTCCTGTGGGTCGCCTGTGTGGGGTCACGACAAAGTCTAGTATGGACGCCTGTAAGCGTCAATCTAGCATGGAATGATCTGTCTATTTGACAGATTTAGGTAAATTAAGCTACACTGGTGGCTCGAAATTAACCATTTAAGTGTCGCACTATGCTGGAAACAATCAAAAGCTGGTTGTCCTTTTTTTGGAACTCCTTTGTGGCGAAGGTAACGCCTTTTGGCGGGCGGCCCGATTTTGCGAAAACTCCGTTAAGACGACTATCAAATGAAGATAAGTACCGTTTTGTTTACGAACTTATTTCCAAGCAAATTGAATCAGATGGCTATGCATGACGGCACGTTGATAATATAGACATTCTTGAATCGAATGTTGAAAATGGTTTTTGTGGTGATGCGGTGAGTTTCGCTGTGACGCCTGCGGTTCTCACTCATGTGTTAGGTCGTGAAGTAACGGGATGTGTTTTTAGAAAACTTGATACTTCTGAGTTAAGCATTGCATGCGAACCTTTTTATGCTCCAATCATCCTCACTCAATCGTTAGCTGTACGAATATTCAATCATTTACATAAACAAGTGTTGAAGTATATCTCGCAGAACTTCGGTGAGGGTGAACATCATTTTATGCTGCTCAGCGGTGTGGATGGTGCAGCGCATCCCTATGATATTAATGATACCTATCCAACCGGTAAGTGCGGTAAAAAAAATATTAAAGCTAGTCAGGTCACTGCTGTGCAATCGAAGAGTGATTTCGTTGACTCAGCTGAAGGTGTTTTGTGTTTGCTCGAACGCCAACTGCTTAAGTCTACAACGGCACCTCGTCCGCTGCGACACCGGTATTCAAAGGACAGCATGAGCGCGATTATGCAAGTATTAAACGAGATACAACCTTCCCCGGGTAAAAAGCTAACTAAAGAAGATGTAGATAGATTACTTGTGTCTGCAGAAATTGACCACAGTTGGACTACTTCAAGATACCAAGCGTTTTTTGACCCAAATGGCTATAGGGATCAATTCGTTGAACGGCTAGACCACATTAATGATGATCTTCCCTCTTTTACCACCTGACCTTCTGGTTCTTCTGCGATATGCTTGCAATTTTCCGCAAATTCCTTTTGAATACCGATCTCATTTCATACGTTGAGAGCTAGATCATGAGTGAATATATTTTGAGTACGACGGACGATGCCTTTGAAGAAGATGTTATCAATTCCGATGTACCCGTACTATTGGACTTTTGGGCGCCCTGGTGTGGGCCTTGTTTGGCGTTAGCGCCTTTGCTTGATGAGATTGCGCCTGAGTATGTGGGTAAACTTAAGATTACCAAACTCAACATTGATGATAATACCGCAACACCGAGTAAATATGGTGTACAAGGTATCCCAACGTTGTTGCTCATCAAAAATGGTGATGTTGTTGCGACTAAAGTGGGTTCAATGACTAAGTCTCAATTAACAGCATTCATCGATAGCCATATATAATTAAGTATGTTGTTTTTACTGGTATCCTTATCCCCTCTCTCTCCCTCGTGTAGAGGGGGTAGGATAAGGCGAAAATTTAGTAGACATTCACCTACGGAGCTGCTAATCTTACAGCAAGTGATTAAAAATCATACCCCATATGCGTTGTTAACCACAGCATAGAGAGTTTTCCGAATCCAAACTTTTATTTCCAGGATGTATTCAATATCCTTTACTTTTCATTTTCCAAAGAGAGATCCATATGAGCGAAGCATTAACTCAATCGAACGGCAAATCGTCTAATAGTAAACAATCCGATAAGTCGTCTAGTGATAAGCAAGCCTCTGGCAAGCAACAAAATGAAAAACAGCAAGATAAGCAAGCCGAGAAGCAACCTACGGGTCCTGCTTATGCAGAAGTTTTGAGCTTGAGCGAACTTAAGAAGATGCCGATTCCAAAGCTTATGGAAGTCGCTGAAGTTTATAAGATCGATAATATCTCACGTATGCGTAAGGCCGATTTGGTTATCTCGATTTTGAAAGCCCACGCATTATCAGGACGTTCTGTGCGAGGTGATGGCGTACTTGAAATATTGCCGGATGGTTTTGGATTTTTGCGTACGAGTGCGGGCTCTTATATGCCTGGCCCTGATGATATTTATGTTTCACCGAGCCAAATCCGTCGTTTTAGTTTACGCACGGGTGATACGATCAAGGGTTTTATCAGACAACCGAAAGATAACGAACGTTATTTCGCGTTGCTTAAGGTTGATGAAATTAATTCAGATTCACCCGAACAAGCGCGTCGTCGTACTCAATTTGAAAACTTAACCCCATTATTTCCGCAAGAGCGTTTGCGCCTTGAGCGCGAGAACGATATGAGTTCGGAAGGACTCACGCCGCGTGTGATTGATCTCGTTGCACCTATCGGTAAAGGTCAGCGTGGTTTGATTGTATCGCCACCGAAAGCCGGTAAAACATTAATGTTACAAAACATTGCACACTCAATTGAAAAGAACTATCCCGATATCTTTTTAATCGTGTTGCTTATCGATGAACGTCCGGAAGAAGTTACCGAGATGGAACGCTCCGTACGCGGTGAAGTCGTTGCGAGTACGTTTGATGAGCCTGCAACGCGCCATGTGCAAGTTGCCGAAATGGTTATTGAAAAGGCTAAACGTTTAGTTGAACACAAGAAAGATGTTGTTATTCTGCTAGACTCCATTACGCGTCTTGCGCGAGCTTACAACACCGTAGTTCCTGCGTCAGGTAAAGTCTTAACCGGTGGTGTGGATGCAAATGCGCTACAACGTCCAAAACGTTTTTTTGGTGCGGCGCGTAATATTGAAGAGGGTGGTAGTTTAACGATTCTTGCAACAGCACTTATCGATACCGGCTCAAAGATGGATGAAGTTATTTACGAAGAATTTAAAGGAACCGGTAACCTCGAGACACACCTTGATCGCCGTGCTGCAGAAAAACGTGTTTTCCCTGCACTTAATATCGATCGCTCAGGTACGCGTCGTGAAGAATTACTTGCCAGTGAAGAAGAGCTACAAAAAATGTGGATTCTTCGTAAAATTCTGCACTCGATGGATGATACTGATGCGCTCGAGTTCTTGTTAGATCGCTTGAAGACAAGTAAGAGCAATGCTGAGTTCTTCGAGGCGATGAAACGCCAAGGGTAACCTTATGAAGGCGACAATGCTTACAAAGCTTCAAGGGCTTGCATTACGCTATGAGGAAGTCGCTGCGCTTCTAGGTACGCCTGAAGTTATTCAAGATCAAAGTCGTTTCCGCGATTTATCTAAAGAGTACTCACGCTTAGAGCCTGTTGTTAAATGCTTCCAGGCCTACGAGAGAGCCAAAGAGACACTTGCTGACGCGAAAGTCTTACTGAGTGATGACGATGCAGAAATGCGCGCGCTTGCCGAAGAAGATATTAAAGTAGCTGAACAAAATATCACAAAATACGAAGAAGAGTTGCAACTGTTATTGCTGCCCAAAGATCCTGACGATGAACGAAATATTTATTTAGAAATTCGTGCTGGCACAGGGGGTGATGAAGCAGCGATTTTTGCGGGTGATCTTTATCGCATGTATGCACGTTACGCCGAGCGCAGACGCTGGCAAACAGAGGTGATTAGCAGCAGCCAAGGTGACCACGGTGGCTTTAAAGAGATTATTGTCAAAGTAAGCGGGCAAGATGTATATGCTCATTTAAAATTTGAATCGGGTGCCCATCGCGTGCAGCGCGTACCTGAAACAGAATCCCAAGGACGCATTCACACGTCCGCATGTACGGTTGCCGTGATGCCAGAAGTCGAAATGGTTGATGAGATCGATATCTCGCCTGATGATTTACGTATCGATACATTTCGCGCGTCAGGTGCAGGTGGACAGCACGTTAATAAGACAGACTCTGCAATTCGTATTACCCACTTACCCTCGGGTGTTGTTGTTGAGTGTCAGGATGAACGCTCACAACACAAAAACAAAGCGAAAGCACTTGCATTGTTACAAGCGCGTCTTGTTTCTGCAGCGCGCAGTGAACAGCAACGCGAACAGGCTTCCCAACGTAAATCGCTTGTTGGTAGTGGTGACCGATCAGAGCGTATTCGTACGTATAATTTTCCTCAAGGTCGTGTAACTGATCATCGTATTAACCTCACACTTTATAAACTCTCTGAAATAATTGAGGGTGATTGTGATCAAGTCATTGAGCCACTTATTCGCGAACACCAAGCAGAATTGTTGGCCCAGCTTAATCAGGCGTAATGATGCGTTGTGATACTTGTCTACGCGAAGCGAGCCTCGCTTTAGAACAAACGAGTGAAACGCCTCGTCTCGATGCTGAAATTCTTTTAGCATTTGTCTTATCACTTTCTCGCAGTCAACTCTATGCACGTTTGCAAGACGAGGTTGCAGATGCTGATGTTGCGACATTTAATACTTTAGTCGACAGGCGTAAGCGTGAACCCATCGCTTATATTACGGGTAAAAAATCATTTTGGTCGCTTGAACTCAACGTGAATGCGGATGTATTAGTCCCACGTCCTGAGACAGAATGTTTAGTTGTGTATTGTCTCGAGCAGGTAGAAAAAGATGATGTGGTTGTTATCGATTGTGCAACGGGTAGTGGGGCGATTGCTTGTGCGCTTGCGACAGAACGTCCGCAATGGACAGTGCTTGCGAGTGACTACAGTTTACCCGCGCTCAGTGTTGCCAATCAAAACCGCACTCAGTATCAATTAAATTCGGTGCATCCTATTGCGATGGATTGGTTGACGGCGTTAGCAGATAACACTGTTGATGTTGTTATTAGCAATCCACCTTATATCGCGCCCGATGATCCGCATTTACTTTCTCATGATTTACACGCAGAACCAAGACAAGCACTTGTTGCAGAAAATAACGGACTACAAGCTATTGAATCTTTAGTGCCAGAAGCCGCTCGAGTTTTAAGACAAGATGGCTTGTTGATTGTTGAGCATGGTTTTCGGCAAGGTGAAGCTGTGAGAGAAATATTTAAGCTATATTTCAGACATGTAGAAACGCTCAATGATTTGAGCGAGCAGCCACGGTTCACCGTTGGTAAAGAATATAAATGAAAGCCTCTGTAGCGCATTAGGACATTTTTTGCTCTATTACCACAAACCGACTCAAAACCTGCTATACTTACTTGTTGACCATGATTAGTCGGATTTGGAAAATATTCCTAGACAGAATGGTGGTTTAACGCTATAAATATACGACCAAATACGACACATGGATTGTGTTCTTGGCAAAGGTAGGAGGTGCATTATGGTAAGCAAGGCGTCTGCAGCCTCAACGCGCAAGCGTTCGACGGCTAAAAAGACTGCGACAAAGTCAGCGAGTCGGACAACTGCCAAGAAAGCAGCGGCTAAGAAGACAGCTACGCCTAAGAAAGCCGTAGCTAAGAAGACTACAGCCAAGAAAACGTCCACGTCAAAGAAAAAGGCTACTCCAGCTAAACGTACTGCGGCTAAAACGCCAGCTAAGAAAACGACGACGACTCGAAAAACGGCCGCAAAATCTACCGCAGCCAAGACTAAGGCAGCCAAATCTACCAAAGCTACTCGTGTGAGCAAACCCTCCACAAAAGCTAAAACTACAACGAAGAAGGGAAAAAGCACTGTGTCAAAATTAACAGCAACAAAAACAGCAGCTAAGACCGCTGTGAAAACGACCCGCGCAAAGACGGTGGCCCCCAAGAAGAAAGCAGCACCTAAATCAAGAAAGCAAGCGACAAAGAAAGTCGTATTAACCAGTGCTCAAGGCTTGCTTAACTCGATGGGTATCGAACCCTATCAACAGGGTGCTAAAGAAGAATACATGAGCGATCTGATGTGTGCGCACTTCGTAAAAATTCTTGAGTTGTGGGGACAACAGTTACGTGAAAAAGTCGATCTTACCGTAAACCACATGCAAGATCAGGCCGCAAACCATGCCGACCCGAGTGACCGCGCAACGCAAGAAGAAGAGTTTCGCTTGTTATTACGCGCGGGCGATAGAGAGCGCAAACTTATCCGCAAGATTGAGAAGACTATCAATCAAATTAAACAACCCAATAGTGAATTCGGTTACTGTGAAACGTGTGGCGTCGAAATTGGATTACGCCGCTTAGAAGCGCGTCCAATTGCAACGCAATGCATAGATTGTAAAACCATCGATGAAATGCGTGAACAACAACAAACCGGTTAGTCGTTTTGTTGTGACATAATTTCGACGATACGTGGGTCAATGCAAGAAAATAAAAAAGTCATCATAGGTTGCATGTCGTTACTCTCATAGAACGTTAACATGTTCTCATTGAATTCTAATTTACGTTTTACCGGAACGTTAATAACTGGGTATCCTGCTTGAAGCAGAATACCATTCATCATAAATCGTCCCATGCGTTTATTCACATCGTAGAAGAATTGATTACGCGCCATTTGTAAAAAGACAGCAAAAGCTCGCTCAAAAATATTATTAATATTGGAAATATGATTAATCATTTGTAGCCACTCGTCATCGAGTGTTTCTGCTTTGGGTGGCATGTAGTCTGTACCAGCGATAGTAACATTACCTGAACGAAACTTACCTGACTCTAGTGTTTCTTCTTTTGATGCGATAGCATGTAAGTTACATGCAAACGTTTTATCAACAGTAAACGATGAATTTTCAATGGCCTTAAACAGATAATCCCAGGCTTCTGCCTGATTTAAGGCAATAGTCTGATCTGAGAGTTTATGACCGCCGATAGTCACACCATCGAGTAGAGTTTGTACCTCGGGTAACGTGAAGTTAATGCCTTCGAGATTTACAGCATCATAGACTAGTTCGGTAAGCTGACGACGACTGAGCAGTAAGGCTAGGTCGAGATTAGGTTGCATAGCATCAACTGGATTTGGCGTGGTCATAATACAACACCTCAGGTCGTGTTTTGCTTAATTATACATCGATATGAGGTAGAAGTTACCCTAATGAAGAAAATGTCGGCGACCTGTTAAGATCATTGCAATGCCGTGTTCATTAGCTGCTTGAATGACTTCTTCATCTCGCTTGCTGCCGCCCGGTTGGATAATTGTCGTAATGCCAGCTTTAGCAGCGGCATCGATACTATCGCGGAATGGGAAAAACGCATCAGAAGCCATAACGGCGTTTTGCAGTGGTAACTCGGCGTGTTCAGCTTTGATGACGGCAATGCGAGCACTATCGACGCGACTCATTTGGCCAGCACCAATACCGAGTGTCATTTTATTTTTCGCATAAACAATGGCATTCGATTTCACGAAGCGCGCCGCGCGCCAGGCAAATAAGCAATCAGCAAAACAATCATCAGAGGGTTTAGCTTCTGTTACGACTTGCCACGTGGTTGGATCATTAAAAGTATCTTCGCTTTGTATGAGTAAACCACCGCCAATTGTACGCAATGTGAAGTTATTGTCAGACTTGGACCACTTGCCACAGGCTAGTACACGAAGATTTTTCTTCTCAGCGAGTACGAGCGCGGCATCGTTAGTAATCTCTGGTGCGATAATGACTTCAGCAAACTGTTGGCTAATAATCGCTTTCGCTGTTTCTGCATCTAGCGTTTGATTGAAGGCGATAATTCCACCGAACGCAGATTGCGAATCAGTTTTAAACGCATCTTGGTAAGCCGCAAGTTGTGTCTCACGCTCGGCAATACCGCAAGGGTTAGCGTGTTTAACGATAACGCAAGCGTGGTTATCGAACGCTTTAACACACGATAGTGCGGCTTCGGCATCAGCTAAGTTGTTATACGAAAGTGGTTTACCTTGCAGTAAGCGGCTGCTTGCAAGCGTGCCTTCTGTAACATCAGCATCTTGGTAAAAGCAGGCTTCTTGGTGTGGGTTTTCACCGTAGCGCAACGTTTGGTTCTTAAGCCACGTCTTTGATAATTGTTGCGGGAAGGTTGTAAGCGTTTGCTCAGCATCGCGCCTATTAAAATAATTTGCGATGTGTGCATCGTAATCAGCTGTATGTGCAAATGCAGCACTTGCTAATTGCCAGCGTGTAGCAAAATCGAGCTGGCCGTTTTGTTCACGCAACATGATTAACACCATATCATAGTCACCAGGGGAGACGACAACGGCAACATCTTCACAATTCTTGGCAGCTGCACGAATCATCGTTGGCCCACCAATATCGATATTTTCGATAGCGTCTTGCAAGGCTACATTGGCTTCTTTAGTAACGGCTTTGAAGGGATAGAGATTAACGATAACAAGATCGATAGGCTTAATACCCGCGTTACTCAGTGTCGCATCGTCTTCGCCGCGTCTTGCGAGTATACCCGCGTGTACATGAGGGTGTAGTGTTTTAACACGACCGTCCATCATCTCTTGAAACCCGGTGACCTCGGAGACATC